>ERZ778020.3244-NODE-3244-length-10817-cov-3.796413_pt1 | contig 10817 bp, 18 predicted proteins | sample MGYA00375750_ERZ778020 | MGnify/ENA primary metagenome ERZ778020 (study PRJEB29350, sample SAMN05389818) | bioreactor metagenome | isolation source: Ammonium sulfate bioreactor | place: South Africa: University of Cape Town | collected 2014-03-17 ...
TGTTCTCTTTGACTTGTTACATGTAAACATAATTAATTTATTTCATAATAATGATTTGTTCTTTTTGTTTGGCTTGTAGCGAATTGGAAGATGTACGTGAACATGATCGACGTGTAACAGAAGAAGCTGAAACTGCACAACGAGATGTAGGACACGAAAACAAAAAACACGATGATATCATCACTTTTTCTTTTCTCTATCGATTAGCTTCGAACAGCTCTAAGTGAATCGCAAAAAAATGCGTCACTTCTTACTGAATATCATGAATTATATGATCTTCAACGTAAACGATTAGAAAAACAAATAAATACAATTGTTTCCGAAAAGGAATTATGGCGTCAGGCGGCACATACAATTGCACTTAAAGTACAGTTGTTGCTTTTGTTCCTAAGTCAAGATAAAACAATATCATCTAAAGGTTATTGTCGAACATAAATTAGCAACTTCGAAACGATTGAGTCTTGCCGAACAAACATGGTATACATTAGCCAGTCATTTTTCGATTTATCTCATGGATAAAGATACAATTGATTTAACTGATGTACAAAAATCAGCAAATAGCTGGCGAGAAATTATTGAAACATTCGATCGCGAACAAGAACAACGAGAATTAGAAACAGTTAAAAATCTCAATCGGCTAATTAAATCAATTGAAACATTGAAAAGTACATTTCGACAAATACATTTGTAAGATAAAGACGAAATTTCAATGCAAATGTTTATAATTTTGTCTTTTGAAATAGAGATATCGATGGGAAATTAATTCTCGTGCCTGATATTAAACGAGCTATTGAATATTTAAGTTCGACAAAACTTTGGGAAGAATCATGTACACGTGAAGTAGAAAAATTCGGCGGTGATACAGTGTTAATCAATGAAGAACGAATGAAAAAAGCCGATCGAAATCTTAAAAAATGGATTGACATGACCGAACGATTGTTAAGTCGTCATCCGGCTACGAACAGTGGCGATCAAGCTGAGCAACAATCATTAAAAGATTTATTTGATGTAAAAACAAAATCGATATTATTATTATTCTTGAAATTTTCTTCTTTATAGAGCATTTATCTTTTGCATTTACAATATCGAATTCGAATGACAGGTGAAAATGGTCTTGCTCAAACAATCATTTTCTTTAGCAATGTTCTCGAAACATGGAATAGCAAATTGAATACCTATGCATACAGTGGTGGAAAACTAACTGAAAGTGACTGGTTAACATTTTACGCTCAAATGGATGAATGGATAGAAGCTATTCATAAAGCAATCGGATGTGTAAGCAAACCAACGAAAGATAGTGATGATCTACCAACGGATACGAAGAAGAAAGACGCGAAACCAATGTAAATTGAAGAGAGAGAGAGACAAAACAAAAATATTTATCACTCTGATTTTAGTGTTCAATCGACAATTGTTTTACAACAAGCGAATAAAGGTCTTGTTGCACTTCGACATTATGTCGAAAGTCATAATGGACGAATCTCGGATGAAGTAAAAAGAAATTTTACAATTGAATCTTTCGTTTATTTATTTTGTTTTTGTTAAATTTCTAAAGACTTTACAACTTGATTCGGATATGGTTCATTGGTTAATTGAGATTCTTATTGGTTTAGCACCGAATCAAACTCGTTTATCGCATGAAGCTCGTAATCATCTCGAAGCCAGTCGAACTCCGATTGAAAATTTAATTAAAAAACAGAAAGTTCTCTGCGAACAAATGAATTCATCGACGAAATTTATTGTCAAATGTTGTGCAGCATTGACAGCTGAGGAAATGTTTACGAAGCAAATGCATCAAGAAAGTGATGCTGAAAAAGAAGTTCTCGATCTCAAACGAATGCAAGTAAGTCAAAACGAAGAAGAAAAAAAACTTCATCAATTTGAGAACAAAAAAAAACAACTCGACTTTTGTTTTACAGTTACTTGTTCAGGTATTATTTTTTGTTCTTCTTGTTGTTCATGTGCATGAGCTCTCGATATTGTTGTTGTTGTGTTTTTATAGTTGAGTGGAAGTATAATCTATGTTGATATTTAGGATGAATGTAACGATTGGATTTATGCATCGAAAGTAATCCTTTCGGAATTAACAGGTGACGAAAGTTTTGTCGATACAGCTCCACCGAAACGTGAAGTACCGAAAACTCGACCGGAACAAGTCGATTGGCCGGACATGTCGTCCGAACGACAAAAAGTACGAATTCAAATCAAATTCAATCTTATCATGGAGTCTTTTTGCATCATAGGATGATGACGAAACAATGGCAGGTGAAGGTGTTTCTTTCGAAGCAATTAGTCGAGGTGGATTGACTGAACGACGCCAATTAGGTCGTCGATCTCAAGATGATGATGGCGCGAGTTCCATGTCGGGAAAATCAGCTAAAATCGGGTTCGATGCCCTACGAACTATTGCTCAATTACAACAACAATTAGCGTAATTCTGAAAGAAAACTTTCAATATTCGAAGTCTTCTTTTCTTTTCTTTTTTTCTTTTCAGTGAAACCGAAGCTCGAGCTGCTAATTTACAAGAAGAAAAACTTTCATTAGACATCGCACTTCGTGAAGCTAATCAACGTATTCAACAACTCGAATCACATGCAAATGGTCAATCATAAATAATTTTTTCCTTTTTTTTTTCGACATAATTATATATTTTTTTTTGGTGTTCTTTTTAAATAACAACGAAACTAGTAATCGCACTCTATTGATTCAATCGATGTGTTATTTTATTCAAAGAAGAAAAGAAAAAAAACTAGAGAAAAAAAATAGAATATCTAACGTGTGAAAAGAAGATCAAGAAGAAAAAACTGGTCACACAAATAATCGTTTTCCTATCTACATTTGTTTTTTTTTGTTGACTAGAATATTCATGAGATTGATTTGTTTGAATAAGACGGATCGATGTGTTGTTGTTTTCAACGCGCTCGAACAGGTAGACCGTAGATAACTGGTGCAGCACCATTTAAACATTTCAATTTACAAAGTTCACGTCCGTATCGTAGTGCTTCACCAAGTGATGCGCCGGCTTTCAATTGTTCAAGAAGAAAAAATGTCAAACCATCTATATCACGATCGGTTACATCCCAAAGACAGCCAAGTATAGTTGCACTAGAACATCCTCAAGAAATTTTCTACAAATCAATTAAACAGACGAAGAAGAATGCTCACGCTCCACATGTTAAATAAGCAAATGGCATGCCGAATACTTCGAAATCGCCTAGCGATTGTAAACGAGCACTCGAACAACCCATTAGTAAAACACATAAACGAGACGAATTCTTTTGAACATCATCAACTGGATAGAATTGACTGCCTGATCCATGACCCATATATCTTAAAATAAACATGACACGATGATAATAACAACTTCATTCGAATACATACAATAGGACATCTTTCGATTTGAATATATCTTTAATCGCTTCGTTCGTTGGGAATTTCTCGATCACTCCGTGCCATTTATCAATGAGATCAGGTTTTTCCGTTTGAAACTTTCGAAAACGTTCTTTCGTTCGTGGTAGATCATTGCCTGGATCGACAATATAATAACCTTTATCAACATCAATTCGATGATAAAATGTTTTTTCAATTGGTAAAATTGTTAAATCATCATTTTTGTCTTCTTGACAATCGATTGTTGTTGGTTCAATCGCAACCGAATAGTATTTGTGCATGCCATCGAGCAATAATAGCGATGGTAAACGATAGATCACAATTCGTCGATATAATGATGTCATACAATGTAATTGTTCCCAAGGAAATATATGCAAATGATTGTCGAGAAAAAGAAGAAGATTTTGTGATGAACGTGAATGATTTGTTCGTTGTTTGTATTCGAGTAAACGTTCGAGAATACGACTTGAATTGATACGTGAATAGATGGATGTTGAGAGATGTATTGATAATTCTTGACGAATATCATCGATCGATGAAAGATAAAAGATTGTTTGATGAAGAAGAAATTCAATAAAACGTCGTTGTTGCGACGAATTCGTTATTGTATTGAGAAGATCATCGATCATCGATTTTTTACTATCGAAAATACTTGTTTCCGGCAGCCAGAGCCATTTCATTGGCGAACTAATATAGATTTGATTGAGATCATCGAGAAGTTTTTCAAATAATTGTTCGAAATATCTTCGTATAGCCCAATAACGTTTATGATCAGTGGTGCCGTGTAATGTATGCGTATTGGATTCGATGAGAAAATGAAACTTTTTTATTAGAATTCTCGGAAAATAGATTCGTCGTAGAATGGATTGATAGTAATTGCCTCGAATTTGAACAGCTAATAATTGATCATTGACAAGTGTAAATAAATGTAGACATACGCAGACTTGTTTCGTTGGAAGAAGTTCATTGATTAACATATCTTTGAGATAAGATATTGTTAACGGACGAAAATGTAGAGCATCGACATAATGTGAGAGATGTTCTTGAGAAATGTTGCCCGTTGGCGTTGCTGATCGATCGTTGTGATGACGAAGTTTACGTTGATAAATGCAGAGAGCATTGTAACGAAAGCCAATTGCTTGCATTTCGACAATAAGCGAAACGATAAGCCACGGATCTTGATCGCCAGATAGGAGAATGATGTATTCGGCTAAATAACGAATGAGTTTGGCGTTGGGCGCGTAGGCTAAACGATCGTGTAGTTGAAGACATTTTTGAAGGAGTTTATCATTTGAAGGTGTTGCTGTTGGTTGTTCGTCATCGTCGTCATCGAATTGAAGTTTACGTTCGATTTGATCGATGAGTAGCTCGATGGGTTGTTGTGGTTGATTTTCATCGGCTGTATTCGGCCGATCGTCTTGATGAATTTGTTGGATACGTTCATCGGCTTTGATAGCTGCAGCTCGACGAGGACGTGCTGATGATGTATTACTGTTGGCTAAGGTTAACGGTGGAAGTTTTTTGCCGGGTCGACTTGGCGTACAAATAGGCGACGCATCGATGGGGATTTGATTTCGAAATGTACTGAGAATATTTGCTGAATTGTTCGATGTTGAGGTTTGCTTGGGTGTAAACGGTGTTTTGCCTCGTGGTGTATCGATGAGTTTTTTTGTTTTCGGTTTGATTAAGATCGGTGGTTCGTTGGTAAGAGCGAGAATTTCTTCGGTTGTCATGGAATTTAGATCGATTAAATGACCGGGATTGACTTGTGGTGGCGAGAGAATATTGTTCCATTTGCCATCAATGGATTGAGATTGAACTTGTTCGTCAGTCGATGTTGACCAGTCTGGTAGACAGCTGATTTTAGATTCGTCGGGTATGATGACCGGATGTAACCAAAGAGATGATTTGTCAATGATTTCCGGTGGTTGATCTTCGATGAGAGTGAGAAATGTTAACCATGAGTCAGTCCAAAAGGAAAATTCGGTATATTTATCGGCATTCGATCGATTACTAATTAAGAAAGACAAATAAATCAAAATCAATTCGTTTTTTTTTTCTCTTCTTGTTTTACTTCCAAATCAAACGTTTTTTCTTATTGTTTTGAGTTTTTCTTAATTGTTGAAAACATGTCAATCGATATAGAATATGTACGCGTTGATAAAGCAATCGATGCCATTCGAATGCTAATCGATGTTGCTGAAAATACTCGAAAATTGTCGTTTCACATTGTATTCGTATTTGTTCATACGATTGTGTATGAAAATCATATTCAAGTCGAATATAATTTGAATATGATTGAAGAAAATCAATGAACATATCGTCGGATGTATTTGTACAGATATCCAGTGTTGAGAGATGATGCGTAAGTTGATCGAGTTTACGTCGTGCACAATCGGGTTGATGTGAGACAATGAAAAATTGAGCATTGAGAGCGAGAAAAAATGTGAACCTAGATGAATGAAGACGAGAGGAGACTTTGAAATCGAAGAGAAGAAGAAGAAGAAGGAGTTGTTGTGCCTTTGAGTTTTTACTTACAAAATCTTTTCTTTTCGCTGAAAATATCAAGGATGTTTAATGGAAAAGAAAAAGACAGGATAGTTGATGGAACTTACCATCGTTTAGCATGAAGAAAAACCGAAATTTCTAATCCAACGAGAAGATAATTTTTCGCATTTCGATAGAGACCAATTTCGAAATTCAGGAGAATTAAATATGCAACTTGAGAGAGATAAGATTGAAGAGCATGAAGAACTAATGGTGTTAATTGTAGTTCTATAAATCGAAAATAATTCGAATGAAAAATTCTTTGCAATTTCGTTACGTGATAGTTCAGGTAAACGATTGACATCGACAATATCTAAAGATGTACGTAAATCTTGTGCACAATAGGATCGACTCTCTTCAATCAAAGAAAGAAAATCATTTCGATTGAAATCTTTCAATTTTTCATCTAAATTCAAATCATCGGATTATATATATATACGAAACATTGAGGGTGTTTTACCATCGTTTAAAACAAGTTTCGATTGAATATTGTACAAATGTGAACGAACAAAAAAACTATCGGCATAGGAACATGAAACAATCGGACGTTTTTCTAAGATGTCAAGTGTTTGTTTGCATGACTCAAGCTAAAAACAAAAACTAGAAATGAAAGAATTCTCAAAATTAAATTGAATACATCTTTTAAATGGAGAGCATTTTCAGCGAGTGTAATAAGATTCAATGCTTCGTCAACATCGAATGCTGAAATTTGACTTGCTGTCTTGGGATAATCACGTGATGAGAGAGTTTTCGTTGGTTTATATCGATCGTCTAATGTAATCGAACATTTATTAGCTAGCCGATTGCATGCTGTTAGAACTGTCAGTCGAATTGGATGAATAGAAGGAAGGAGATCAAGAAGATATTTGTACATTTCCAAAGCTTCATTAAACTAAATCAAAAGATCACAAGATGTGAGTTCTTTTGTTTATAAATTCTTTCGATTACATGTTGAAATAAATCAAATAGTGCTGCAATTGTGTGAATATTTGAATAGAACATATCGATTTCATTTGGATAGATATTTGAGACGCGTTTGAGAAGTTCAACCGAACAAATCGAAGATTTCGATTTAATCATCTCCCAACTTTTCAACAGGGTTGACATAATTGATTTTTCCGAAAATTTTCCTAACACTACAGCAAAAAAACAACAACAAAATAATCGACTATCAACTTAGGAAAATCGTACTTTAATGAGCTTCCATTGTCATTGATTCGGCATCGAATGTTTCAAGTTGATTGATGGAATTATTCTCAGCTGCTTGTCGTTTTTGTTCTTCATAGTCTTGTTTGATCTTTTTCGACATCTATGAAATAACAAATCAATCTTTTGAATTCAACATCTATCTATGCATACATCATTCGTTAATTTCGAATAATAAACTTGAAATTTAATTAGATAATATTCTGTATAAAGCCAGAGACGTTGAACTATGCCGTGAATATCATCGGCAGTTGGCGAACATTTTCGAAGATGATTCGAAAGATCGTTTGTTTGTTCACTTGAATGAAAGCAAAAAAAAAGCTAATAATTATTATTTTTTTCGTTTGAGAACCGAATTCGTACTTATCGAGAGAATTTCCACAAGCTAAATCGAGTTTGATCTGTTCGAGTAGAATTCTTGCACAAAGAAAATGATTCGAACCATCGCCGAAAAATCGTTCATTCAAATGACGAACTATTGTTCGACGTTCATCGATCATTTGTGTTGATTTTATACTTTAGATAATAGAAAATCTTAGATTTATCTGTTCGATTTTTAACATTTGATTTGACTCTACTTTGCATTTCGATATTCATAAAGTTCACAAAGAAGAAAATCTTTCGTTTTTGTATTCATTCGATTGAATGTCGATGGAAGAATAACATCAACGAATGAACGTAATTTAAGTTTGCTTTCGAAAAATTCTTTATTTTTCTTTTCAACATCACGTTTAAATTTCAACCATTGAACGATTAATGGTCGAAAATGATTTGTCGATGGATAGAGATCAATTAATTGTTTAACAATTTGAATGAGAAATTGTAAACATTCGGCAAATAAACCATTCAAACGATAACTTTGAAGAAATTGTTCGATTATACTATTCAATTGATTCTAATATTCAAAAACAAAACGAGAGAAATAATATGATTGATTCAATTTTTGATGACATACAATCGAATTCGTATCATTTGAATTAATTTGTATGCGAGCCATGAGCTGTTTAATAGCAGTTTTGTATGCTGACGATGAAGAACTCATGCTTGTTCGTTGTTTGTCAAGCAATGAGAAAATGAATTTCGTTTTTTTTCTTTTTCGTTTAAATCATTCATTCAATTCATTGTCTTGCAATCGAACATAGCGGCTGACTTTTTTTTTCGTATTATGATGAATCATGAAAACAAAACGTTTTTTTTAATGTATTTTAACGTCGAAAAAAAACTCAACTCGAGGCAATTTTGAATTAAAAATAAAGCAGAAAATATATTCCAAAAGTTTGAAATTATATATTTTCGAAAACGATATCTCGGATAGATGACGCTCGTCTTCTTGGTTCAAAATGATATATAGACAATAAAATTATTTTATTGAGATTATAAAAGCAAAAAAAAAAACTGTTCACTCTTAAAAGAAAGACTGTTCTGATTATGTACATATAATAAGTATGAAATTTTTCAAGACCATGAATCCCATTCATCGTCCATTTCGTTATCGGGTTTCTTTTCGGTTGTATTTTCTTCAACAACAGCAGCAGCAACAGGTTCTTCGGTTTTAGTTACTGGTTCTATTTCGGAATCATTATTTGTTTCAACAGGAACTTCTTGAGTTGTTGTTGTTTCTTCTTCTTCATCATCTATACAAAAATAAGAAATAAATATAAATTTGATGTCTTTTCTAAATACCAGATCCATCCCAATCATTTTCATTGTTTTTCTCTTTATCTTCGTCATTTTCAGCACAGATTTCTTTCGCACGTTGTAATAATTGTAAATGTCGTGCTTCATCATTTTCAATTTGATGTAAACGATAGTAATATCTCGACCAAAAATCACTATGCGTCGTTTGTGCTGGTACAAGATGAGCGTAGAATGAACGAACATGCGGTGCATCGATTAATAACTGCGCAATTTCACCTTTACGCGTTTCAAGATTAAAATTACTTGTTTGCCGCCATTGTTCATAAGGTTCGATAGGTGTTGGATCGACTAAATAAGTCGATTCATCATTTTGTAAACGCTTGACTTCGGTCTAAAACAAAACACAATTCGAGATTCGTGTTTTTCTTTGTGTGTGTGTGTTTGTCTATTTACTTGAACACGATCGAATGATGACGATGCTTCGAAATTTTTCTCATCAGTATTTTCTGGTTTCATTGAATTACTTAATTTCGAAACGAATTGATTGAGACCTAAATCGCCAACCTAAATATTTGAATCTTATTTTTAAAATAATTCAAATTCAAATTTCTATACTTCTTGACTTTTGATTTTATTTATATAAGTTTCTGTATCACTTTTAACAGTTGTTGTGAATTCTGTTAGATCTCTTTTCACAAAATCCAATGCATCAATCGACTGAAAGCAAAAAAAAACGATCAACATTGTACAAATCAAATTCTTTATTTACAACAACTCACTTTCTCTCGAACTGTTTGCAGTGCAGACGATAGCCAACTAGTCATTTTTTAAATCTACAATGAATCAATTATAAAAATCTCATCAAAAGTTAAACTTAGTAAATGTTTGTCTTTTTTTTGTTTATTGAAATTTAAAATCATAAGAAATCTGTCAATCATGTCGATTTTCGAAAAAGATAAATATTTTAATCATCACATTTTGTACCTTCACGAACACATGCAATGATATTTGATATACTTAATGCCGTACCGGCAAAGAAAACATAGAAACCAAAAAGTAGTATAATTATGTTCAAGATTAACCGCCATTTATATCGACCGAGACCATTTGGCCAGAACGTAATTGTTTCACAAATCGGTGGAAAAATAACTGAAAGTGCTGATGATGCAATAGCACCAACGAGAGATATAACAAGACCAAGATTTGGAATCAAGGCTGCGACAGAAACTACAATCATACGTAGAAATAGATTTCGATTGATTGATTTATTTCGTTGACAACTTACAAGTAATTGTAATCAATAGAACTCGAAAACCAATTTCGAAATATGCCTTTTTTCTGTCATCATATCGATAGAGAATTCGTCGACAAATACGTGGCCAAAGTAATGTAAATGGAACGTAGAATTGTAGATTATAAGTTAGAAATATTGCAATTGCATAGATGATATTCGTTACTTGATATAATCTACGATTAAAACACTTAAACGAAATGTCAAAAAGAAAAATTCTTTAGTACATGTCATCCTTTGGTAAATTCAAACTAATTGATCCACGTGCATCGGATCCATATCGAATATAACCAAAAAATCCAACAAAAAAATAAATAATTGTTACAATGTACATTCCAGTGTTTAGAACACCATTTAATCCTCCGTATGCTTGGGGTTCTTTCATTTTCTGTCGAACTGGTAGAACCTAAATCAACAATTTTGCTTTTGTTTTTCGTTTCTTTTGATTTTCCTACCAAAGCAATGCCTTCGAACACATACATAGCCGATGCAAAGAAAACCGGCCATTCCGACGGATCTGTTATCAATGGAAATTGATCCAATGGTTCATGAGAACGAACAACATATTGCATAATTACACATATACCTCCGATTGTCAATATATTTGCTATTAATGAAAACGGTGCAAGAACTTTTAAACTTCGTATAAATGAAAATGCAATAACAAGAATTAACATAATGACTTGATAGACTTGTATAACTGGACTATTTGGTGCATAGTAATCAATGACTTGTTTGATACTTG
>ERZ778020.3259-NODE-3259-length-10780-cov-3.763916_pt1 | contig 10780 bp, 17 predicted proteins | sample MGYA00375750_ERZ778020 | MGnify/ENA primary metagenome ERZ778020 (study PRJEB29350, sample SAMN05389818) | bioreactor metagenome | isolation source: Ammonium sulfate bioreactor | place: South Africa: University of Cape Town | collected 2014-03-17 ...
GTTAGACATTTGAGAAGATATTCTCGATGATTTAATGGTTCTTTCAATGCCCGAAAGAAACCGCCATTAGTTCGATAACGACAAACATATTTAAGTATTAGCTCATCTAATCCAGGATTGCTTTCAATTCTACGAAGAAAAATAAATTTATTTCGTACGAAAAAAAAAATAATAAAGCAAACTTTCGACATAAATCATTGAGAATATCAAAACATTGAACAGGATTGATCTGTTCCAATGCATTTGATAGTTCATTAAAATTATCCGTTGTTGTACTGCACTTTTCTGCTAATTGTTGACATTTGAGAAGATTTTCCTCGTTGAATTTGCTCATACCTTTGGCAATACCTTGAAGAATAATATCAATCTCATATTTCGATCTTTTCAATGACAGACATACTTCCTGAGCAATATGAACACAAACATTTTCCTGGATGGTTTTCACACATAACTATTTTCTTTATCAGCACACTTTCAACAATAAGAAGAACAAAAAGACGAACGAACAGAAACAGGTAAACTGAGTCGACTTGATTAATATTCTCTAGATGGCAGTGTAGATTTACCTTTTGTTTTAATTGAAAAGAAAAGAAAACAAAATAAGATATATATCATCTATCACATAAACGAAAATGATAAAAAAAAAACAACAATAAATTAATAAATTACAGAAAATAAAATCTTTTCTTTCGCAAAATCGTTGTGTTTTCTTTTCTCATTCTTATTCATTTTTGTTGAAGAATAACATTCTTCAAAGATCGAAAACACACACACATACAGACAGACAGACAGACAAAAACACTATAGACGATACATGTATCTATAAGATGGTTTTGGACTACAATGTATGTAAATTAACACCTCGTGCTGTTGATATCGCTATTAAATCTTGATCGAATATAGTCGCACAAAACGGCGGTGGATTATATGCACTTGATGATTTGACTTTGCCATCTTTGGAAATATGAAATATTCTCGATGTATTCCGATCGACAACTAGCCATTCATTATGCGTTAGTAGACAACAACGTGTACGAATATTTTGACTATATGCGATATTCAAACGAACAGACCATATCCTATCTAATGTTGCTGATGATCTCATTTCGATATGTATAGTTTTTTCCGATGGATTTTTAATCATCATTGCTAATGTACCATTATTATAAACGATACTATTAATAACTTCATCACGTGTACATGTATCGGGTGATTGCCATTGTTTAACAAGTTCAATTGTCGGTTGTAAACTAAATTCCATAATTGATGAGCCCCAAACTTTCGTTGAAAGAAATAGTGATGTTTCTGACGTTGTACAAGATAACCATTTACACTTTTGAAGTGTTTGAATATTTTCAATAGACATATTATCTTCATCAACAAGAAAAACATCACTACCATTGATAACAATAAAACGATTCAATGTCGATGACCAGCACATATCATAGATAGTACCGTAGATCCATGAATTTTGTTTGATTATATTGGCATCTCGATCGACCAGACAAAGATTGGGCTCTTGATGAATTAGTAAATAACGATTATTACAAGCTAATGGTGCCCAATTTTCTCGTGGATAATTAATTGTTCTCGAAACAGGCGAAAGATTAGTGAGATCAAAACGATTGATATCTGAATCTTCGATTTGTATGATACTATCATCGATGACAAGCGCTTTTATATCGACTTGTAATGATGATTGTTCGATTTTTTTCATTTCACGTTCGAGTTCTCGTACAGTAACTGTAAGAGAATCAATGTCTTTATGTGTCGTTTCTTGATCTTGTATTAATTCGTTCATTTTCTTTTTTATACGATTCAATTCGTCACGTTGTTTCTCCATTTTTCTTGCCATACACCGGTCTAATTCTCGGCATTTCTGTTCGAAAAAATAGTCAATCGTCTTATGACAATCGTCACGCCATCTTTCAAGTTTTTGATGTGTATCTCGACTTGTACCATCTAATTTAATCGACTTCAATCGTTCGCCAAGTGCATTGATTTCATCCGATAATGGATTCAATTGTGAATTCAATGATAGATCATGTTCAATCATATGTTCACGACAAAAATTTTGATTGCATCCATAGCATAGAGCCCGCGATATGCGTTTACACGATGGTATCGCGCATGGCTGAGACATTGATTATTGATTGTGACGAAAGCGAAGAGAGAGAATTCGATTTAGCTTCTTCGATATGTGTTATGTGCTGCTATTGTTGTTTTCTTTTTTTCTTCTTGTTGCAATTATTCGAAAAAAAATGAGAGGGAGAGAGAAGCAAACCAAAAGAGAGAGAAATGAGAGAAAAAAAAAAGAAAAAACAACATCTTTGTTATATGCTGAACAAATAAATACAATTGTTTGTTTAGTTAAGAAACAACGGTTGCTCGACACTCTTAAGTGATCAGGGCGAAAGTGCAATTGAAAAAAAGGAAAAAAAAACGACCAAAACATTTTCTTTAAGAAGCAGAAACAAAATTGAATGGATTACTGAGAGCTGCGGGCGGCGAACTCGAATTTTCAATGGCCGAAAATAGTTTCGTTTTCGAATGACCCAAACGTGAGTTCGCGTTCGTTTATTTCAATGCAGACGAACTTTCTATTCGCTGTTCGCAAGCCTTGAAAATATATTTTTCTTCTTTTTCACACGAAAAGAAAATCTTTCAAGTGCTTTCTTTCTAAGACTACATAAACAGACTCTATCGAAGAAATCATCATCTTGTTTGTGTCATGCATTTTGAGAACATTCCTCGTTTGTTTTACTTTTCTTTTTCTCTTCTTCTTTCTTTTAATTTTTGGTTGTGGCACAAAAAAATCCTCGCTATTCGAATGAAACGACCGTTTTTCATTCCGATATAAGTTCGTGAGGTGTAAATGAACGAGCAGAACAGAGAAATCAGTTTCAATGATAAAAAAGAAAAAGAAAATTTTCTTCAAATGGAATTTCGAAAGTAAATGAAAACAATAACAGCAGCGGTCGTAGCATTGAAAAGTGCGAAGAAATTTTGTCCTTAAATCAGAAACTCTTACAACGTCCTCCTATTGTTATAATTTATGCAAATGAACGACTGATTCAGTCGAAACAGCTAACATATCCTTGGCAATTTGTATGACACAGCACGGTGGCAATTCATAGCCAACAATTGCTTTGACTTTTCCATCAGCAGATACTTGAATTAATTGACAATTAGCATGATCAGCAACCAGCCATTCATTTCTATTGATTGAACAGAAACGAAATGCTTGATTCGGATTGTAAATAACATCGAAATTGATCGTCCAAATTCGTTTCATACTCACAGTTGAATATAAATCTAATCGAATGAGTTTCTTTTGTTCGTTACTTATCATGAGAGCAATTGTTTGATTTTGACAACAAATACCATCGATACCTTCATCATCTGTACAAATCTCATTTGACGGCCATTTCTTAACGAATGTTATCGATGGAAGAAGATCGAATTGCATCAATGACGAATTATAGACTTTCGTTGAAAGATAGAGACATTTATCTGAACAACTACATGAAAACCATTGTTGCCATGGTATAGAACGAATTTTTGTTATACTCATATTGGTTTCATCAAGACTGTAGAGTTCATTTTCAACTAAGATTAAAAAACGTTTTAATGTATGTGAATAACACATATCATAGATATCTCCGTTTCTCCAAGGAATTTGTTTGGATATCGTAAGAGTTTTATCGACAAGAAGCAGAGTACCTTCGTGATATAATAAAAGTAATTTATTATCTGTTGCTAATGACGTATAACTTTGGTCATCACGATCGATAACTCGATGAATAGGTGGTAGTGATGAAATATCAAATGATTCTTCGAAATTAATGAGATTCTCATCGATAGTTAAAGATTTAATTTGAATCGGTATTCGATCGGGTTTGAGTGTGTCTAAATGTCGATGTAAATTTTCGATTTGAAATGTTAACAAATCGATTTGTTCGTGAGTTGTTTCTTGTTCACGTTTATGGGCGACGATTTTCGTTTGAATTTCAGTTAATTCTTCATCATATTGTCGAAGTTTATCATCAATAAAATTATCGAGATTCTTTGTTTTCTCAGTAAAATAAATATCAATGAGTTGATGAGATTTTTTTCTCCATTGTTCTAATTTCTCGTATGTTGAACGACGAAAATCATTCCGATCGAATGTTTTCAGAAAACCGTTCATTTTATTGACGTCATCAATTAATGGATTCAATTGTAAATGGATCGATAATGCATGTTCAAATAGATGTTCACGACAGAAATCTAAATGACAACCGTGACATGAACCATGAGATTGACGTTGGCATTCAGCCAACGAACATTTCTTTTCCGACATTAACTTGATTTTTCAATTTGAAACACGAAAAAAATAAATAAACAAAATAAGAATGGAGTTTAAAAATAGCAATTTAAAAGTGAAATGTCATAGTTAAAACAAAATGTACTTGATAGGGATTAATCATATGGGTGATTTTTGGGGTGAGGGGAGAATTAAATGTGGCAGAAATTCAATTGATAAAAAAAGAAAGAAAAAGGAATGGAATTCTAAGGGTGGAACTACCGTATTATCAGATGTCGCTCGTCTTCGTCGAAAGATATTCTTTAAAAAAAAATCATTCATATTTTTATTTTCTAACTAAAAATCTATGATGGCAAATTCTCTTTTGTTATTATCTCGTAGAATCACACTAATGGATCGATTACACCGATCGAACGGAACTACGCAACAATGAGTAAAACTCCTTTTCAACAAAATGGCTGCACGAGTATTCACTTCAATTCCGCATTATTTTCTTTTTCTCTTCGAACAACATGTGTTTATACGTCAAGCTTGATTATAATTGAAGGCAGCACACTACAGAGATCCGCTCATGGCAAGTACAAAAATGTTTACCAAAAATGGCTCATCATCGAATACATTTTTTCATCAACAATCGTCAACAAACGGAGGAAATCCATTGATGGATGAAGATACAACTCTAACGCAAGAGATGCATGTTAAAATGGCGAAAAAAATCGCTCAATTAACTAAAGTAAGATCGGTTTCATCTATATTATTTGTAAATAAAAAAAAAGAATGAGAGAACATAGGAGCACTGAGAAGAAAAAAAGAAAACAAGCACCATGTCTTCGACAAACAATATACATTGTTGAGAGAACGAGAGAGAGAGAGAGAGAAAAAACGAATACTGTTCAACGAAAAATGTTTAAACGGCTGCACCCGTTTCGTTGATCGATACTGTTGGATTAATGGTCAGATTAGTGGTCGTCGAAGGTGCTGTCGTTGCATCTCCTGTTGATAAAAGAGCCGTATTAGGTGCTAAGATTTTACGTAGGAATTCATCTCGAAGGCAGCTTTGAATGAATTCGTTTCGAAGAATAACATCTTGAGAACAAGAACGAAAAAGACAAATCAATGAGAAAAAGACATTCAATTTTAACTGTTTTTTTTACCATCTTTCTGTTTACTTAGTCGTTGCATAATGAGTTCAACACGTTTATCTGGTGATTTCTCGCCCGTTCGATCTTCTTCATTAGCGAGGTCGTACATGGCTTCGATGATTTTAATCATATCCTTACGATTAATTTGTCCATCCTTATTTTGATCTTAAAAAAAAAGAATTTGAAATCACCTTCTCAAAAGATATTTATTACCGTAGATATCAAAAGCCATTTTTAATTTATCCTCGAGATTTCCATGTTGAGACACACCAACAGCTAATCTATTCAAAGACTTTCATTTTTCTAAAACAATCGAAGTTCTTGCCGTTTCTCTTACAAAAATTCTGTAAAGTCAATCCAGTTGTTATTGTCCGTATCGAATGCTTTGAATACAAAATTACAATATTTCTCCGCTTTACCCTCCGGATAGAATTTCTAATAAAATAAATTTCAACATACGACGGTTTTCTTTTTGAATAGAAATCTTTTTTTTTTGTCTAACCTTATAAACATTGAGAAATTGTTTTTTATCTAATTTACCCGTCGGACAGTCTTTAACAAAACCTGAATGCCATGCCTGAATTTCTTCTTCAGTATAATGCGTATTCAATTTCAATATTTTCAAATCTTCATCGGTTAAGATCGTTGGATCTTTCTTCGTTTTACCACCCGCTTTATTTCCCATGGAAAGCTAAGTTAATCTAAAACATAGAAGCGTTTTTTTTTCTTCTCTCGATTCAAATATATGTATAGATGTATATACGTATAAAAATGAGAGTGTATGTGTGACACATCGAGAAAAATGAAGTGGTTACAGCACATATTGTGTGCAACATACACACGTACATACCATGAAAAAAAGAACGATGAAGAAAAGAAAAAAAAAGAGCGTCGAAGAAGCGCATAAATCTACACGGAAAGAGAGAAAAGAGAAGAAGAAGAAGAAAAATATGCGAACGAATACGTAACGAAGAGAAATGTTGAAACCTTGTGCATGCAACAGCGTGGCAATGTGTGCTTATGCTATGCGAGTCATAGTACGTTATGTGTAGTATAATACATATAATATTCTTCTTCTTCTTCTTCTTTTGTCTTGAACATGTATCGTTAACAGTAAAGAAAGAAAAAAAAAACGAGAAATTTTCTGATCAATAGGAGGGATTTAACAGGGGGGCTTTTTTTCTCTTCGTATTTCGAATAACTTGCTTGCCCTTCTCAAGAATGCTAATCGAAATGAAGAAAAAACGGTATTGCCCTTTTGAAACAAACAGAAAAAATGTTGTTAGACTATTGTATAAACAATGTCGAGTTTTCTTTTTCGTCCATCCAACAATTTGTTTATTTGATCATTGGAAAGCATCATCTCATTGTCAATATGTTACACGATGGACTGTTTTGCTTGTCTAACAAATGACAGAAAGGAAAAAAAGAATAGCCAACTTGACAAAACATTATATTGTTTACTAATCGAAAACATTTGGTCGAAAGAGAAAGAAAACGCACTTGATTTTCTTGATTTCTAGGTTATCTACGCGTTAAATACGAAAGCTGATGAACATGAAACGATTGTTACAAATTTAAAACAAGCTTTCGAACAAGAAAAAACTGTTCTAGCTAAGAATGCATCGGCACGTATCGACGAACTACTTCAACGAGTTGAAAAACTTTCGTCAATTAAAAGTTCACAAAATACACTCTACGAAAATAAAATTCAAATGTTAGAATCTGAAAGGTATCTCGACTATTGTGTACTGAATGAGAGATTTATGCTTCATATTTGATAGACAAAGTCAAGTTAATGAACTTCTACGTGTTCAACAAACATCTATCGAACGTGAACATGAATTAGCCGAAGAATTTCGTTCAAAAATCTCCAATCTCAAACAAGAAATTGGTCAAATAAAAAAACTTCATGATCAACGTATCGCAAGTTTAAATGGAGAACATCAAGAAATTATCACTAAACTTCATGATGAACATCAAATTGAACTTGATAATCTTAAATCAGAATTTAAACATCTATTTGATGTCGAAAATCAAGCACAAAAACAATTCTATTTACAAACAATCGAAGATCTCAAACGACAGCATGACAATTTATTAAATAAGGATAAAGATCGTGATCAAACTGAACAGGAATTAAATGATGATTATCAAAGAAAAATTCAAGATCTACAAAATCAAATCGAACAAATGCAAACGAAATTTCAATTAGAAATTGATGAAGAACGAAATCTTCGAGTTTTGAAAACGAATGAATATCAACAGTTGAAAGAACAATTTGAACAGTATAAATTAAATTATAATGCAAAATCAAATGATTTTTCTGAATTAAACGAACAGGTTGAGAAAACAAAACATATTGATGAATATAAAAATAATTTTTTCTTTGTAAATTCAGTTAATCAAACAACGACAAGAATACGATCAATTGAAACAAAATTTCGATCAGAAAAATAAAGAAATCAATACAGTCAAAGAACGATTCAATCGACAAGCAGCTGAATTAGAAGAAAAATTAAGTTCGTAGATATGATCTATCGAATTCTCTTTACTCACTTCTTGTTTTTTTTTATAGAACTTCTGAAAGAAAAAGATTCTCTCAATCGTCAATTAGAAAATGAACTGAAAAAAGTTGAAAAAGAACTCAAATTAACTAACGACCGTTTACAACAGCTCGAAGTCGATCAACATGCACAATTAACTCAATCGGAATCGACAACTAACTATCTCGAACGACGAATTCATGAACTAGACAAAGTCAGCTATTTCTTTAAATTAAAAAGAAATAAAATTATGCTTTTTTTCTAGACAATTCATCAAATGACATTGGAAAAACAACAGATCATGTCGAAATACGATCGAGAATTGACTGATCTACGTGATACCTATGAAAATCAAGTTGGCCTATGTAAAAAAGAAATGCAAGGTGAATTAGATCGTTTGAGTGAACATTATCAAGAATTGATAAATGATGAACAGATCAGAGCAAAAACGAAATTACAATCGAAAGAACAAGTTTGTTGTTTAATGAAGAAACTAAATTCGATTATTTTGCTTTTTGTTTTCTCGTCATAGGAATTGAAACAACAATTTGAATTAGAGAAAACAAATCTTCTTTCTCAATGGAACAATGAAATCGATCAGAGTAAATCCGAACAAAAACAAATCAATCAAGAATTACAAAAATTAAAAGACTATTACGAGTTACAAGTGAGTCGTTTCAAAATAGAATAACAATCGTTTACTTTCGTTCTATAGATCAGCCAATTGAAAAAAGATTACGAAGAAACCAAAGACGAATATGATGCTCTTCGAAAACAATTTGCCGATAGTCAAACATCAAATTCTCAATCGAAGAAACAAATTGACAAACTTCAAAACGATCTTGACGAGCAAATTCGTTCGAATGAACGATTTTATGTAGCTACTTGATTTTGTAAAGGATCGATTTTCTTATCTAACTCTTTTTTTTCTAATATCAGAACGAATGTGAACAATTGAAAAAACGTTGTCAAGAAATCGAAATCAATTCAGCAAATGAATTGAAAGAGAAACTCGAACAATTAACCAAAGATTTAAATGATAAATGGACGAGAAAACTCAAGTCAGTGATCGAATCTTTTTTCACATTAAAACTGCTTTTTTTTTCTAGATTCGATACGGAGAAAATTCGTAAAGATTTAACACAACAAAAAGACGAAGAAAAACAGAAAGCTATCGATGAACTTCTCAAACAAAAACAATCGAACATTTCATCAGCTCAAACACAAATCAATGAACTCGAGCAACAAGTTCGTTTCGAAGATCTTTTACGAAATCAACAAATCATTGATTATTTAGATAGCTCAACTTCAAAAACAGTTACTTGTTGAACAACAAAAAGCAAAAGACGACAATCTTGTCGCTCTACAAAATGCCAATGAAGATAAACGACGTTTGATGAATGAATTTCAAATGAAAATTCAAGATTTAAATACGCAAATTCAACGATTAGAAGGCAAAAATCAAGAAGAACTACTCGAACAAAAATTGCAATTAGAAAAAGATCATCTAGTAAATTTTATTTATCGAAAACAAAAAACGATCGATCTCTCATTTTCATAGAATCAAATCAATGAGTTAAAAACTCGACAAATGGAAGATATTCGCGGTCAACAATTAGCTTACAGCACGCATTTAGAAACAATTCGTGCCGATCACGAACGAGCCTTGGCTTTAGAAATCGAAAAACAAAACATTCAACATCAATCGAATTTTGGTTCGTTCCGAATTGATTTTTGTTTTGTTTTACCTTTTGTTTTTGCAGAACAACTACGCAAAGATTTAATTCAAACTCATGCAAATGAAATCGAAGAAAAAGAACGAGCATTCAGTAAAGAATTAGCTGCTGTTCGTCTGCAACTCGATCGTGCACTTGAAATAACAAAAATTAAAGAACGTGAAGCCGATCTACGCATTGACGATTTAACCAGCGATCTGAAAATTAAACAAACAAAAATCGATAATTATATTCGAGATTTAAACGATGTTCAAGATCAGATCGAACAGTTACGTCAAGAAATTGACATTCGTTCGAAAGAAGTACAACGTGTTCGAAATGATATGCAAAAAGAAATCAAGTAAATCGTTTAATTTTGAATAGAAAATAAGTTTTCTTTTTAATTTTGTGATTGTAAAGAGCTCGTGAAGAGAAATTACGAAATGATAACGAAGACAAACTTCGTGAATTGAGAAAAATTCATGATGACGAACAGAAACAATTGCTCGAAGAATTTGGTACAGCTCATGATTTACTAAAATCTAAGATCGCCGATTTACAAATCAAGTAAATCATTTGAAATCGATTTCGTTTTTCGATAAAAAAAAAACTTTGTTAATAGATTACACGAAGCGGAAGAACGATATCGAAATCGTGAATCTCGAAATGAAGATTTAGATCTGATCACAACACTTCAACAAACAATTGCTTCGTATCAAGAACAATTGAAAAAGATTCATGTAAAACAAAGCCGCGAATACAAATATTGAATTCTTCTAATTTCGGGAATATTTAGGACGAGAAAAAATATCTCAAAATGGAATTAGTCAATCGAGAAACAACATATAATAAAGTTTTTACCAATGCACCATCATCAAATATCGGTGTGATGAATCCATTGTCTTTCAATACGAAATTCGTAACTATCTTCATTCTATTGATCTCGTCGATTTTGAATTTTGTTTTCTGTTCAGATTCCAAGAAATTCCGATTCGAATTCATCAGTTCATACTCGTCTAAAATCTCAATCACCTCGTCCCACCAAACTCGAACCATTGGTAGCGACTAATG
>ERZ778020.3262-NODE-3262-length-10778-cov-3.874848_pt1 | contig 10778 bp, 16 predicted proteins | sample MGYA00375750_ERZ778020 | MGnify/ENA primary metagenome ERZ778020 (study PRJEB29350, sample SAMN05389818) | bioreactor metagenome | isolation source: Ammonium sulfate bioreactor | place: South Africa: University of Cape Town | collected 2014-03-17 ...
ATTTTAGGAAAAAAAATGGAGACAGAGAGAGAAAGAGAGGAAAAAAACGGTAACTTTTTAACATCAATATAATTGTCGTCGTCTCAACTATGTTTTGTATGTTTTCATGTAAATGATCTGTTGCAGTTGGAAAGCACACGTAAAAGAAACAAAAGACAAGTTAGTCGTCAAGAAAAAAGAGAATGAGAGACGCTCATTTCTGTTTTTTTTCCTTCCTCGTCCTTTTTTCTTCTCTATTAGCGAGCGACGACACACTAGCTTTTTGATTCAATGACGTAAATCTATCTAAACATAATTTGAACACTGATGATAATAATTAGAACCGAAAGGTTATTTCTTTTTCTTGTTGTTGTTGTTTTTTTTTCATCACCTAATCTCAAGAAAAAAAAAGGAGTGACTCGAGCGATAATAATATACAAACGTCATTCATATTTATTAGTTAGAAATACGACGATCTTCTACCTTCGCTTTCTCTCTCTCTCGCTTGCTCGTTCTGTCATCATAACTACTAACGAATTTTAATGAATGAAAAGCAGACAAAGAATTTCTTCTTTTGTTTTAGTCACATAATATAATAGATAATAACAAATATGAAGATCAGATGTCTCCGAGCTTGCTAGTAAAACCGCGTGTACATGTGTGTGTGTGTGTGTGTATCCTCTCTTTTCTTCTTTCTCTCTTTTTTTTTCAGTTGTCAGTGTCGTTCCGATGACATAATTTCCCGAGCGCATATACACATTAAAAAATGAAAAAAAAGAAAATGCGAGATCATAAAACAAGACAGGTAGTCGTTCGAATAGAGTGCTCATCTATGTTTACATTAGACGGAGATTTCTCATACGATACCGAAAGCAAAAACGCAATAGATGTGTGTGTTGTGTGTGCCGAGGTGAATGTTAGAAACAAAAAAGGAAAATCTCATTTATTGATGAATAATAATCAATTTCTTTTTTGACATCTCGATAGACTTCGATTTGATTGACATTGAGAACAGATTTGGCCTTTCTTTTTCGTTAATCCATAATTGATTAAAAAAGAAGAAAAGCTAAATAACAACAACAAAAAAAAACAAAAATTCATTCGACTAATAATTAAACATACAATCAGCTCAGATGACGCTCGACATTGGATGTTAGATTAACATAAAAGAAAGACGAGGATAAAAATGAAGACGAAGAAGAAAAAGAAAAAAAAGCGACAGAGACTAATTTTTGCACGACGATTTTCTCGAGATAAATGCATATATAATTAATTGCACAATAGGAAAAAGAAAATAATAACAGAGAACAGGTGTTGAAACCCTCGAATAACGTCAAACCTTGTCGCTCCATTAGAAAGTATGATGCACTTCAACGTTTTCCTTTTTTCTTCTTCGTCTTTGATTAGATCTCTTCAAATAGACATAAAAGTAGTCTTCAATTGAAATTTTTTTTTTTATTTTACGGAAATGATAATTCTTGGTTGAAGTAAAAAAAGAAAAACATTATCTAGTCCTCTGTTTTTTTTTCATTTTTCTCTCACTCGACATTTTACTTCAATGCACTTTTTTTTGTACTTATACGAACAGTTGATTCGCATCTAATCAAACAACAAGAGAAATATGACTGTAGGACAAATGTTATTTATATTCTCATAGGAACTCAATAATTACTCGAATTGTATATCTATGTATTCAATAGAAGAAGAGAAAAAAAGAATGTCATTTAATGGATGTTGTTTCTAATCGACGAGATAACAAGAACGGCAAACATAATAATTAATCGAGTTCGAGTGTTTGTTTTCTTATTGGTAATTAATTAAATCACAATAAAAACAAGTTATTCTTATTCTATCTGACGTTCTCCTCGAGATCAAATCTTGTTCGATTAGTAGTTCATACAGTGATTTTCTTTCGGAAGCTAAATGCACATATATTATGAAAATTTTTCGGAAGGAAAAACTGAATCGTGTGTAAATGCAAACATTGTTTTTCTAAGTGAGATTCATTTATATTTAACTCTTGTTTTTATTCAATCTTCACGATGGAAAAGAAGACAAAAAAAAATATCACTGATTTAATTATCACTGGTTTTATGCATATATGTAATGATATATTCTGGATAGTTTTGATCATCATGAAATGTGCAAGCAATTGTAAAAGGTACTCGATCATCGGTTGTTGAATCAACTTGCACGTTTTTACCATCGGGTAATATAATATTCGGGGGATAACGCATATCTCGAGATCCAGCTTTCGAATGACCAACTAAAACTCGACATAAGAATAAAAACGATAAATCAGTTTTATCACCGTAATGTGATGAATAACATGCAAAACGACTAAAATAAACTCCACGACCATGAATAACAGTGTCTTGACAAAATGAACGATTGAAACCATGAGACATGATCTTATGATGATTGTCCGAATTTGTTCCGTGAAATAGCCAATTTTCATGAACATTAGTAGCACCATTTTTTCGACGCATATAAGTTCGATGCGAAGAGAATTTCTCCCATAAGCATGGATTTTCTATACGTTCGATCTAAAATTCGATTTGAACAGAAATAAAAAGCCGAACAAATACGAACGAAATTTCTTACAGAAACGATACGGAACTCAGTTTGAGGAATTGTTTTATGAAATAAACCTTGAACATATAAAAACTCTGGAGTTTTGGAATCAATTGGAATATTTTTGAAGAGAACATCTGAATTTTCATCAGTATGATTCGTCCAAAATGTTGGATATTTCTCTTTATAAACTGTGTCTTAACGAGAAAAATAAAAATACATTTTAACATATTTAATTCGATCAATTTACCTTCGTCGTATGGATAGACAATTGGTAATGAATAAAAAATATGAAATTGAGATGGAAAAGTAGGTAATACTCCGGATCCTGAAGCACCATATGAAGCTTTTGATTTATTTCGATTTTGAAAGTGGGTGACTTTGGGTTGAAATTGAAATAATATGCCAACATTATTCTCATGATATGTATGAACAATTGTATACAATGATAATGAATGTTTAGTTGTCTTGGAGAGATATTCGTGGAGTTTTTGTGAACGAGAATGAACGTAGGTAGAAAATGATGACAAACATTCACGCATTTCCGTAGTCATTTGAGTTCTATATTCTTCCTGGAGAGAATGAAAGAGAAAAGGTAAGAACTAGAAAACGCTTGTAAGAATACGTACGGCTGTTTGAGATGAATAAAATATGATTCCTTCTATGAGAATGGCAAATATTCGATAGTTAATCAATCTGCAGATATCATGAAAGATTAATAGAAGAAATTGTTGATGATGAAGACGATATTGATCGATTTCATTGTCTGTACAACCATTTACAGCACTCGGCTAAACAAATTCAAACATTCGATATCTACTAATATATTTTCAAACGTACGTAATATAAATAATGTGAACTTTTTAAGGAAACTGACGGTATCATTGTGGAAGTTGATAATGTTGCTGTAATAGATGATACTAAATAAAAATTCACGATGTTCAATGGTTCGAATTTGTTAATACATACTAACAATACTGATGATTCGGTATTTTATTGTGAAATTCAACTAGTTTATTGACGATTTCATCGAGTTTATCTGAGCCTCTTTGTTTATGTAACCATCGTTGTTCCTAAGAAAATAAATAATAAATGATATGTTGCTTTCTTTTGATCAATTAGATCCTATACTTCATATGAAACATGAATAGATTGAATCTCGAAGAAGGGGCAATCATTTGTGGTATCCATTGAATAATTTACTTTGTCTGATATTTTTTCTCCACTGTAACCCAGTTAACCGGTGTTTAAATACGATTGAGTAACGTCATGTAGGAATGATGTCATTTTTTCCTTTCCTCATACCCCATCATCATCATATTGGTGTAAATCAACCAATGAATACCATTGAGAGTCGCACATTAGAGGATCGACTAAGGTAACATGAATAAAAATGAAATCAATTAAAGTCTATGAATCTTTTATGAAGACATTTATAAATAATAAAAAATGACAACAGCTACAACTAAACTGAAATCGTTGCCGAATATTCCTCTTCCCGATGTAATATTAATAAGAAGAAAAAAAACAAAATCGCTTGTCAGTTTTTGAATATTTAATTTTGTTTTATTTAGAAACTCATTAAAGCAAATCCTTTTCTAAACGATAAGAAACCAGTTGAAGCCGAACTTCTTTCGTTTGTTAGCACAGGTCTAACATTCGAATCGAATGTCGTCGAAAAACTTTGTCCATCATCGATTCCATTCAGTAATTACAATGGTCGATCATTGTACGTTCCGAGTCGTGAAACAGCAAGTTCACCACGACCACCACATCGATTAGAACCATTAGTGCCTTTGACTTTGCCACAAGCACGATGGGAACATGCACGTCGAATGTTAGTACAAAAGCCGATTGCTGTCGAGCCGGTTAAATTTCGACCGAGAAAATCACTTTTTTACATGACAGAAGTGAACGATTATAATGAGGAGAATAATCGAACGAAAGAGAAATTTGAAGACGATCAAGGTTTGTTAACAAATCGAACGGAATCATCCGAAGAAACAACGAGTGGTTTGAGACGAGGCCATGATTCAATTGAGAAACAAGCACGAATCGAAGCTGAAAAAGATTTTGCACAAATGGAAAGAAATTGGGACAAATATATGTTTGAACATATGGATGAAAATACGGCAAAATTTATTATTCTGAAACATGTTCACGATGGTAAGTTGAAATACGTATGATATTAAAAAATTGATTGTTAAAAATTTTAAAAAACAAGATGAACGACGAGGTCGATTGATCGAATATTTGAAGAAAACATATAACATAACGAAATTACCTAATCCACAAGAAATCGAATTGGTAAAAGGAAATAATTTTGATTATAAGAAGACAATCACGTTTGTTTTCAGATTCCACGAACTGATGATGAAGAGAAAATGAAAGAAGAAGAAGATATCAAACGGTTAGTCAATCGTTTTCTTTTCTTCTGTTGAAAAATTTCGAATGATTTTTTTTTCTTTAGACTAACGAAACAAATACAAGAAAAAGAGACTGATATGCCTAAACGAAATGTTCCACTGTATCGATTACCAAGAGGTTTACGACGACGTGCAAAAGAAGAGAAAAAAGAAGCAGGTAATTTGAAACAATTGACCTTGACTATGAATCGAACAAACAATTAGAAGCGGCTCATTTTCGTGCACCTCAACAAATCGTCGCTGGAAATTCGTTGATACGTCGTGAAACAACATTCTATGATGTCATGTCCGATAAAATCTTGAGTACAGTCTATCGAACAGAACATCCGTACGAACAAGCAATGCTGCTTGGTAAATAATATGTTCTCTTCATCAATCAAACACAAAAGAATTCAATTTATTATTTAGGACATAATGTTCATCAACCAACAACTGAACCGGGTACAATCGTTCTTACGGATCGACTTCAATTTACTAAAGTTCTTCAAAAACAACTTCCTCCACATCCAGATTCAATTGATACTAGTTCGAAAATTGGTTTTATTTTCTTGTTTTGACTGAAGTTGTTTTGTTTTTCTTCTAGCTCAACAAATCGATTCCACTGCTGCATTTGATCGACCGAAACCTTCACGAGGTTTTCGTCGATGGAAAGCTCTACCAGAAATCAAAGAAACGGTATTGTTTTTATCACTTGATCTATTGCATCTGTTTGTCAGCAATCGAACAAATTCAAATCAATTTTTCGGGCACAAAAGTATCACATTGTTTTTCTGCACTGCTTTTTAGAATCCGCACCTGCAAAGGCCTATGTCTGAACGTTCAATCAACAGAGCAGCAGCAATTCAAGCTTTTTTTGATCAGGTTTTTTTGTTTGTCATTGATTGTGTTACACTTCATTTGACTGATCAAATATTTACGAATTAATATCGTGATAAAATATTATTTAGAATCCACCACGACCTCCTGATGTTGCTGATTTGGCTCTGGCTTGGCTTTTACCAGTCACACCCGATTCTCGTTTAACTCATCTATTAAAAACGAATACAACTATCAGTCGAATTATTGAAGGTTTGTTTGTTTGTTTACTATAGAAATAAATATTTTTTGTTGAAAATCAAAGAATGGAGACGTAAATGGCAAGTTGGAAGTCAATGGTATGATGCTGATATCGAAGAATTATATCAAGATTTGCACGATATTCATCCACATGTTCGTTTCACAGCGATTGTAATTTGTAGTCGTGCTGCTCAATATCTTACTCAAAAAGAAATCGGTATCCTATAATCAATAAAAAAAAACTTTTTATTTGACTTTATTTTCTTCAGATCTTGGTTTAAAAGTTCATCTTCTTCCGGAAAAATTACTTCAATCGATCGAATCTCTTCTCGAAGATCCATTAGAACGCATACGTTCGGCTGCTGGCATCGCACTTGTGACATTAAATCGTTTTTCTCCTCAAGTATTCATATCGATTCGAGTTTCTCTTTGATTCTATAGTTCAATTTATTTTTCAGGTTGAAGAAATCCTTCGCACGTGCATCATACACGGCAATCCTGATGATCGACTAACAGCCGCCTTATGTTTAGCCAGTGTGAATCTAACAACATCGGATATATTAAATGAATTATTGAAGAATTATTTCAATGCTGATGATGAATTAACACGTGAACAATTGATACTTTCATTAGCTAAAGCAAGTCAACGAACGGTATGAATACGGAAAAGAAAAAATGATTCGTTGAATTCGAACGACATGGATTTATTTACTTTGATTTAAGGGTCTTGTACATTGTCTAACTGGTGAATATTTGAATTCTGCGGATGCTAATGATCGTATCGTTGCTTGTAAACTTTTTCCATTGCTCAAATCTCGACCGAATAAAGTAAACGAAACTTCAATCGATCATTTTCGATCAACACCCTGAATTTAGGATATAACACAAAAATTAATTCATCTCATGTGGCAAGATTTGAATAGTAGTGTTCGACGTGTAGCTGGCCAAGCTTTAGGTAAATGTGGGTGTGGTCAAGCTGTTCACGAAGAAGTTGTTCTACGTTTACAAAGTGCACATTGGCAAGATCGAGTTGAAGCATTGAAATTAATTGGTTATCTTGGTATGTTTGTTCCTTCTTTATTTTACTCTCTGAAAATCGAAAATAATTCCTAGGTGTTCTAACTGCTAAATTGATTCAACCGTTTTTAAAATGTTTCAAAGACGAACATGTCAGCGTACGTGATCATGCCTGTCGTACAACATATAAATTACAATTACGAGATGAAACTATTCGAAATCTCTTGATTGAATGTATTGAATTTGATCCGATTGAAAAAGTTCGATATTCAGCTATTGAAGGTAGAAGATAATAGAACGATAATGTTGTTTGGCATTGATTCACTATATTTTAGCTTTGGGTATCTACGGAATGACAAATGATAAATGTCGACAAGTTCTTTTGTGGAGTGTTCGATACGATAAAAGTCCATTAGTACGAGCAGCAGCGCCTAGTGCTCTTGTTCTATTAGAAAAAGCCAATGAAGAAATTATTGATACATTACAAAGTCGACATTTAATCGAAAAAGAACCGATTGTTATTCAGTAAAAATCTAGTTTCATTTCGAAAACATAAATTCGTTCTTCATTTGATTAGATCGTTGAAAGAAGCGTTAGAAGCCTATCAGTGTAACTTAAGTCAAGATGTTCCCATTGTTCAAGAAATTCGAAATGAAGTTCGAAAATTAAATACAAAAACAACAATCTGGGAGAAAATCACTAATCTCGAACGAGATCTACGTTTAACAGCTGCTATGGAACGACTGATTGCACCAATGATGGATCAAGTAAAGAAAAAGATAAAATCAAAATTGTTTTCTTTTGTTTTTTTTTGAAAAGCTTAAAATGAAATTCAATCTTTTCTTTTTCAGCCATCGACACCGACACCAGCTGAAAGTGAAAATCAATTGAATACAGCTTTTTCGAATTATATTCAAGATGTAGCCGATAATAATGATCGAGATATACCGGAGGTTTGGTCGCCAGAATTATGGCATGCCGATAGTCGAACGGGAAAAATGAAAAAACGTCGATTAGAAAATGACGATCAATTGAAACCCGAAGAAATCATAACTGAATCCGAACAAACAACATACGTACTCGCACCGAGTACATTGTTGCCTGTAGAAGAAGAAAAAAGTGAAAATGAAGACGATAATCATTCGGAAATATTTTAAGTTATTTGTCAATAGATGATTCTTCTTTTTTTTTTCTTCTCTTTTCGAATATATTTTCTATAAAATAAAATCGTAGGTGGAGATTAGTCCATCATATTCATAAAAATCGATCAATTTATAATCAAACTGTTTCAATATTGAAGCAGGTTTATAATGTTAGGCGTTTCGTCTTTTCTCATTGCGTTAGTCTTTGCTTTACTTGCAAATCCTTGTGAAAGTTTACAATGTTACGAATGTGCAAATGCGAGTGATCAAGATTGCACATCGATGGTACAAACTTGTCCATCGTGTATGATTTATCGTAGTGATAGTGATCCAAGTTTGTAGACGCTGATATGAACTTTAGTGTTTTCTTATGAAATTTATTTTTACGTAAATAGCAAAATTTGAACGACGATGTTGTTGGTGGAATTGTGGAGCCGATCAGACAGTATCGGAATTTAATGGACGACCAACATATTTCTGTAATTCGACAGATAAATGTAATGGCCCAGAAAATGATATTCTATTAAGCGCTACTGGTATGTATTTGTGAGGATGAAACTTGAAAGATCTTATTCTCATTAGTTTCTATCAAGATCTTACAACTCTGGCGACTACTACAACTATTCCTACTACTACTGTATCTGTTGAAAAAACAATATTTCAATGTTATGAATGTTCCGGACCTGAATGTGGTAAAGAAGGATCAGGTATATCGACCAACTGTCCAAGTTGTATGGTCTATCGAAATCCTAGTGATCAAAGTAATTTCTTTTATGAAACTAGGTTAGATTATTTTGAAAAATACAAATGTTTCAATAGCAAAAATTGAACGACGTTGCTGTTGGTGGAATTGTGGTGCAAACAATACTGTTGGCACATATGAAGGTGTAGAAACATATTTTTGTACTGGAGATAAATGTAATGGATATGGTGTAGAATCTGTCTTGAGTCCTCCAGGTAATCATAAATCTATATGATAGCTAAAACAATCTCGTTTTTCAAGTCATTACTACAACTCAATCAACAGTGAGCACAACAACTGCGACATTTGCAACAATTACAACTACAGTTATAACTCAAAAACGACCCATTCAATGCTATGAATGTTCAGGAGAAGGTTGTGGTAAAGAAGGATCAGGTACATCAAACAATTGTCCAAGTTGTATGATCTATCGAAATCCCACTGATCAAAGTAAATCATTTTGTTCGATCGTATTATATTTATTATTTGGTACTTTGATTAGCAAAAATTGAACGACGTTGTTGCTGGTGGAATTGCGAACCAACAAACACCGTACGTATGTATGAAGGAATCGAAACATATTTTTGTGATACTGATAAATGTAATGGATATGGTGCGGAATCAGCATTGAGCCCTCCAGGTAATCATAAATCTACATCGTAGCTAAAACAATCTCGTTTTTCAAGTCACTACTACCACTCAATCAACAGTAAGCACAACAACTGCAACAGTTACAACAGTTACCACTACAGTTGTAACTCCAAAACGACCTATTCAATGCTATGAATGTTCAGGACCTGAATGTGGTAAAGAAGGATCAGGTACATCAAACAATTGTCCAAGTTGTATGGTTTATCGAAATCCAACTGATCAAAGTAAGTCATTTTATTCGATCATATTATATTTATTATTCGATACTTTAATTAGCAAAAATTGAACGACGTTGCTGTTGGTGGAATTGCGAACCAACGAACACCGTTCGTATCTACGAAGGAATCGAAACATACTTTTGTGCTACGGATAAATGTAATGGATATGGTGTTGAATCAGCATTGAGTCCCCCGAGTAATCATAAAATAATCAATTAGTTTGTTTATTTTATTTTTTCTAAACATCAGTTACAACAACAACCACACAACCACCATCAACAACTGTAACAGCGACATTGCCAACGACCACAAGAACAACAATGATAACAACAACGATAACAACAACCACAACAGCTTCTACATCAAGTCTTCCAACTTCTTCGCAATGCTACGAATGTTCAGGAGAGGGTTGTGGTAAAGAAGGATCAGCTACAGCAAACAACTGTCCAAGTTGCATGGTCTATCGAAATCCTAATGATCAAAGTAATTTCTTTTATGAAACTAGGTTAGATTATTTTGAAAATAAAATGGTTAAATAGCGAAAATCGAACGACGTTGCTGTTGGTGGAATTGTGGTGCACACAATACAGTTGGCATCTATAATGGCATGGAAACATATTTCTGTGCAGGTGACAAATGTAACGGATATGGTGTCGAATCAGTATTAAGTCCTCCAAGTATATGATAAATTTTCGTTCGATAAATATAACTTCTATTCTATTACTTTAGTAACAACCACTACTATTAGTACAGTATCTACTTCTACAACTGGTTTGTATTGAATTTTAACATTGTTTTCATTATGTCAAAAATCATATCTTTCGTTTAGAAATGATTACCACAACAACAAGTGCATTATGCATGCTTAACTGTCAAAATGGTGGTATACCTGAAACTGAAGACGGTTGTTTTTGCTATTGTTTAGAAAATACCTATGGTCGAGAATGTGAAAATAGTACGATGAATATTGATT
>ERZ778020.3274-NODE-3274-length-10751-cov-3.162397_pt1 | contig 10751 bp, 9 predicted proteins | sample MGYA00375750_ERZ778020 | MGnify/ENA primary metagenome ERZ778020 (study PRJEB29350, sample SAMN05389818) | bioreactor metagenome | isolation source: Ammonium sulfate bioreactor | place: South Africa: University of Cape Town | collected 2014-03-17 ...
CTGTTCTAGAAAGTATTTATTTATAATATAAAAAAACGAAGAAGAAGAAGAAGAAGCGAATGACACGCGCACACTGATTGATTCCACTGTTCGAATTCATTACACAGCATGAGTGAGAATCGAAGGAGAAGATGACGTTGACCGCATAATAACTTGATAGATATTATTATTATTATTATTATTAGTTGGTATTGGCTGAGAAGGTAAAACAGAGTCGAAAGAACTGTATGCTGGAGAATAGTTATCGTCGTTGACATAAGGTAGACTATCCGGTCGAGTTGAAATATATTCTGTAGCAAAATTCGTTCGATTATGTCCGGAGAGAACAGCTTGACGAAATGAATCCGTTCGATAGATAGATGACATTCGTTGGGGTGACGTTTCGACAGGCAGATGATAGACTGTTGGATATTTCTGTTGAATAGGAGCGATGTAGAGAGATGATGTTGCTGATGATGAAGGAGACAAAGATTTTTCAGCGTTTATTCGACGTTGTTTTTGTCGAGAGCGTAACCAACAAAAGATTCCGAGAAGTACGATTACAGATGTACCGAGTAGACCAGCGATCACTCCAAGTGCTATTCGAAGACGTTGATCAGTTGAACTAAACAAATTTCATTTAATTTCTTTCTCTCTCTCTCTCTCTCTCTGTTTATTTATATCTTACTCAGATGATTCATTGGCATCTGTTGCTGCTGATGTTGTTGTTCCTCCTTCTCCTCCTGTTGTACTACTCGTACTGATTTCATTCGTACATTGTTCATTAATACAAATTTGTCCCAATGGACATCGACGTATTTGATCTGAACTCGAACAATTAGGCCAATTCACAGGCAATTCACAAACATAGTAATTATTCCTGAGACTTCGTAGTGTTCCATCGGGACATTGACAGAGAACGTTAGTTGTTGAATTACACCACGATATGCAACGTGTTGGAAATATCGAGCAATTACTTCGATTGAGTGTATCAGCACAAAACGATGAATTCAAATAGGAAACAAGAGAATCCGATGAAAGACACGTACATGTCGATGATACAGGCGAACAAGTCGTAAGACTCGTCGAACCACAAGTATCAACCGATGGCGTACAACTTGTTCCTAAACAATCAATAATTCAAGTGGAATTAAAATGATTTCTTTCATTTTCTTCATCTTATTCAAGGTTTTTTCTTTCTTCTAATGAAATGAATTCGTGCTTGAATGAAAGGTATTTCTTTCTATTCAATCAATATGACTAATGTATTGGAAATGAGAGTTTTATCGAATATCCGGCTAGAGAAGAGATCATCGATTTAGCTGAAAATGCAATTAAATTTCACTAGAAAACACTCTCGTATTTTACGTCCCTGAGGGCAGCTTAGTTTGAAAAACGTTTTAATTCACAATAATAAACTATTTTTCTCTCCGATCGATAAGAAAAACAAACCACCTACCAACTGGCTTTTCATATTGAATTTGTATGCTAAATATTGTTTGATTATCTGTAATTAATTGTCCATTATCAAGTAAACAACGACTTAATTGATACTGTCCTTGCCGTAAATATAAACTTTTCTGATCAATATTTACCGATGTATAGTTAACATTAATTAGATTTACAGTTATGGGTTCGCCTAAGCGTGTTACAGACTTTGTACCTGCCATTGTTTCTAATTGACACGATACGACATTCGGTGAACAAGTGAAAACAATTGGAAATGGAACAAGATCAGTAGCTATCGATGGGAATCGATAAATTAGACCGAGTTGAAATCTTGAAAGATTACCAACGGTCGAGAATAAATCGTATTGAGCCGTGAGAATAATCGATGTTTGATTAGGAAATTGAAATTGATTATTAACAGTTGAATAATTTGAATAGAATTGATTGAAAAACGTACAATTTGTTATTGTTGATTGACAATGTGTTGTTTGAATATAAAGAAATAAAACAAACATAATCAACATTGCATAGACCATCCACCATTGCGGCTTGTCGCAAAAGTAAGAACGACAAAATCAAATGTCTGAAATTGATGCAGCAAAATTAAACAAAAGAGAAGAAAAAAGGCAGAAGAATGCGTTTATGTGACACCCGGCACGCATCATCAACAAAAGAAAAGAAAAGTCAATGTGTGTGTGTGTGTGTGTGTGTGCGCGCACAACACTTTTCTCCGAGTTGAGCAAGAAGAGAAAAAGAAATGATCAAATATTTCTTTCTTTCTCGTTCCGTTTCTTTTTCTCTTCTTCTGAGCAGATTCATCAAAGGAAAAGAATTGTTTATCCAAGTGGAAATAAATAAATTTTCCTTTTCAATAGTAGAAAAAAAATGAAATTAGACCTTTTTTTCTCTCAACTATTTTTACTACACTTACTCATTGACATTTTTTTTACATGTATAACAGCATCGTTTACTCGATATTTGCTTGTATGTAATTACATAAGCGAGTATATGTTTCTCTCTGCTCTTTTATAATCGAATTTGTTCTCTTTTACATGGATACGAGAGCAGACATTGTTTTTAAGGTTTAATGTGAATTAAGATTGTATGATGTTCTATTCTCTAATCTTGACAAGATTATCGAACCTAAAAAACGTAAACTGTTTATTTACTTGGCGCAATTCGAATAGTATCAAGACCGTTTATTCGTCCGACAAAAGTTTCATTTGTCAATATTAGATTGTCGTTTGTTTCCTCTCATTGACATTAAATGATTAATATGAATCGTACTCGATAATTATTCTCAGAACCTTACCTTGATACCGACTGTCTCTATTCATGTACGTCTTAGAAACTCTTTCTTCTTCTTCCAATCAATAATTCAAATGAAATATTTTATTGCTTCCTGAAGAAGAAGAAAAAAATGATTAAAAATTCAAGTGTTTTCGACGGTTTTTTTTCTCTCTCGTCTTAATCAAGAAGAAGAAAAAAAAATTCACGAGCAAGAAAGAAGAGAACATCAATTAAATCCATGCACTAACATTTATCTGCTCGGAAGGAGACCGAACGCACAATTTATTATGCTCGAGTGACAAATTTTTAAAATGTATGCAGGCTTTGTTTGATGTTGAAATATCCATATTTGTAAGGCGAGAAAAGTGGACACTTGTCATTTTGTTATATATACAAACATAAGTAAAAAGAAAGAACTAATGAAATCAACGAATACACGAACAAGTGTATGTTGATTTGTTTAGCCGAGAGCATAAATCTCGGCGCAAACTGCTTGAATTTGATATTCATCGAAATCAAATGAAAAAAAAACTTTTTTCTGCCTCTTCGAAACTGATTTTTAATAGAAAAATTATTCTCAATGAAACCTCATTATTATCGAACGTATCGCATGTCAAACAAACCAATGTGAAGACAATGATCCGTTTCTTCATTTTTATTTGCTCGAATCCCTCATTTAGTCAAAGATGTCTGTTGTAATCGCATTTATTCGGTTTCTGTATTACATTGAACAATATCAATTTACATTGATATTCAATCTTTCGTCCTGAACAAACGAAATTGGACAGATGATTTCAAAAAAAGAAATGAAAATGAAAGGTAGCCTTTAAACTGCAGCAAACATTCAAGGCTGTTTTGTAATAATCGAATCAATCGATGGCAATCGTTATGAAAATGAATTTATAGACAGTATGAATAATTAATAATTTATGCATAAGAATGTTATGTAAGTTCGAATATCAAAGGAAAAAAAATATGTTCGATTTAATATGCCGATAAATGAGCAGAAAATGTACAATGTCTACTCGAGTATTTGCTTGATTTCATTTAGTGCAATTCTTCGACAATGACAGACAATGAAATAAATCAACGAAGAGTGACTAATTTCCGACGTTAAGTATCCTGTCGAGTTTAATTTAGTAACTGTCACATTGATTTTATCTTGAAATGGCAGAAGCAAGGCATGCACTGTTTTTTTCCTCTTTACTTTTCTTATTGTAAGATAAAATGACGCATCGACCGTATGGAAATTGATGTCATTCAAGTATTTCTGCTAAACATCACTGCTCACTTTACATTTAATCTAACATGGATAACGAGTCGAATGATGACACAAGTTATTATGTAGATATTTCATTTTCATATTCATTTCGAATTTGGTTACTTCTTTCGATCGATTATTAAGGGTACTTGTCCAGTATTAATGACTGTTCTAGCAAATATTTTTCTTCTTTGTCGTTTTATTTATAAAAAGACAAATATTTCGACAACATGCAAATATCTGGCGAAAACATCGTCAAATGATTATTCAACTTCTCTTAATATCATTTCTTTATTTAACTTTTGCTTTTCGAACAATGTTTGTTTCCTTCCATTTTTATTACCATTAGTTTGTCTCGAATTTTTTCCTGATTTACGAAAGAATTTATGGTTATTTCGAAAACATAGAAATAATCAAATACAACCTTTTCAAACGATACTTAATAGAAACTAAAAGAACTTTTATTTTTCACGCTTGATTTTGAATGTCATTAAAAATACTTCAGACAACAAGATTTGCATAATTTGTCAGTTTAAAAGATATGTTTGAATGAGCTATTGATTTTGAATGCAGTTGATATGAAAAAAAAACGGATATGCTTATAGTTGTAATCAAGTCTGTCGGATATTATTCGAATAAGTTGAACTTTCATTCCTAAGAAAAGGGTAAAGTCTCGATTTTTATTTTATTTTCCAACAAATGGCGTTGAATGAGAGTGTAGATGAAATCTCGTTTGATAATTCGGAAATTTCTCTTTCACGTTCAGTTCGTTTCTGGCTGCTGTTATGTTGTGATATCCCATCGATTGTTTGTACATTTCTTATTCTCTATCATCTCCTTCGAGATTCAAAAAGACGACAAGCATTACATAATCATGCAATTATTCTCATACTTTTACTCGGCACAACAACTCAACTCATTGAAATTCCATTCTATCTCGCATTTATCGGCGATTCAGGTGTTGTCAAACCATCGGTACCGGCAACGTGTTTGGCTTGGTGGTTCGTTAGTTTCGGAATGTACAATGGCGGTACAATTCTAATGGCTTGGGCGTCCATTGAACGACATATTCTTGTTTTTAATTCTATTTGGGTACATACGAATCGTGGTCGATTCTTTGTGCATTATTTCCCTCTGATTTTCATTCTTTTGTACATAGGTATTTACTACATCTATGTTCTATTCTTTTTTCCATGTGAAAACGAATATGATTATACTTTGCCCATATGTAATGCCTCTCCGTGTTATCAAGATAATCAATTTCTAGGTATGTGGGATTTTATTGTCAATAATATAGCTCCAAGTTTACTAATTGCTTTGGCAAGTTGGGGATTAGTTCTTCGTGTTATTCGACAAAAACGTCGTCTTAATCAGCAAACACAATGGCGTCGACAACGTAAAATGACGATTCAATTAGCGTCACTATCAGCACTGAATATCATATTTAATATACCATTAAACATTCTTTCATTAGCACATCTATGTGGTCTACCGGATGATTATGGTGTTGACGCTGAGCAGTACTTTTATTTTTCTTGTTATTTTTTAATATTTCTTTTTCCATTTGTTTGTCTAATCTCCTATTCGGATTTGATTTGCCGAATCAAATCGATAGTTACTTGTCGAAAGAATCGACAAAATGCTGCCGTTGTTCCGAGTGTTTGGATAACTAATAGACATACTTAAACGTCCTGTAATTGATCATTAATAAATTTAATATAAATACATCAACAATTCAATTGAAGTAATTTGCATCGACTATGTCTAATGACTAGGTGATTAACGTAATCCTCTAGAGACATACAAATCGTGCCTAAACGAACGTTATCTTCTTCGAAGATTATCAGAGTTCCTATTTTCCGTTTTTTTTTGAAACCAAATGGAATGAATATATCAAGTTCAATGCAAATTTGTCATTATTTTTTCCTCGATTAATAAAACATTGAATCTAAGAACTTTTGCATATATTTCTTTTTTTAGCTCAACTTTCTATTAAACAAAGACAATGATGAGTTATTCATGACAACACACACTAACACACGATATTTGAACATTTATTTGAATTTATTCTATGTCTTTTTTGGTAATTTTGGAAATCTATTAAAAGTAGAATTTTCTCTTCAAAAACCTCTACGAACTTTACCATGTACATTCTCTATATAATCTTAGCAACATTTTGTGACATGATTAAATTAGTTGTCGATTGGTCGTATTATCGAAATGATTCAAATGTTGATTCATATCAAATATCAACCTATGATCTTATTATTTGTAAATTACGACGTTATTTATACATGTTCTGTTCAGATTTATCAACTGAAATGCTTCTATTTGCATCGATCAATCTCTCAACGACAACAATTTCTTCAAATTTGCTCGAATTGTATTCGTTGTGGTAATACAATTCAACATAAAATCGATAATCAACTAACAGGAATGATTATTAGTGAGATTATGGTCACAATTATTTCATCGTTACCGTATTTTATGAAAAACAATATCAAATTACCAGTGAAACTGAATGGAGACCGGTATTCGTTCGTATGAGTATGTATTTTGAAGCAAGTTGTGGATTTTATATTTATTTATTGACGCTGAAAGCGTTGAGAAAACGTTTTTGTAAACATTTTGTTGATTTAATTAATTCGATTTCTTGTTGTTGTTGTTGTTCATGAGATTTGAATTTGAAAAATAAATGATAACCTCAACCCTCAAGATAAGAATGAATTCATTGATAAAGTACAGGGTGTGTGTGTATCTATTGAAATAACGAAAAAACAAAAACATGTTATTGTCCTATCGAATTATTTTTCTTTTATGTTCTATTTTAATTGTAATCGAAAGTGCCGATCGACCATCGGTCGGAGTCATTCGTTGGGATGCTTGGGATCAATTTAATGGTCAATACGATCCTATATCCTACTATCTTCATCGAGCTTTAAGTCCTGACGAATTCCACTATCGTATTCCGTTCTTTGGTTCAGTAACTGGACCAAATAATATTTCATTCAATGGCGATCAACAATGGATTATGGATCAAGAAATTCTCTATGCTAAACATGCAGGTATTGATTACTGGGCATTTGATACCTATTGTACATTTGGAGAGAATTGTTCGACGAATAATACATTTTGTCAACAATATTATCAGCAAACATCGCATTTATATTGCCCGAGAAATCCAGCATATGGATTGAATTTGTATTTGTCGAGTTCTTATAGATCGTTGGTTAATTTTACATTCGTTTTATTGGGTTCATCACCGTGTGATGTTACCTTTCAGCAACAATATATTGAACTAATGAAACATAAAGAATTTCAGACGGTTAAAGGTGGTCGACCACTTCTCTATCTATTTCAATTTGATGATGCCGAAGCGAATAAATGCGGAGGCGGATGGCAAGGTAGTGGCGAAGTTTTCAATAAATTTCGACAATTAGTTACGAGTCAAGGTTAGATCAATCGACAGACTTAATCATTCGATCGTATTTCCTATTCTTCTAGGATTACCAAATCCATACATGGTTTTAATGGATTTCAATATTCCAACAGTTCAATCACATGCTAATGCACTTGGATTTGATGCGATTTCAACATACGCATTACCCGGTGGAACAAATGAAGTATTGAAAATATATTTCAAGAGCAATTTTTCAATGTTTATGTTGAATTCATTTTAGGGTACACCATTTGTCGAATTATTTAATTCAGCTCAACGGTAAATTCGATTAATCTTGACCGAAAAGAAAAGTTTTTTTCTCTTTTGCTTAGATGGTGGCAGGCAGGTCATGATGCCGGTGCTAAACTCGTTCCTATTGCTCCTACGGGCTGGGACCCACGTCCTCGAGCTGCACATCCCGTACCATGGGTTGACGAAGGTCCACAACATTACTTTCAGCCAACAGTCGAAGAACTCCAACAACTCATTCGAGCTAGCATCAATTTTACTTGCACTTACAATCAAACAGTTGATGCTCAAACGATCATTATCTATGCTTGGAATGAATGCAGTGAAACAAGTGGTTCACTCATACCTTCACTTGGCAATGGTACATTGTACATCGATACATTATCAAAAATCCTCCCCATGACATGTTAATCTTAGACGAGAAAAACTTTATTCATGATTAAATGGTTGATATTCATAGACAAAACAAAACACAGAAAAGAAAACCAAATGTCCCTTTTTTTGTTCCTCCTTCTCCTTATTTACCACCACTGGCTTGTTTTCGTAATAATTGAAAGATTTCTTGTTTGATCCAATCTTTATTGTGAGGCTTATATTGGCCTGTTTGTTTTTGAAAAACTAAACAGCTTAAATCCGAGATTTGATCGACGAATTCGAATAATTCCGAAATATCATAGGTAATCGATGGCGAAGTTGGACTACGTTTTTTTAAATGTTCTTCAAATACTTTACAAATACCTAACGAACGAACAAAAAATGTCAAAACAATAGAAAAACAAAAACCAACGAATCTCACCATCGAGACATTCATCGACCGATTCATAGTCCGAATAAGTTCGAGAGTCAAGTTTATTTGTCGATTGAAGAAGAAGAATTGTATGTGACATAATAATATCTTTGTATTCGATCTGAAAGAACAAATAATAATCATCACATATTGTCTATTTACGCCGTATATTTTAAACATCGCGTGTCTTTATGTATATCGAGACATTTCAATGAACAATAAAGACTTCCACATATACGACACGTATAATGAGAATTCAATCCGCAAACTGAACAGATTTTAATCGGCGGATATTTCGATGGTTTAGCAACGATAGTGAAATAGTTGATTGACTCATCGGATTTGTCGCCATTCGGTCCGAGTTCTTCATCTAACAGAGTTTGTAGATTCTTTTTGAAACGTGTTCTGAATACATCGAATTTCAATTGAGTTTTTCGTCGTTTATTCGATGTTGGTGTTGTTGGTTCATCAGATTCGAGTATGAGACCTTTCGAATGTCGACTGTAGCCAAATTCTTGAGTTAATGTTGAATCAAATGATGACGATGGATCACTTGGATCTTCGTGAAAGTTATCTTGTTCTAATGATTCAAGAAATTTTTGTGCTCGACGTGCACGTGTCGATGCATCGAGAATACGTGACGACGATGTGGATGACAGATTCTCCTTGGCTTGACGCGTTAAACGTTGCTGTGGCTGTTCCATGATCAAACCAAAAATAATAACCGTACAAACACAACACACACATATATTTTATTTTTATTCTTCTCGTTTTAACCAATAGAAAACGTGAACTCACAGATGACGTTAGTCGTGCAAATAAAATCGAAACTTGTTTTGTTGTCTTAGTGCGTCAATGCATTTTGAAATGACTACTATCATGAGATAAACAACTCGTATTCGAGAGTTTCGTGTCGGATCTCAACGAAAATCGAACAGTTTTTCATGTCGAAATTCGATTAGAGGACCGTTTTCTCCAATCATGGTAACCAATCGATTGCCAATGAATGACTGATGATGATGAAGAAGACGAGAGACAGAGAGAGAATTGGCAATCAATCGGGATCGAACGAAAGAAGAAGAAGAAGAAAAAAAACCCAGCGCTCCTATTGAACGAGTTCCGGTTTTGATTTGATTGTAAAACATGCTATTTGATTTGATGTCTTTTAGATAAGAATAAATCATAAACTATCTATGTTTTTCTTCACGAAAATTCTCGATTTATTTTAAATGATTATTTTATTCGAATCAAGCATTTGAAGTGAGTACAGACAGATAAAAGGATTAAGTCGATCGCATGCTGTAGCTTTCTTTCTTTTTTTTTGTGTCATTATACTCAGCAGAGCGACATCTAATCATCAAAATTCTCCTAGTGTGCTCAAGGAAATTCATTTCCTTCGAACTAATCAAACGATTTCTCTCTCTTAGATTCGAGAATCAAACCAAACCTAAAAACCTAAAACATGACATCGGTTAAAGTCGCTGTACGTGTACGACCATTTAACACACGGGAACGTACTCGACAAGCCAAATGTATCATTCGAATGGATCAACATGAACAAACAACGTTCATTCAAAATCCAGCCGATGATACGATTAAACACTACAAATACGATTACTCATATTGGTCATGTGATGAAAACGTTAACAATGAAAAATTTGCTACACAAGATCAAGTCTATCAAGATCTTGGAATTGAAATGCTCGAACATTCATTCGAAGGCTATAATGTTTGCATATTTGCTTATGGACAAACAGGTGCTGGTAAATCTTACACAATGATGGGTAAGAATGAGCCCGAACAAGAAGGTATTATTCCACGTCTATGCGGTGAATTGTTTCAACGAATAACATCTCTTCAAACGCAAACATCGACACGATACACAGTCGAAGTGTCCTACATGGAAATTTATTGTGAACGTGTTCGAGATTTACTCTCACCGAAAAAAACTCCGAATTCACATAATTTACGTGTTCGTGAACATCCAATTATGGGTCCATATGTTGAAGATCTTTCACGTCTACTTGTTACATCTTACGATGACATAGCGAGGCTAATCGACGAAGGAAACAAAGCTCGAACAGTAGCAGCAACAAATATGAATGAAACATCGAGTCGATCACATGCCGTTTTTACGATCATGTTTTCTCAAGCGAATCAAGATACGATTACGAATTTAACCACAGAAAAACAATCGAAAATATCTCTAGTTGATTTAGCTGGCAGTGAACGAGCTGATTCGACTGGTGCAACAGGTGATCGACTTAAAGAAGGAGCGAATATTAATAAATCATTGA
>ERZ778020.3277-NODE-3277-length-10742-cov-3.560026_pt1 | contig 10742 bp, 12 predicted proteins | sample MGYA00375750_ERZ778020 | MGnify/ENA primary metagenome ERZ778020 (study PRJEB29350, sample SAMN05389818) | bioreactor metagenome | isolation source: Ammonium sulfate bioreactor | place: South Africa: University of Cape Town | collected 2014-03-17 ...
GCGATCAGCAATCCCGCCTCGATCATGTCCTCGACGCTCACACCCTGCGAGCCGAGATGCTCCTTCAGCGCGAAGCGTTCGCCGGGCGCGTAGCCCATGCGGAACTGAAGCTGCGTGGCAGGCGAGATCGAACGGTCTGCGAGATAGCCGCGCGCCTTCGCACCGGTGCGCGAGGCTAAAGTTTCCGCGAAGAACTTCGCGGCGAGATCCATCACGTCATACAGCGTGCGGCGGCGCTGTTCGTGGCGCGCCGCATCGGGCGTCACCGCAGGCAGCGCCATGCCCGCCATCGAGGCGAGGCGCTCTACCGCCTCGACGAAGCCGACGCCTTCGGTCTCCATCACGAAGTCGAAGATGTTGCCGTGCTTGCCGCTCGAGAAGTCGTGATAAAAACCCTTCTGGTCGTTGACCGTGAAGGACGGCGTTTTCTCCTGATGAAAAGGCGACAGCCCTTTCCACTCCTTGCCCGCCCGCTTCAACTTCACGCGCTTACCCACGACTTCCGACACCGGAAGCCGCGCGCGCAGATCGTCAAGGAATTGGGGCGTGAAGCGCATGGATGTGAATGGGGTCCTGTCAGCCGACCATCAATATAGGACGCGGGCGGCTTTTCCCAAAACCCGGCACAAGCCGCTGGCCTTGTCGCCGCTATTCACAGGCTTTTCACTGGCATCAGCCGTTCCAATGGCTTATCGAGCGCGTCACTTCCCGCCCGTCTGAAAGCTGTTGATGAATACGACCTCGGAAACGAGCGATCCCGGATTCTGGATCATCCTGTCATTTGCCATCGCCTGCGGTGTCACGGTCGCCAACCTCTATTATGCGCAGCCACTGATCGGGCCGATCAGTGAAGCCTTCCACCTCGATATTTCCGCATCCGGCCTGATCGTGACGATGATCCAGATCGGCTACGTGATCGGCCTGATCTTTCTAGCGCCGCTCGGCGACCTGCTCGAAAACAAGACGCTCATTCTCACGGCGTTGGGCGCGGTGATTGCGAGCCTCGCTCTGTCGTCATTCGCGCCGACGGCATCCGTATTCATCGCAGCCTCGCTGCTGCTCGGCATCACCGCGACCGCGACGCAGATGGTGCTGCCGGTCGCCGCTCACCTCGCGCCAGAACACAAGCGCGGCCAGATCGTCGGCACGGTGATGAGCGGGCTGTTATTCGGCATCCTGCTGGCACGTCCGGTGTCGACACTGGTCTCGGGCTTCATCGGCTGGCGCGGCGTCTATCTCTCCTCGGCGGTCGCCATGCTCGGTGTCGTGGCCATGCTCGCGATCACGTTGCCGCGACGGCGGCCGGAGCACACGCTCAATTACGGAAAATTGCTCGGCTCGATGTGGTCGCTCTTGCGGAACACGCCGGAGCTGCAGCGGCGGACCGCCTATCAGGGCATGATGTACGGCGCGTTCTCGTTGTTCTGGACAGCCGCGCCGCTGATCCTGCTGCAGCCGCCATTTTCGCTGAGCCATACAATGCTATCGCTTTTCCTGCTGAGCGGCGCCGCCGGGGCCTTCATCGCACCGGTCGCGGGCCGCCTGGCCGACAAGGGGCATGGCGATGCGCTGACATTCGCCGCCATCGTCACGGTTGCGATCGGTTTCGCGCTGGTCTGGGTTAGCGGCCATTCGCTCACATTATGGGTTTTCGCGGGCATCATTCTCGATGCAGGCGTGCAGATGAATATGCTCGTTGGGCAGCGCACCATTTATGCACTCGGCGCGGACATCCGCAGCCGCGTGAATGCCCTTTATATTGCGCTGTTCTTCCTCGGCGGCGCAATCGGCTCGGCGCTCAGCGGCTGGGCGGTGAGTCATGGCGGCCATGCCAAGGTCGCAATGATCGGCCTATGCTTTCCCGCAATCACGCTTATACTGTTCCTGGGGGAGCTATCCCGGCGCGATTGACGAGGGACCCATGCATTCACCTGTTTCACCCCTCCTGCTCGATACCGATGAAGTCGCGCCCGTGCGCGAAGACAACGCAGACAGCACGTCTCCTTTCCTGCTCACCTGCGATCATTACGGCAAACGCATCCCGGAACGCCTCGGTCGGCTCGGCCTCACGGAGAGCGATCTGGAACGGCACATCGCATCGGACGTCGGCATCGCCGGTGTCGCGCGACGGCTTGCGGAGGCCACCGGCGCGCATTTGATCGCACAACGATATTCTCGACTCGTGATCGACTGCAACCGGCCATTCGAAAGTCCGGGCTCGATCCCGCTGATGAGCGAGGCCACTCACATTCCCGGCAATGACGGCCTGAACTTCGAGGACATCGCCGCGCGCCGGCGCGAGATCTTCACTCCCTATCACACACGCATCGCACAGGTGCTCGACCGTCGCGCCGAAAAAAAACAGCCGACCATCCTGCTGTCGCTGCATTCGTTCACGCCGGTCTATGCCGGCGTGGCGCGGCCCTGGCACGTCGGCACGCTCTATCAGAACGGCAACGGCCTGCCGCCGCTGCTGCTCAAATTGCTCCGCGCCGAAGGCCATTTCCTGGTCGGCGACAACGAGCCTTACTCGGTGAGCGACGCCACCGACTACACCATCCCCGTGCATGGCGAGCGCCGCGGCATCGCCAATTCCGGCATCGAAATCCGGCAGGATCTGATCACCGACGACGCCGGCCAGATCGAATGGGCCGAACGGCTCGCACGCATCCTGCACGAACTCGAAGGCCGCCTGCTGGCACAGGGACTGGTGAAGCGCTGACCGCCTTCAATTGCGACTGATTCTGCCGCGTTGAAGAGCACGCTTGACAGGCAACCATTTGGTTGCCTATTATCCAAACCATGGATGAGGTCTTCAAGGCACTGGCGGACGCATCGCGGCGCTTGCTGCTCGACAGGCTTCATGCCCGCAACGGTCAGACATTGCTTGAGCTTTGCAACGGCCTCGACATGACGCGACAGGCCGTCACCAAACATCTCGCGATTCTGGAAGACGCCAATCTCGTCGCCACCATCAAGCATGGCCGCGAGAAGCTGCACTACCTCAACCCCGTGCCGATCCATCAGATCGGCGAACGATGGATCAGGAAGTTCGAGCACGGAAAACTCGAAGCCCTCAGCGAACTGAAACGAAAACTGGAGAAGCGTGATGAGTAAACCGGAATTCGTCTACACCACCTACATCAAGACCACGCCCGAGAAGCTCTGGCACGCACTCACCGACAAGGCGTTCACCGAGAAGTACTGGTACTGCTGCAGCCTGACATCCGACTGGAAAGTCGGCTCGCGCATGCACATGGACCGGGATGGCGAGGTGAAGAACGAATGCGTCATTCTCGAATCCGATCCGCCACGCAGGCTCGCCTATAGCTGGCAGTCGGTGTTCGACGAGGAAATGAGAAAAGAGAAACCCTCGCGCGTGACCTATGTCATCGAGCCGTCCTACGACGGCGTCAAGCTGACCGTGACGCATGAAGGCTTCGCTGCCGACAGCAAGACGCTGCCGAGCATCTCCACGGGCTGGCCGCTGGTGCTTTCAAGCCTCAAGAGCATTCTCGAAACCGGCAAGCCGCTCGCCTTCGAGCACGCGTGAGGACATCATGGATGTCAGTGCCTTCAAACCCGCAATCGTCTACACGATCTACATCGCCTCGACGCCGGAAAGGGTTTGGGAGGCGCTGACTTCCGCCGAATTCAGCCGCCAGTACTTCCACGGCTTTGCCGTCGATCTCGACAAGAAGGTCGGCGGCAATTTCATCGTGCGCACGCCCGACGGATCGACACATATCAGCGGCAAGGTTTTCGAGTACGACCCGCCGCGCAAACTGACAATCACATGGGACGTCAACTGGCCCGGGATCGTCGAGGCGCTCGGCTCCTCGCTCGTGACCTACGAGATCGAACAGGCTGGCGCGAGTGTGAAATTGACGCTGACCCAGTCTCACGACCGTCCGATCAGCGACGACATTCTCTCCGGTGGTCGCACCGGCTGGCCCGCCATTCTCTCCAGCATGAAGAGCCTGCTGGAAACCGGAACGCCGCTTCAGATCAAAATGGAGCCGCCAACACGGATGCTGGCGGCTCTCAAAAAACTCGGCATCAAAATCCCGGGCGAATGAACTAGCCCGTCAGCGCGGCCTTCACGAGGCCGCTGGCCTTGCCGAAATCCATCTGGCCGGCGTACTTGGCTTTCAGCGCGCCGATCACCTTGCCCATATCCTTCATGCCGGCGGCGCCGGTGTCCGTGATGATAGCGGCAATGGCGGCTCTCATCTCGTCGTCCCACATCTGCTTGGGCAGATAGGCGGAGATCACCGCGATCTCCTCGCGTTCCTGCGCGGCCAGCTCCGCGCGTCCGCCCTTGTCGTACAGTTCGACCGATTCGTGGCGCTGCTTGATCATCTTCTGCAACAGGCCAAGGATGTCCTCGTCGGACAGAGGCGGCTTGCCCTGCCCGCGCGCCTCGATATCGGCGTTCTTGATCGCCGAATTGACCATCCGCAGCGTGGAGAGCTTGCGCTCCTCCTTGGCCTTCATCGCCTCTTTCACGGCGTTGCTGATGTCGTCGCGCAGCATGGTCAATCTCCCGGGGGCGCGAAAGCGCCCATATTTGCTCAAGGCGCGGAGGCGCCGTCAAATCCGCGTTGGATTTACGGGGTTTTTTGCCGTCCCACACCCGCCCCCTGCTTTGGGCGCGGAGCGCGGGCGGCAAACATGAGGAAAGCGCATGGACAGCCGACGTTTGGCCTTTGACGCGCCGCAACGTGCGGGCTATGTCATGGGCTTATGACAACAAATGACAATTCCCCCGCCTGGCCGGACAAGAAACCGACCGCGCTGCTCGTGCTCGCCGATGGGACCGTGCTGGAGGGCTTCGGCCTCGGCGCTGAAGGCTCCGCTGTCGGCGAGGTCTGCTTCAACACGGCGATGACCGGCTACGAGGAAATCCTCACCGATCCCTCCTATGCCGGGCAGCTCATCACCTTCACCTTCCCGCACATCGGCAATGTCGGCGCCAATGACGAGGACATCGAGACGGTGAACATGGCGGCAACCCCGGGTGCGCGCGGCGCGATCCTGCGCGCCTCGATCACCGATCCGTCGAACTACCGCTCGACCCGCCATCTCGACAACTGGCTCTCCGCACGCGGCATCATCGGTCTCGCGGGCATCGACACCCGCGCGCTCACCGCATTGATCCGCGAGAAGGGCATGCCGAACGCTGTGATCGCCCACAGCAAGAACGGCACTTTCGATCTCGCCGCGCTGAAGAAGGAAGCTGCGGCATGGCCGGGGCTCGAGGGCATGGACCTCGTGCCGATGGTGACGAGCGCGCAGCGCTTCGATTGGGACGAGACCGACTGGCACTGGGGCGAAGGCTTCGGCCGCCTGGAGAAGCCGGAATTCCACGTCGTCGCGATCGACTACGGCATCAAGCGCAACATCCTGCGCCTGCTCGCGGGCGAAGGCTGCAAGGTTACCGTCGTTACCGCGAAGACGCCGGCCGAAGACATTCTGGCAATGAAGCCGGACGGCGTGTTCCTGTCGAACGGCCCCGGCGATCCGGCGGCGACCGGCGAATATGCCGTGCCGGTCATCAAGAAGATCGTCGACTCGGGCGTGCCGACCTTCGGCATCTGTCGGCCTAGCGCTCGGCGGCAAGACCGTGAAGATGCATCAGGGCCATCACGGCGCGAACCATCCGGTGAAGGACGTCACTACCGGCAAGGTCGAGATCACTTCGATGAATCACGGCTTCGCGGTGGACAAGACCACGCTCCCGAAGAACGTCGAGCAGACCCATTTCTCGCTGTTCGACGATTCCAATTGCGGTATCGCGCTGAACGACAAGCCGGTGTTCTCGGTGCAGTACCATCCGGAAGCCTCGCCCGGCCCGCGCGACTCGCATTACCTCTTCACGCGCTTCGCCGATCTGATGCGCGCCAAAAAGCGGGCCTGAGCGGAGCCGATGGCCACCATCGTCTTCGCCGACAAGACACTGCGCTATGACGGCCGCGATCTCGAAAGCCGTCCGCTTGGCGGCACCGAGTCCAGCGTCATCCAGTGCGCGCGCCAACTCGCCAAGCGCGGCCATCAGGTCACGGTGTATTCGAACTGCGACACGCCGGTGATGGATCGCGGCGTGATGTGGCGGCCGCTCGACGGCGAGCGGCCTGACACCTGCGACCTCTATATCGCCTGCCATCAGCCGGAATTGCTGGGCTTCGTGCGCAAGCCGCGCCGCAACGCGCTCTGGGTGCTGTGGCCGGTGAACCAGCTCAAGCACTACAAGAAGTTCTGGCGTCTGTGGCTGCACCGCCCGGTGCCGATCCTCATCAGCCTGCATCAGGCGAAGAAGTATTCGCCGGTGCTGCCGCAACACAATCCGATGTTCGTGCTGCCGCACGGCCTGCCCGAGGACATTCGCGGCCACGCCCCGCTTGCGGCCCCGCCCCCGCCGCGCGCGATTTTCGCCTCGCATCCGACCCGCAATCTGCGGCGTGTCGTCGAGATCTGGGCGAAGTACATTCTGCCGCGCGTGCCGAACGCTGTGCTCGACGTCTACGGCATCAACGCGCTCAAGGACGGCGACGATGCATGGAAACTCTGGGAAGGCACGACGTTGCCGCCTGGAATGCCGGCGGAGGTGAAAGCCTCGGTGCGCGTGCACACACCGCAGAGCCGCGAGACGCTGATTGCCGCGATGCGCAGCGCACGCGTGATGCTCTACCCCGGCCACAAGGCGGAAGCGTTCTGTCTCGCCGTCGCCGAGGCGCAGGCGCTCGGCCTGCCCGCCATCGTCTCCAACATCACGGTGATGCCCGAGCGCGTGATCGACGGGTTGACGGGCTTCGTCCACGACGACGACGCCAAATTCGGCGCCGACGCCGTGCGGCTTCTGACCGACGACGCACTCTGGCGCAGCCAGCATGAAGCGGCGTTGCGTTATCAGCAGGGCATCGACTGGTCGGAGCATGCGGGCCGTCTGGAGAGCGTGCTGCTCGCCGACATCGAGCCGATCTATCGCTCCGTGCTCGCGCTGCCGCCGCCTTCAGGCATCCCGCAATAAACGTTCGACGGCAGCGACCACCGCGTCGACGGGAATCGCTTCCATCGTCTCACCGCCGTGGTCCTGCGCGCGAATCACGACGCCGCGCTTTGTCAGCGGTGCCCAGCGCGCAGGGTTCGTCGGCCCGAACAGGCTGACGAGCGGTGCGCCAAGCGCGCCGAGCAGATGTCCCATGCCGCTGTCATTGGCCACCGCGACATTCACGCGTTCGCCGAGCGCAATGGCATATTCCAGCGAAGCCGCGTCGGCATCGTCCGCATCGGCTTGCGGAAACAGCGCCGACGGAATCGCAGTCCGCAACTCATCCGCAATGGCGCGCTCCTGCGGGCCGGTGAAAAATACCGGCGTCAGGCCTTGCGCGGCAAGCCGTTCCGCCAGCGCGACGTAATTCGCCAGCGGCCAGTTCTTGCGCACCTCGCGGCTACCGATGGCGATGCCGATATATTTCGGGCCGTCCGGCAGCGTCTGCGCGGCGCGTGTACGAATGCGTTCGCTGAGTTGAAAACGACCCTGCCATTCCGGTTCGCGCTGCAAGGCGGCCTCCGCCATCGACAGCGCCCGCGCGGCGATGCCTTCCGGTCGCGACCAGCGGCCGGGCGGACGCTTGTCGGACAATGCATAGCCCGGCAGGCAGCAATAGAAGCCGCGATGGTTCAGCACCGTGCGCGCGAGCGCCACCGTGATGAGCCGCGTGCGCATGTCGAATACGAGATCGAACGGCGGGAACGTCCGCAATTGCCGGATCACCGTCCCCATCGGGGTCGTGATGTTGGCGTTCTCGACGACATGCGCGATCATGTCGCCGACAAACGGCTTCATCTCCCGCGCCATCGAGGTGGTATGGGTCGCGATCCACCAGACCGGACGGTCCGGATAGGCGCGCGAGATCGCGCGCAGGAAAGGCAATTTCAGAAGCGTATCGCCCAGGCCTTCACGATCAACCAGAACGGCGATCGGGCGAACAACATCGGCGCGTGACACCGTCGAACTCATGCGAGAACCCGCAGGCTGATCCTATCGGGCCATGCCTTAGCGGAAGGCTGCGTCCAAGGCAAAGGCGGTTTGCCGTCTCCCGTCACACTGGACATGGCCGCGCCGAATTCAGCTTTCGGCGGATGGAAAGCGCATCGTCAAACACATCACCGTGTTGTGAGGCGACCTCGTCTCACAACCAACATTTTTTCCCCGGCGCACAAGTGAAGCCGCTCACGACTCGTTGCCGCCTTCCTGACGGGTCGCCTCGAAAAGGAACCAGGTTCGCCGCTCGGTTTCGTCGATGAAGTTCTCGAGGATGCTCGCGGTCGCGACGTCGCCGCCCTTGTCAGCAACCTCGTGCGCATCGCGCATCGCCTTCGCCATATGCTTGTTGTCGTTCATGAGTTCGCGCAGCATCTCGCGCGGCGGCACATAAGCTTCGTTGTTGTCCTTGATCGTCTGCAGCTTGGCGATCTGCCCGATCGAGCGCAGCGTGGTGCCGCCAAGCTTGCGAACGCGTTCAGCCAACTGGTCGGTGGTCGCGAAAATCTGATCGGATTGCTCGTCGAGCAGGAGATGATAATCGCGGAAATGCCGCCCACTGATGTGCCAATGGAAGTTCTTCGTCTTCAGATAGAGCGCGAAAGCATCGGCCAGCAGCGTATTCACCGCCGCTGAAATCTTGTCGACTGCCGCCTGTGGCAGATCGGTTGGCGTATCCAGTTCGGACGCTACGGAGTTCTTGTTTTTGCTCACGACGGACCTTCCTGCTAATAGGAGTGAGTTGCGCCGCCGGGGAAATCCGGCTCGACGACCACCAACTCACGACATAGGTGCCTGTTCCGGCGCCGGAACCCCTGTCCGAAACCATCACCGGAAGTTCATGGCCTGGATCGATTTCTATGATTCCGCACCTTCGATTTATGTGAGCGACGCCCACCGGCAGGCTCATTTCAATCTCATCGCCGATGACATCATCGGCTACATCGCCTCGCCCGAGGCCACGGTGCTCGACTATTCCTGCGGCGAGGCCATGTCCGCCAATCGTGTCGCAGCGAAATGCAGTCGTCTCATCCTTGCCGAACCCGCGCCGAGTGTGCGGGCGCGCCTGGCAGACCGGTTTGCTGCCGTGCCCAATATCGAGGCACTATCGCCCGACGACCTGACAGCCCTGCCTGATGCCTCGCTCGATCTCATCGTGATGATTTCGGTCGCCCAGTACATGACGCCGGAAGATCTCGATGCCGCTTTCGTGCAGTTTCGCCGCCTTCTGAAACCGGACGGCCGCTTCGTGCTTGGCGATATTCTCGATCCGGACGTCGGCGCTGTCACCGATGCCGCGGCCCTGCTGAAATTCGCGGCCAAAAACGGGTTTTTGATCGACGCCGTCACCGGCATCACCCGCATGGCGCTATCAAATTACCGCTCGCTCCGGCACCAGATCGGCCTGTACAGCTACCGCACGGACGACATGCTCCGCAAACTCGCAGATGCAGGCTTTGCCGCGACGCTGGCGCCGCGCAATGTCGGCACCAATCCCGCCCGCAAGACCTTCGTGGCCCGGCCCCGCTAAACCGGGTCAGGAAATCTGTCGCCTCACGAGTTAATCAGACCCCGGGATTAACCCTGACGCACATCTGGCTATGACAGGGTCATTGTGTCGCGATTAGACTACGTACGGCCCGGTGGCGGAAACGTCTTACGCGAAAGCTGTGCAAAGCTTTTTATCCTGGTTCAAATCCAGGCCGGGCCTCCAGCTTCCCTCTCCGCGATCTTCGGAATTATTTGATCGCCGCAGCCGTTGCCGTGGCGAGCTTGCTGGCGAGTCCCTTCGCGGCAGCCTGAAGCTTTTCGCCCTGTGCGTCGAAGCCGTGGCGCGCGAAAACCGCCGACAGATAGGCTGCATCGTTATAGCCGACATGGACCTGACCGGCTTCGTCCTGCCAGACCAGCATTTTCAACGGCAGATCGATCGCGAGCGTGGGGTGCTGCAGAAACAGCGGCGTTCCGCCTTGTGGGCTACCGACCACCAGAACCGTCGCCGGCCGCATCTTGAGGCTAACCGTCGCCGCGGCAGCCGCATGGTCGATGCGGGTAAATACCTTCAGGCCGCTGTCTTTCACCGCGGCTTCCAGACGGTCCAGGGTAACCTCGAAGGTGTGCGGGCTTTGCTCCGTCACCAGATCGCGCACCGCTTGTGTCAGGCCAGCCATTGGCAAGGTCTCCGGGACCGAAATGTGGAAATCCTAACGCCGCATTCTACGTTTCCGGGGCCTATTTGTTTCCCGCCCTCCCCGGTTTGCCGGGGCGAAGGATAACAGGCGGCGGCAAAAGGACTTTTTCGGCCCTCTGGACCGGAATTTGCCGGTTGATGGCCGCGTTTAAACCCTTCCACCACACCGGATTCTGGTCTAAAGACACCCCGCGCGCGAAAATCGCGCTCTTGGCTCAAGGGACGCGCGGCTGCGCGCCCTTTTTTTATGCCGAAATTCCGGCTGGCCTTCCTGCCTGCGAGACTTAATGCCCAAACGTACAGATATCTCGACGATCCTCATCATCGGCGCCGGCCCCATCATGATCGGTCAGGCCTGCGAATTCGACTATTCCGGCACCCAGGCCGTGAAGGCGTTGAAGGAGGAAGGTTACCGGGTGGTGCTGGTGAACTCCAATCCGGCGACCATCATGACGGACCCGGATCTGGCCGACGCGACCTATATCGAGCCGATCACGCCCGAAA
>ERZ778020.3292-NODE-3292-length-10707-cov-4.123357_pt1 | contig 10707 bp, 10 predicted proteins | sample MGYA00375750_ERZ778020 | MGnify/ENA primary metagenome ERZ778020 (study PRJEB29350, sample SAMN05389818) | bioreactor metagenome | isolation source: Ammonium sulfate bioreactor | place: South Africa: University of Cape Town | collected 2014-03-17 ...
ACAGAACAATCAACGTTACTGCGGCAAATATTACGATCTACCGATTTGGATGTCCGATGGCGAACAATCGGGCATCAATCCTCTCCGAGTTCTCGTCGAAGATATCAACGATAATCCGTTCAATGGTGGATTGAAAACCATTGAAATCTATGATTACAAACAGATGATAACGAAAACAATCCCAACAGCACGTGTTTATGTTGGAACGGTGTTTACGGATGATGAAGATGATTGGGATTTGAATACGAAAACATTCGAACTTGAGCCATCGAATGAGAATTCATTCGTAGAAGTTGATAAAAACATGCAAACATCACGAACGCCAGGTGCAATCTATTTAACAACGAAAAATAATCCGAATTCAACAATTCAATATGATAAAACATACAAATACGATGTTAACGTCCGAGATACACATCCTCAATGGTTGAATCGTGATACTCAAACATCACAAATCGAAGTTCGTTTACATGATTTACCAGTCGATGCTGTCGACAATGCTGCATCGATCCGTTTTCAAGATCTCACCGCTGAAGAATTCATCGAAACACGTTTTCGTGATGAATCATTTCTCTCGATATTCAAACGTCTAATCCTCGAAATCATTCCACAAGGCAAACAAATCGATGTATTTTCCATTCAAAATCATCCAAATCTTCCACGAACGATCGATGTTTACTATGCTCTACGCACTAGTGATTATCTATCGAAAATAAAAGTCAACGGTCTTGTTGAAAACTCACGTTCGAAATTCGAAGAATATTTTCAAATCAATCAAATCGGTATTGATGAATGTCTTAATGCCGATCAGCAATGTTTTACCATCGGCTGTTTAAATAAAATCGAACTACAATCAAAACAACCCTATTTAATCAACGCCAATCAAACAGCATTCATCGGTTTACATTTGCAAACTGTTGCACAATGCGCATGCGAAACTGATATTCAAGTGCAACAAGACAAACAAAAGGATCTTCTCAAATCACATAAATATTGTTTGAACGGAGGCTATCCAATTCGAGAGAATCAACAAACGAAATGCATGTGTCCCGATCAAACATTGTACAACGGTGGCGAACGTTGTCAATTGACGAGTATTTCATTCGATGGCAATGGTTACGGTTGGTATAAACCGTTGACAACGTGTGATAAATGGATGTTATCGATTGAAATTCTGACTCAAACATCGAACGGTTCGATTTTGTACAATGGTCCGTTGAATAAACGAAATCAAAGTGATGATTATTTTTCATTGCAATTGCTCAATGGTCGTTTGTTGATCGATTTAAATTTTGGTTCGGGTGAAAATATTCGACGATATTTAAAAACTGGCAGCGATCTCGCCGATGGCAAATGGCATACGATCGAAATTCGACAGATAAGCACGATTGAACATACTTTAGAAGTTTTGATTGATTACTGTCCAATGACAATACATTCGAAACAATCGAATGAATGTCGATTTATGATTGAATATCATGAAGATGATGTTTTTAGTACCAATCAACCGTTACAATTAGGTGGTATTGCTAATCAAGAAAAAGAAAATAGCCAACAGAAATTACCGATGGAATATATGGGCAATTTCAAAGGTTGTCTACGAAATCTTCGATTTGCTGACGAATTATACGATCTTCATGTTGATTTACACAGTGGTCAATCGGTGAATCTTCACGAAGGTTGTCTACTAACCGATCTCAAATGTCAACGATTGTCATGTCAATCGAATTCGGGTGTTTGCGATGCGGACGTTTATCAAGCGCAATGCGTTTGTAAACCTGGTCGAACAGGTTCAACTTGTGCACAAGAAACAACATCGTATGATTTCACCTATGATAAACATAGTTGGACAGGTGATCGTGCATCGTATGCAACGTTTCGTCATCAAAATAAACCCGACAATGATTATTCGTCATTATCACAAATTCTTAAATTTCAAATTATGTTTCGAACACGTGAAAATACCGAGAATATTTTAACGTTAATCGATTTTCATAATGATGATACGTTCATGTTCTTGGAAATCAAAGCCGGACGATTACAAGCTCGATTCGGTTCGAAATCGGACACGCAATTAATCGAACTCAAACATGTGCCTGTCAATGACGGACGATGGCACACAGCGTATTTAGATCGTTACGGACAACGATTAATGTTAAGAGTCGATGATGGAGAATCGTATCGATCGAATATTAGCTATGGCAAATCGATTTGGAAACATTTCCCGAATACATTACTAAATGTTGGCGCAAGAATCGATTCAGCTGTACATAAAATTGTTACAGCTGATTTCAATGGTGGTTGCATCATGGACGTTCGGTTCAATGGTCAAGTCTTGGATCTTCTCAATGGTTCGTCATTATCGGACATGAAATGGACATTTCAATCGAATATAAAAGAAGGCTGTGACAATCTCGATAATTGGTGTCGCGGTGTTCAATGTCGTTCGCCAGCATTCTGCGTGAATACATGGCGACATGGTCAATGTCAATGTACGGATACATTCAAATACAATCCAGCAAATGAATCTTGTGTTGCTTATGATTGGTGTGAAGATATGACAAATCCATGTCATATGCCGGGAACAAAAACTTGTCTCTACGATGCACGTGAAGATTCAATTAAATGTGAATGTAAATCACGTTGGCAAGGCGAACGTTGTACAGTCAAAGCTATGCCATTGGCAGGCACATTGAATTGGCATATAATTAGTGCAGGCATGCTTGCTTTACTCATGATTTTATCATTGGTATTGATACTTGTTCTATTTACACGAAGAAGACAATCGAAAAAAGCCTATATACTCGGTATGGATGATGAAATACGTGATAATATTATTAATTATGATGAAGAAGGTTGTCCGGATGAAGATCCAGTGACCTATGATATATCAACATTGAAAAAACCAGTATTCGGCGCCAATGGAGGCGAATCAAAGCCTCTTCTTAAAAATTCGAATACCAATCAAACTGATTCGAAAAAATCATCGATTAGAAAGGATATGCCGCCTGTACCTGCGCCGAAACCCATTCTTAATAAAGGTCAAAATGGAATTAATGTCGGAGAATTTATCAAAGGACGAATAAGAGATATTGATGATGTTCCATCTCAACCACCCTATGATAGTTTACAAGAATATGCTTATGAAGGTGAACCATTAGCAAGAAATGATGAATGTACACTATCAACATTGACAATAACATCCAAAGATCAAAATGATATTGATAAAGAACTTGAACTTGAATATTTGAAAACAATGGGACCTAAATTTCAGTATCTTGCTAAACTTTATAACGGCAATACTGACAAAGATTCATAGAGACACAAATTCTATCTATACTGATAAGAATACAGTATTTGAACAGGCCCATGTTTGTTTGTTTGTTTTCTATTTTTCTATTTTCATTTTTCATTGTAAAGTCAATCTTTTCTTTTTGTTATCTTTTGTTTTGTCGAACATCCATTCTGTTTAATGTCAGATACATATTAGATGTAGTCTGTGGATTTGTTTTCATTCTCTCACTCATCATATTCGTGCTGTTGTTGTTGTTGTTGTTGTAACCTTTTCTTTCTTTTTCAGTTTTTCTTCCTCTTTCGACTCGGATTGAAATAATTACATAATAAATTTTGACAATGATTACGAAGAATTTATTCGAAAAGAAAAAACAAACAAACTATAATCATCACACTAAGGTCTCCACATTCGATTTACTCTTGCATTATTTACTGTATTTCGTCGACGATCATTGACAAGTTCATTATTACAATTAATACATAAGTGCGGAAAATAATTTTGCCGTTCGTAATTCGAGACTAAGATCATTTTTGGTTCGCGATTACATCGAGTACATAATCCATTGTAATCGACGGAGTTCGGTCGAGAACGAACGAATGTTTTCGATGTATTTTTCCTTGCTGAACCATTCGCCGAATAGGGATATGAATTTTGTAATGCTGAATTTGGCGAACCTTCAATAGTGTACGTTGTGACTTTATGACGAGCTGAATACGGTGGATTTGCTGAATATTTCACCGGTCCATTTTGATCGGCATCGTATGTTGAATGACGTCGACGATTAGAATTAAAGATTGTTTGTTGATTGAAATGAATATGTCGATAAATCAGATAAGTTAGAATATACAAACATGAAAGGAGAATAAATAAACAAGCACAAACAATTTGTATGCTCTGAAAAATACGTTTCGTATTCATATCAATAAGAAAATAAGTTGGCCATGTGATGTATAATGGCCAACCGCTGACAGTATCACTAAATGTCGAATTTGTTAGAAGTACATTGGCATAATTACAATTCAAGAAGAAACATCGAGTTGGATCGATTAAAACAAGTATATCATAGGCAATTAGAGCCAAGCATAGAAGGATCATAATACAACATAAGAATACAGTTAATCGAAGAAGACATAAACGTGGTTGACATGCTGAGTAAAAAAGAAAGAAATTAATAGATTTTTTTTTCAAGTACTGTTTTTCAGTTCAAGTATCTGCCTATTTCTTTCTCGATTCGTTTATCAAACTTATTCATTTTCGTATGTTTTGTTTTTGTAAATCAAGATTTAACTTACCCGTAATCAAAACAAATATTGAGCAGATTAATAAAGGAATAAATGCGATGAAACCTCCAAAAGCTGTTGATCGATAAGCATCGATTACCGTATGACCAATTTCCATTCCGGCTATGGCAAAACAGAGCAAGATTAGTATGATACCGAGAAGAATGATCCAAATACGAGGCCATCGTACTTGTAAGCCGTGCTTATTGAATGTCGGCATTCAGAACGACATACGATTTGAATATTAAAAAGAGAAAAAGCTAGTTTGTTTCTTTAAACAGCTTCTATTTTCAAATATTGATTTTTCGTATTCATTCGAACGAAAGAGAGAGCGAGCGAGAGAGAGAGAGAGAGGAAAAAAGAAAAACAAATCGAGAAAAAAGAATTTTTATTACTAAATGTTGAAAATTTCTTATAACTATTTTGATTATTTCACTTTTATTCGCACACCCTTTGAATACTTTAAATAAACTCGAAAATTGTGTTAATGTTTGCATTAGCAACGTCATAAAAGAAATCTAATCATCGATCTGTTAACTAGTGACCTCTGACAAGTGCATTACAATTGGAATGATCAAATAGCCAAGGAGAATAATCATTGATTTGACTTGAAATAGAAACCATTTATTTTTTTCATCCATAAAATCGTGTCATTTTTGTTGTTGTTTTGTTGCTCCTATTCAATATGAATTAAAGCCGTAAAAATGTTCAAAACGTTAATTAAGAAAGTTCGAGAAGAGAATAGCAATTCGACTATACTCACTGAAAATCATTCCGAAGAAACAAATGGATACGGTTCAAATCGAGATACTGACGATGAAAATCCATCGTCACATCGTAAGCAAATGTGTTCTTTGAAAATAAGTTCAATCGATTGATTTTATTTCATTTCAGAACGTTCGAATTCGATTACAGTGATTAATCAAACAAGACTTCCATTAAATTCCACAGAAGTCAGTTTCAAAGATTTATTTCGATGGTTTTTTTCTTATTCATATTGAATTTTAGTCCGATAGAAACAATGATTTTATCAAATCTATTACTGAAATCTTCTCCGGACATATCGAAGGTAGATCAATCAAGTTTAGAAATTCGTTTTTTTACGAAATCTTTTATTCGTAGAATCGATTTCAGCTGAAAATTTTATTGAAACATTAAAACTATGGGTAAATATTTGAATTTATGCTAAATAGATTGGATGGATTGATTTCCTTTTGAATAGATCGATTCCAAAGAACAGAATTTGCAAGATAAGAATTCATCGATAGAAAAATTAACTGATGACACAACAAAACTACAAAATGAACTCAATTCCCTTCGAACTAAACTCACAGATATTCAGTAAAATATTTTATTTTTGACAATTTCAATTCAATTCGATTTCTTCTTGTAGAAATTCAAAAGAAAAAGTTAATAATGAAAATAGTCTAAAAGTAATCGATTGAATTATCGATTCATTTTCCATTGAAATTCTTATTTTCAGAGTCCGTATTTACAAAAACAACTCGATACTCTTCGTTCGGAAAACGAAAGTCTCAAGTCGACAATCAAATCTCTTCGTACGCAATTAACCGAAGTGGAAACAGGTTTTTTTTCTAAAAAAAATTGTGAAATTTTAATTATTTTTTTATTAAAAGAGCGAGATGATTTATTAATCAATTCAACCGATGATTTGCAAAGACAATTCGACAAGCAAAAACTTGAAAACGAACAACAAAAACTCGAAATCGAAAGATTACGTGAAGCTTTGCTCGAACGCGATGCAATTATCGAAGAACAAGACAAACGTCTCTTGATCGAACACGAAACTCAAGCAATTCAAACAGTATTTCTCATTGAAATATTAATAATTTAATTTAAAATGAAAACCCGCGTATTTAGGATGAAGATACATCGTTTGTTCAAGTTCTTGCCGAACCTGACGTCGATACGATTAGCAAATTACAAGCAGAATTAGATGATAAAAATCGAGTAAATTCAATTTTGAAGATTCATCAAAACGAAATGATCATTCTATCGAACTTCTAGACAATTAAAATTCTCCAACAACGGTACAATGATTTACGTAAGACGCTCCAACGTGAATTTCACGCATCGATTCCCAAAGATTTAAATCAAATGAATTCACCTAAAACTACCAATCCAACGCCGACATCTCCATCAGCAACGAATATTCCATTGATTCACTATGATTCATCAGCAGCATCGCAGACCGATGTCGATTCGGCTCAACGAACATCAAATCCTAGGACAATACCAGCGACAAGAAAAGTCGTCGCTTTTAATACGTCGACTACCGAAAGTAGTCCTGCAATTTTACCGCATACGTCAGTAGAAAATAAGTCAGCAGCGAGAAATGGACATCGAACATCGATCGATGGACAAAATAATTTAAATTTCAAATATTTGAAACATGTCTTACTCAAATTTATGACGTCAACAGAAGACGAAGTAGGGCGAAAGTTTATTTTATTGAAAAAAAGAATTGTTTGTCTTGTTTAGGCAATCCATTTGATTCGTGCTGTTTCAACATTGCTCAATTTCTCTGCGGATGAAGAACGTCTTCTTCGTGAGACACTCGATTACAAAATGTCTTGGTTCGGCAAAGTCTCTCGACTGAAACCATTGCCATCAAATGTTAATTTTTAATCGGTTTTTTTTCTGCATTCATATACGTATACATATTGTTATTTTATTTATTCGAATAAACATTTTGCTTTACAGTTCAATTCGATGTGAAATTGTCGTGATAAGTATTGAGATACGATGTGAAGAATATCGAATTCGATGGGCCTTTTATGAATGTTTCGTATTGATCAGAGAAAAATGGAGCTAAACCAAATGATTGAGGATCGAGTTTGATTTGAATAGGACCACGTTGAGTGTCGATTGTTTGAATAACCATCGATCTTGCCGGAGGATCAGACGGAGTTAGATCACTTTTAGTCAGAGTCGTAAATGTTGGACCCGAAGGAAATCGTTGATCGCCGATATTTTCACAATTGTACATCGGAATGCAAACAGCTGGGCAGAGAGTATTCGTTGGATCACGAAGTTTCGATGGATCAAGACCGATCATCGATGTATTCAAGGCGAACTAAGAATTCGATCGTATAGAAAATGACTGATGAGAGAATCAGTTGATACTTGTTTCATTTGTTCGGCATCACGCATAACTTGTCGAAGAGAATCTTTATGATAGATTGATATCAGACAAAGAATTAAAAGGCCATGAAGAACGTACAATGTAGGAAATTACAGCAACAGTTTGCACTTGGAAGTGAATGTACTCGAGTTCCTGACTCAAGTGTAGTTGGGTGTTCGTCTGAAAAATCTCACTTTGCAATTAAAATGGAATTTTGTAAATTTGAAATACTTTTTTCAATCGAATGAATATGTTTCTTGGGGCTGATTAAAAATTAATTTACTTTAAAGTTTAATACTAATAGACTTACGTAGACTTCATTTTCTTCTTCTTTTTTCGTTTTTCTATTCATCTAGTAAATATGAAAGATCTTTTACTATGGCAGATAATTACTTTTAGGTACCAGTCGTAACTTTTTCATTGTTTTTGTCTTGTGTTTTTTCGGTTTCGCCGTTTTTGTCTTGTGCTTTTTCAGTTTCGTAGCTTTTGTCTTGTGTTTTTTCGGTTTCGTAGTTTTTCTCTTGTGTTTTTTCGATTTTGGAGTTTTTGCTTTTCGAGACTTTTTCTTTTTCTTCGTCTTTTTTTCGGATAAACGATTGGTATTCTGATTATTTGGAGAGAAGGAAAGTGTTGGTTTCAAATCCTCATCAATTAATTCGCTCATTTCTTGTCGAACAGTATTCACTAATTCACGAGCATTCTATTCGAATGATGAACATTCACTGAATAGTTTCAAATATTCCTACTTTTTCATTGTACAAATATTTTGTTTCTGGTTCGAGATTGAACGAGAGAAATGGAGATTCTTCGTGTTCCTGTGCGATTGGAGATGCATGGCGTTTCGATTTATGTTCTAAATTATTTTTGTCAAATATAATACTGGCTCCGTCTTGCCAATTTAAATTACTTGACTTATGTCGTTTCTTTTTAGTAGCGTGAAAATTAATTCCGTGAGTTTTAATTGAATATTTTCGATGATTATGTTTTCGTTTAGGAACTAAGCTATCAATTGATTGAATGGTCGATTGATTCGAAAATAAATTGTTTCCGTCTTCCGACATGTCAATATTCTTGTTCTTGTTCTTTCAGTATATTTCTCGATTTAGATTTAAAAAAAGAATTTTATTTATCAAAACGTACTTGTTTATCATTATGAAATTGAATCGATTGTTTCACGGTCTTTAGAACGTTCGTTTTTAGCAAATAAAGTCTATTTAGAAAATTTCTCATTCCGTCATTAAAACATTTAATTTTTCAAAAATAGCAATGCGCCTTTATTATTAAACTGTGGATTACTTTAACAGATAAAAATAGAATTGATAGTATCAGTGAACTCTGAGATCAGACACGTGACTGTTGACGATATGTGACACGTGCCTTTACTAAGAATTCATTAGAAAAAAAGGTTAATTTTCTTCTATTAATATTAACAAAAAGATTAAGAAAAAAGTTCATATTGCATAAATAATCTCCTTTTCTCACACAATTCTCAATAGTCATTTAATAAAGATTTTGCATAAATTGACGTGACACAATGACAAAATACTTTTTACTTGTTACTCCTATGACTTTGGATTTTATTTTCATCGAATCCATGGTTTTTCTCCTACACACTACTACACAGTGCAAATAAATATCGATTTTAACATTGTCACTTTTACATAATCACACAGAAGCATGCGTAATTCCAATCTTAGTAGCAACAATGTATTCTTTTTTTTATCAGAAAAAGAAAATTATTTATAATTAAAAGGAAACCATCTATAAAAGATCAGACGAGCATTTTCATCCTTTTATTCTCGTTTTTCTACAGCGAGATAAAATTCTCTTTTATATTCACAATACGAAATGACTGCTCTGGAGAGAAGTTCATCGTTACTTATGCTGCTATCGAGTCTATTTGGTGTTAGTTGTAGTATTACATTTATCTTCATCGTTATTTTTCATCGATGTTGTCATACGAAAACGATTCTTTTGGTTTTAAATTCAGTCATAGCCGGTTTTATTGCAAATACCGTTGCTTTCAGTCAATCGATCTATCAATTGGCTGACAATAGCAATGATAATTTTTGTCAATTACGGGGCTATCTATTATATACATCAACTGGTCTTCTTTATCATACATTATGTGTTCAAGGTCTACAACGATTGTTTACAGTTGTATTCCCAACACGACGAATTCTTCAATCAAATCGAATGATTTTAATAATTGTGATTATTCAATGGATTATGTCAGGATGTTTTATTTTACCAATTTATTTAAAAAAACGAATCCAATACAATCCAACTAGTCGAATCTGTTTAGTAAGTATCCTCGAACGTATGCCTACGTAAAAGGATTTCCATTCTCCTTCATAATCACGTGTAATATAAAACTTAACAAAGAAAAACGTACTTTCATTTTTATATTCATAAATATTAAAAGACTACTTCGTTATGTTTTCATAGATAGCCATTAATGATCCATTTGCATTTCTTTATCTCAGTACAATAATTTACTTTCTTACATTATCAATAATTATATTGATTTATATTCTTATCATACGACATATGAGATTGAATCTATTTACAACAAGTATTTCACAACGAAAAACCGAACGTCATCGGCAGCGTCGAGAAATGCGCCTCTATTTTCGAATTCTCTCTCTTCTCACTGTTTTATTTATTATGGGCATACCATATTGTGTTTTCTTTGCGTTTTCAATGATCAACGGATATGCACCAGCACCAGCCTATGCCGATCGAATTTGTTTTTCTTCTATTATACTTGGTTATAGTATTAGTATGTTTCTTAGTTTATTATTTACCGACAATGTTCGAGATATATTTATGAGTTTTATTGGTAAAATACATCAGAATAATGCGAGACAACATGAAGATTATGTGACTATTATTCCATTGCATGCCGTAAATGTAACAAGTGAAAGTGACACATCGAAATATAATTTAAATGATCCAAAATAAAAGACAAAAATAGAATATTTACT
>ERZ778020.3294-NODE-3294-length-10700-cov-3.016346_pt1 | contig 10700 bp, 7 predicted proteins | sample MGYA00375750_ERZ778020 | MGnify/ENA primary metagenome ERZ778020 (study PRJEB29350, sample SAMN05389818) | bioreactor metagenome | isolation source: Ammonium sulfate bioreactor | place: South Africa: University of Cape Town | collected 2014-03-17 ...
CAGGCTGATCATGGTCGCCTTGCTCAGCCTGCGCCCGAATGGCCTGTTCGGTCGCAGGCTGAGCAAGGCGACCATGATCAGGAATGGCACCAGCGGCGCCGCGCGCGACAGCGTGGTGTTGGTGAGTTCGACCAGAAACGCCGGCCATTCGGGCCGGATGCCGAGCGACGCGAGCAGCATCGACAGCGACAGATCGTAGGACGAGGCCAGTGTTTGCAAGATGCCGATGCCGAGCGCGGCGACACAGGTGCCGACCAGCGAACCGAGCCCGCCGACGACGATGACCACGAAGATGACCGAACCGAGTTGGATTGCCATGCCGGGCTCGGTGCCGAGAATATTGCCGGCCAGGATGCCGGCGAGCGCTGCGAGCGCCGTTCCGCCACCGAACACCAGCGCGAAAATCAGCTGGATGTTGTGACCGAGCGCAGCCAGAGTATCAGGTCGCGAGATCGCTGCCCGCAGGATCAGCCCGAGCCGCGTACGCGCCACCAGCAGGAACATACCGACGAAGATGCCAAGGGAGACGAAAAGCATCAGCACGCGATAAGCGCTGTATTCGAGACCGAAAACGCTGAACAGCGTGAAATTAAGCGACGGAGGAATGGTCGCGGGCAGCGGCGAGCGGCCCCATATCGTCACCACGACCTCCTGCACGACATAGGACAAACCGAAAGTGAACATCAACTCGCCCACATGGCCGTACGCATGGACGTGGCGCAATCCGTAGCGCTCGATGAGAATTCCAAGCCCCCCTACCAAGAAAGGCACGACTGCCAGCGCGATATAGAAATTGGTGCGCCTGCCGATTTCGAAGCCGAGATAGGCGCCGAGCATGTAGAAGCCGGCATGGGCGAAGTTCAGCACGCCCATCATCGAAAAAATCAGGGTAAGCCCGCTGGCCAGCATGAACAGCAGTAGGCCGTAGAGGGCACCGTTGAACAGCGAGAACAGAAACGTATCCAAGCAGAATACCTCCATCGGCGGTCCCCGGCGGTCGCGCCGGCACGAGGGGCGGATCCCCATGCTCTTTCGGGGCGCACCGAGCGGCGCGTTCGCTTGAGCGTGCGCACACGGGAAGCATTGCCCCGGAATGCCGCGGCGCGGGCGGGCCGGCTTTAGGCACGACCCGCCCGCAAGCAGCCTAGTTCGGGCGATCCTTCATCGCGCAGGAAGACAGAAGGGAAGCGCGATCGGCAGGGATGACGGCGGTGGTCTGGAAGCCAACGCCGCTCCGATCCTTTTCGAGTTTGAAATCAGTCGTCGTTCGACCGACCGCCATAGCGAACTGGATCTGATGATCCTGGGCGCGCATTGTGACCTCCCCGTACTGACCGGGCGACGATACGGTCTCAAGCGCCTTGGCGACCTCCACCGGATCGGTGCCGCCAGCCTTCACGATCGCTTGCGCCAACATATCGAGCATGATGCGCTTGCGGTCCCAGACCCAACTACGGCCTTCATTGCGCTCCTGATATTCCCGGAACCACGCTTCCAGGAATTTCGGCGCGTCGTCATTGATATTGTTCTCGAAGGTGGCGAATATCCGTCCCGCTCCCAGCTTGCCGAACACCGGCAGAGAGGAGCCGTTGTACGACGAGCGCATATACCAGTCGACATCAAGACCGGCATCGAGGCCCGCAAGCACGAGGCGGTTGAGGTCAGGACCGAAGCTCGCACTTAGAACGGCATTCGCACCCGAATTGCGGATCTTGGCGACGTAAGGGGTGAAGTCCTGGATCTTGCCGAAGGGCGGTATTAACTCGTCGCCGACGATCTTGATGTTGGGCGCTCGCTTGGGCAGCGCGTCGCGCGACGACTGCGCAAAGCTCTGACCGTAGGAATAGTCCATGTTCTGCATATAGACCTTGGTCAGCTTCGGATCATTGCCCATGGCGGTGACAAGGCTGTTGGCCATCATGCCGACATTAGCGTCGAAGCGGAAGTGATAGAACGAGCAGAGGTCTTCCGTGAAGGGCATCGCCGCGGCCGAATGGTTCAGGATCAGCATCTTGCTGTCGGGCTTGCGCTCGTTATTCCGCCTGATCTCCTTGATCAGAGCTTCCACATAGCTGGAGCCGTAGCCTGCGGTAATGTAGCGGATGCCCTCGTCTGAGGCCTGACGCAGGCGCTGAAGCGACGTCTCGACGCTTAGCGCGTTGTCCAGCGGAACGATCTGAATATTAGTGCCGTACTTGGCGTTGATCTTCTCGGCCGCGAAGGTCAGGTGCAGCAATCCGTTACGGCCCTCCTCGGCGAGCGGTCCGGAAAACGGATCGATCATGCCGATTTTGACGATATCGCTTGGGCCGGCGAACGCCACCGACCCCATGAATGCTGCAGCAACGCTTCCCAGCATCGCGACAAGCGCGTTCCTCATCAGACCATTCCTTCCCTGGTTTCCTCATGCAAGGTCGGGGAGAAGTTGCCTCAAAGCTGAAAGGCTGTCAATTTTATTCCTTATCAGAGGAATAAAATTCAATATCGCGTCGGTCATTCGGTCGGTGTCACTCGCAGTCCGCGAACGACGATATCCGCGAGAAAGTGGGCATAGTTCTCCTCAAGGTCATCCTGTTCGTAGCGCGAAAAGAGAATGTCGCTGATCGGCTTGCCAGTCACGAAGATCTCACAGGCACCGATCAGTTGCAGGTAAAGAAGCCGCGGGTCGACTTCCCGACGGATGAGTTTCTCGTCGACACCCTTCAGCAGAATATTTTCAAGCCGTATATAGGACGCCTTGTTATATGTCCGCCTGAGATTGGTCGCTTCTTCCTCCTCGGACAAATAGACGTATTCCATGATAAGCGGCCAGAACATCGGAAACTCGATGTAGAATCGCAAAAGAACTCGTATTCGTTCTTTTAGCTTATCAAATACGGTCCCCTCTACGTTACTCGCCGCTAGCATCCGCGCGTCGATGTCCTTGATCAGGCTTTTGGCCAGATCAAAAAGCAGATTGTCCATACTTCCGAAGTAATATCGGACAAGCCGTGAATCGACGCCGGCCTCCTTGGCCACCATGACCTGTGTCATCTGATCCGGATGCGTGGAAACCAGAAGCCGGCGGGCGGCGAAAAGCAATTGATCCGCCCCAGCGACGCCATCCGATATTCTGGGCCGCCCCTGGCCACGACGCGCGGTTTCCTTGGCCGTTTTCTTTTGTCGTCGCTGCTTCGCCATGCCAATGCTCCGCTAGGTTTACCGGCATCCAATAGGACGCATCACGAAGCAAGGCTAGCGATGAAATTCCTTATAAAAGGAATTTTATTGACAACCTTAGACCGCTTTGTCATGTTTCGCGCGCTCTCAGAAATCCGGACTGTAGGAGTCGGTTCTTGCGTTATCTCATTGCGGCTGACACAGGCGGCACCTTCACTGATCTCGCCGTTTTCGATACGGAAACAGGCCAGGCGCGTTTCGGAAAAACCCTCACCGATTACGACGATCTGATCGAAGGTGTGGTCCGCGGCCTCAATGACGCTGATGCTACGATTTCCGAGGCCGCGCTGGTGAAGCATGGCACCACGCACGTCATCAACGCGCTGCTGGAACGCCGCGGCGCTCGCACCGCCTTGCTCGCGACAGAAGGCTTTCGCGATGTCGTCGAGATCGGCCGCGGTAACCGGTCCGTGCCGTTTGACCTGCGCTACCGCCGGCAGCCGCCGCTGGTGCCACGCGCACTACGCTACGATGTCGGTGGGCGGATCGATGGCCTCGGGAACGAATTGCGCGCACTCGATATCGACGCCATGACGCGCATCGCCGAGGACCTGCGCCAGCAAGCCGTCGAAGCGGTGGCCATCGCGTTTCTCAATGCCTATCGCAACCCCCTTCACGAGCAGCAGGCGAAGCAGTTCATCGCAGATGCGCTGCCGGGCGTCTTCGTCACCATCAGTTCGGACCTGTCGCGAGAGTGGTCGGAATACGAGCGCAGTTCAACCGCGGCGGCAAACGCCTTCGTTGGCCCGGCGATGACCGCCTATCTGCGCCGCTTCGAGAAGCGGCTCGACGAGCGCAACTTTCAAGGCCGGCTCTACATGATGTCGTCGAGTGGCGGCGTGCTCACCGTCGACCAAGCGGCGAGCCAGCCTATTGCCATGGTTGAGTCGGGTCCTGTCGGCGGTTGCATTGCAGCGGCTGAATATGCGCGCGCGCTAGGCCTCAATTCGGTCATTGCCTTCGACATGGGCGGCACCACGGCCAAGTGCGCACTTGTTGAGGGCGGCGTGTTCGATTCGCTCTCTACATACTATATCGGCGGCTACGAACACGGCCTGCCGATCCGAACCCCAGTGCTCGATATCGTCGAGGTCGGCACGGGCGGTGGTTCCATCGCGTGGCTGGACAACAACGGCCGCTTGCGCGTCGGCCCGCGCAGCGCCGGCTCCACGCCGGGGCCGATTGCCTTCGGTCGGGGCGGCACGCTGCCCACCGTCACCGACGCCAACGCCATGCTGGGCCGCATCGGCGCCAACTCTTTCATGAACGGCAAGCTGGCGCTGGACATCGCCGCGGCGGAAGTCGCGATCCGGGACCAGATCGCGACGCCGCTCGGCTTCGCCGCCGACGACACCGACGCGGTCGCCCAGGGAATTATCGATATCGCCTCCACCACGATGACCGAAGCGATCAAGGAAATTTCCATCGAGCGCGGGCGCGACGTGCGCCAATACAGCCTCATCGCGTTCGGTGGCGGCGGGCCGATCTTCGCAGCCGAGCTGGCGCGGGCGTTGCGCATTCCGCAGGTCGTCATTCCCCCGAATCCTGGGGCGTTTTCCTCCTTCGGCATGCTGATGGCGAACGCGCGTAGTGACATGGAAACGACCTTCATTGCCGCCCTTTCCGACGACGTCGTCGGCGCGCTTACCACCGCCATGGCCGATCTGGAAGCGCGCCTCACCGCAACTATGCGCAGCGAGTTTGGCGCGGCGACCGTCGAATTCTCTTTCGAGGCCGACATGCGCTATGCGTCTCAGTCGCACAGCGTCAGGGTGCGCCTGCCAGCCCAGCCGACCGCATCGGCCATACGCGAGAACTTCGAGCGCATCTATGCCGCCCGCTACGGCCACGTAAACGAGGGCGTGCCGCCGGAATTCATCATGCTGCGGGCCATCGCTCACGTCGCCACCGCACGGCCGCAGTTGTCGCAAGCAACCGATGCCGGCACTGCGGGCACCGCTGTACCCCGAGAGCGGCGCAGCATCTACTGGGTCGGCTCGAAACGGCGCATCGACACCCCGGTGTTTAAACGTACCGATCTTCCGATCGGCTTCGAAATAACCGGACCTGCCATCATCGAGGAATATTCCTCCACCACCGTGCTGCCCGAGGGCGATCAATTGGTCGTCGGCACACTTGGTGAGATCAATATCTTCATTCGCGCATCTGCACCGAGGGGGGAGTGACCATGAATCTGTCTCCCAACAGCCAGCACGCCACGCCCGTCTCGAACTCCGCGGATACTCCGGCGCTCAACCCGATCGAACTTCAGGTGGTGCGTCAACGCCTGATCGCCATTCCTAACCTGATTGAGAAAAACGTCGAACGCACCGCGTTCAGCCTTCTGGTGCAGGAGTACAAGGATTTCGCCATCGGCTTTGTTGATGCCCAAGGCCTTCTCGTCACCCAGTCGCGCTATAGCCTGCCGGCGTTCGTCGCCAATGCGCTCGGCCTCGCCGCGCGCGACGCGCTGGCCAAGTTCGGGGAGGACAACCTCCACACCGGTGACGTCGTTCTGGTCAACGGCTATGTCATCGGCAAGCATCTCAATGACGTGGTGGCGCTAACGCCAGTGCGCCACCACGACAGGCTGATCGGATTCTTCGCCGTGCTGGTGCATTGGATCGACGTCGGCGGCCGCGTTATCGGCTCCTGCTTTTCCGCTGATGCGACCGACATCTGGCAGGAAGGCTTCCAGCTTCCGACGGTCAAGCTGTTCTCCCGAGGCAAGCGGATCGAGGACATCTACCGCATCGTCATGGCCAACTCGCGCTTTCCCAAGCTACTAGCGGGCGACATGCAGGCCCAGCTCGGCGGCTGCTTCCTCGGTCGCGACATGGTGCTGGAAGTGATCCGCGAACACGGCATCGGCAGCGTACTGGGCGCGATGCGGGAAATGCGCGAGGACGCCTCGGTGGCGGTGCGTCGCGCCATCGCACAATTGCCGCACGGGGTCTACCGCGCCTCCTCTTTCTTCGACGACGACGGTATCGACAAGGGCGTGAAGCTGGCCGTCGAGGTGGTGGTGACCGTAGACGATAACGGCCTCGCTATCGATCTCTCCGGTCTCGCACCGCAGGCTCGCGGTCCGGTCAACCTGTCCTACGACGGGGGAGCGGTGGCTTTCGCGCGCATCGCGGCCAAGGTGTTGCTGGTACCGCATTCGCCGGTCAACGAAGGCGATTTCGACGGCATCCGCGTGATCGCGCGGCCCGGAACTTTCCTCAGCGCCGAACCGGGAGCGCCGATGGGACAGGGCGGCTACAGCGGCGCGACCGTCGCCGACACCATCCTCGCCGCACTGTCGCAAGCGATTCCCGAGCGAGTGCCCGCCGGCCATCACGGCACCTATGGCGTCCACACCATCACGGGCTCCAGCCGCGCCGGCGAGGCTTTTCTATGCCTCGACGCGATGTCGGGAGGATGGGGCGCGTTCGTCGATCGCGACGGGCCGAGCGCATTCCGCTCGCTCACCCACGGCGACGTGCGCGACGTGCCGGTAGAAATTCAGGAGGCGCTCTATCCCTATCGCATCGATGCCAAGCGCCTGGTGCCCGACAGCGGTGGAGTCGGCCAACATCGCGGCGGCCTGGCGGTGGAGAAGATCTACACCATCATCGGCGACGACTTGCGTTTTAACATCAACGTCGAGCGTACCGGCTGCCCGGCTTGGGGGCTCAACGGTGGGGCGAGCGGCATCCCGCCGCGGGTCGAATATATCTCGCCTGAGGGCGCGGTTATTTCCTTACATAAGGACGACATCCCCCTCGCCCCGAATTCGCAGCTGCGTGTGGTCAGCGGCGGTGGCGGCGGTAATGGCCCCTCGCATGAACGCAGAATCGACGCGGTGCTGACCGACCTCGCCAACGGCTACATCACTCGCCAGGCGGCAGAACGCGACTACAAGGTCGTTCTTGCCGGCGATGGCAATCCGGTCGACCTCGAGGCAACGAAAAAGACACGCGAGACGATGTCACGGGCACAGCCCCGCTGAACCGGCCGCAAACAGGAAGAGAAAACGCCAATGAAACTGGACGCAACACCGAAAGACGTCGGCATCGATGAATCGAAGCTGGATCTCCTGCGCGCATCCATTAAACAAGACATCGCAGCCCGCCACTCCGATGGCTCGGTTGTGCTTGTCGCCCGCCACGGCAAGATCGTCATGCATGAGGCCATCGGTTTCTCCAACCGAGACGCGGGCCGTGAGATCCGCACGGACGACCTGATCCCTATCATGTCGTTAACCAAGCAGTTAACCGCGGCGGCGCTGTTCCGTTTTGTCGACCGCGGGCAGGTCGCGCTGACCACGCGCATCGCCGAGATCATTCCCGAGTTCGCACAAGGCGGCAAGGAGCGTGTCACCATCCGCGAGGCATTGAGCCATCAGGCCGGCCTTCCGATGCAGCACCCTTTCGAAGATTGGTCGCAGGGCAACGAAGAATATGTCGCCCGCATCTGTGCATTGCCCTACGAGCATTCCCCCGCCAACGTCGCCAACTATCACGCTGGCGCCGCGCATGCTATGCTCGGCGAAGTAATGCGCCGCCTCGATCCCCGAAAGCGCCCCGTACGACAGATATTGGCGGAGGAGGTGTTTGAACCGATCGGCATGAAAGACACAGCGCTGACCCTGCTTGACCGACAGGACCTCGCGTCGCGCGTCGCGCCCATCGTCATGCGCGACGACTCGCCCGATGCCCTGCCGCCGCGCGACATCGAACGAATCTCGGAAGTGTGTCAGCGCGTCGAGTTCCCCGCCGGCGGAGCATTCTCTACCGCCCATGATCAGTTTTTGTTCGCGGAGATGATGCGTAACCACGGCGTGGCCGACGGTCGGCGCGTGTTGTCTCCGGCCATCGTGCGGGCGGCCACGACTATCCAAACCGGCGAGAAGCTTCACGGCCTGTTCATGGGTGCGGCCGAACGAGATCACACCGACCCATTCCCCGCTAATATCGGCCTGTCATTCTATGTGCGCGGGGCAGGTATTTTTATTACCAACATGGGAACGCTCGCCTCCACGGGCACTTTTGCCGGCTCGGGTTTTGGCGGGCAGACCTTCTGGGTCGATCCTGTCAGCGGCGTCACCTTCGTCCCTCTGGTGTGCGGATTCCCGCAGCTCTACAAGGCTCGCAAACGCTCGCAACGACTGGCCGATCTCGTTCATTCCGCGATCGATTGACCGCGTGCGTCACTGATTGTGAATCGGCGTGGGGGTCAAATCGCTGTAGGTCTTGACAGTAACGTCCTAAAATCAACTGAGAAAGTAGTTCGGAGACGGGGTCACGATCGGCGTCGATCGTGACCCCGTCTCGACGTCGATTGAATTGCTTATAACAAGGGGTTGCCGCTGAAATTTAATGAGGCTTTGTTCGGTGCCGATTTACAGCCTTCCTCGTATGCGTACACTTCGACAGGCTTTCTACCGGCAAAATGAAAAAAGCCGCCGCCTCCCAATGGGTGACGACCGCCGCAAAGTTACAGGGAATGTCGGGCGTTCTCTCCCCGAGCCCAACTACCTTAGACGCCGATGACGGCGATTTCCAGAGGCAGGAGTTCCTTGCCTACACCGGCTCTTTCGCCTCTGCAGTCGCTTTCCGCATCCGCGTCACATACGGCCCCTGCTCGACCACCACCCAGCCGTGTTGTTCGTAGATGTAAACGTAGCCGTTCGGCACGTCGCGATATTGGTCATCTGTCATGGTGGCGGGAACCTAGCCGAGTCTCGATAGACCAGCCAAGAGGATCATGGATTGCTTTTTCAGTTGATCGGAGCAGGGCTGCTCACTACGCGGAAAAGTCCTCGACAAAAGCTCGATCCTCGCCGTGCTGTTAAGCCGTAACGAGACGAACTGCCAGGGTAGCCGAAATGCTATTCGAGATCATGATTAGCGATCTGATTGAATCTAACACGCCAAACGATAAGATCGAAAAAAATGCGGAGAGTAAAACAACGGAACTAATCGCATTCATGAAGCGTGGATCAGTGGCAGATCACGGTGAAAGGTCCGCCACTGATCGATTTAGCCATCGGGGCATCCAGATTGAGTAAATCTGTTGCCTTAGGAAAAGTTCGTAAGATCACGAGTTGATATTAAGAAACGCTCGTTCACAACAGGAATTTATTTAGCCGCATTGACTAGAGGGCAACCACCCAAAGCCATGGGGCGGAATGCTTTATCGCCGGGGACCGTTTCCAGAACTTTATAGTAGTCCCAAGTGTATTTTGATTCGTTCGGTTCCTTCACCTGTAGCAAATACATATTCCGGAGGACGCGTCCGTCTTCTCGAATGCTGCCGTTCTTGGTGTAGAAATCGTTGATCGGTATCTTTCGCATCGAACCGACAACGGTGGTTCCTTCGTCGCTCCCGGTTGCATCAACGGCCTTCAGATAGTGCAGGACTGCGCCGTACACGGCAGCCTGAAAGCTCGTCGGCGCTTTACCGCCAAATCGCTTCATAAAGCGCTTACTCCAGACGCGCGTTTCATCGGTAGCGTCCCAGTAGAAACTATCAGCAAAGATCAAGCCCTTCGCGATATCCAAGCCAAGCGAGTGGACGTCTGGCAAAGTCACCAACAGAGCGACAATAGACTGTCCACCCTTCATGATGCCAAATTCGTTGGCTTGTTTCAGCGCATTCGCCATGTCATTGCCCGAGTTTGCAAACCCGATGGCTTTGGCTTTGGATGCCTGCGCTTGCAAGAGATATGAAGCAAAGTCAGACGAATTCAGCGGGTGTCGGGCTGCTCCCAAAACCTTACCGCCGTTTGCTTCGATGACCTTGGTTGCTTCAGATTCCAGCGTTTGACCGAAGCTGTAGTCGGCCGTCAGAAAGTACCAGCTATCTAGGCCTGATTTGACCAGAGGCGCGGTTGCGATGTTCGCCAATGCATAGTTGTCGTAAGCCCATTGCACCCCAACGGGAGAGCAAGCTTTTCCCGTCAGATCCGGCGTCCCAGCGCCGGTCGCCAGTAACACCTTGTTTTTGTCCCGGGTCAGCTGTTGCACGGCAAGCGCAACGCCAGAATTTCCCACTTCCGTGATCGCATCGACGCCTTCGGTGTCATACCAGCGCCTCGCAATACCCAATCCGACATCCGACCGGTTTTGATGATCAGCATAGACCACGTCAACCGGCCGGCCAGCAGCCTTGCCGCCGAAGTCTTCGACAGCCATGCGCGCGGCTTCCACTGCACCGGCTCCGTTGTTGTCGGTGTAGGGTCCGGACATATCTGTCAGAACTCCGATTCTGACCGTTCCGTTTGAAATATCCGCCATCGCGGCGGTCGAGCCCAGGAGCGCAGCCAAGAGAAGCGAGAGACGTAAAATCATCGAATTCGAACCCATTCCAGAAGCGAGTATTTATGATGGTGATCGGCGAGAAGCGCGGGTCGAGCGTGAGCCACCGCCCCGCGGGGAATGACTATTGCAGCGGACGAACCAGTAACGCACGCAATTCGCCGAACTCACGGCGCA
>ERZ778020.3298-NODE-3298-length-10685-cov-48.324271_pt1 | contig 10685 bp, 7 predicted proteins | sample MGYA00375750_ERZ778020 | MGnify/ENA primary metagenome ERZ778020 (study PRJEB29350, sample SAMN05389818) | bioreactor metagenome | isolation source: Ammonium sulfate bioreactor | place: South Africa: University of Cape Town | collected 2014-03-17 ...
GCATGGAACACGCCGAGCACGCCGAACACGCGTCCGGCTCGAACAAGAAGATCGCGCTGCTGATCGCCGTTATCGCGCTGTGCCTGGCGCTGTCGGAAACGCTGGGCAAGGGCGCGCAGACCGAATCGATCAGCGAGAACGTTGCCTCCGCCAACCTGTGGGCGTTCTTCCAGGCCAAGAGCATTCGCCTGACAACGGTGAAGACCGCCGCCGAGCAGCTTCAGGTGCAGGCCGACGCCGCCACCGATCCGGCGGTGAAGGCGGCGCTGATGAAGCGCGTCGAAAGCTGGCAGAAGACCGCCGCGCGCTACGACGACGAACCGGAGACCGGCGAAGGCCGCAAGCAACTGGCGGAGCGCGCCAAGCACGCCGAGCACGCCCGCGATCTGGCGATGGCGAAGTATCATCACTTCGAGGTGGCTTCGGCCGCGTTCCAGATCGCCATCGTGCTGGCATCGGCCACCATCATCACCGGCATGATGGTGTTGGGCTGGGGCGCGGGGCTGCTGATGCTCGCCGGCATCGCCTTCACCGCCATCGGCCTGTTCGCACCGCATGCGGTGCATTTGATGTAGCGGCTCTATCGTTGTTCTAGAACTATGCGCCCGAACTACCGTCATGCCGGGCTTGTCCCGGCCATGACGACGGAGAGCGTGGCAATCGCGATGAAATACTAACGCCGCTACCGCGCCGATTGCACGCGATGGCGGATGCGTTGGATCATGCGGACCCAGCGCGAGGATGAGCCGGCGCGCAGCCATCGCAGCCAGGCCTTGATCCGCGCCATTACCGGCGCGACCAGTGCGTGCGCCTTGGCCCGGATCATCAGCACGGTCTCGTAAACCCATTTGAACCAGGCCATCTGCAACAGTTTCGGCCGCGTCACATCGAAGATGAAGGCGGCGACGCCGACGCCCATCAGTTTGGCGAACACCACCACCGCCATCGCGCTGAACCAGTAGTGATGCGCGAGCAGCCAGAGCCCGATGATCTTCAGCGGAAACAGCAGCACCGCCGGAATCAGGAACACGATCAGCGTCAGCGGCGGCGACAGGTGTTCGATCTTGTCGGCGATCCAGGTCTTGATTTCGCGCAGCGGAATCCACGCCACCACGCGCGCGACGACAGGCTGCAGGTGATCCCACAGCCACGCCTCGACGAGGAAGATCAGCGCGAGCAGAAACCAGACCGGTTGCAGCAGGCGTCGCATCGACAAGGTACCCCGCTCCGGCGGGATGCCGGACTTGACTTACATATGGATGGCGCGTTTCCCCACCGCAAGCGCGGCTTCCTTGACCGCTTCCGAACGCGTCGGATGCGCGTGGCAGGTGCGGGCCAGATCCTCGGCGGAACCGCCGAATTCCATCAGCACGCAGGCCTCGTGGATCATCTCGCCCGCCTCACGACCGATGATGTGACAGCCGAGCACGCGGTCGGTCTTGGCGTCGGCCAGAATCTTCACGAAACCGTCGGTGGTCTGGTTCACCTTGGAACGGCCGTTGGCGGTGAACGGGAACTTGCCGACATTGTAGGCAACGCCGGCCTGTTTCAGCTCTTCCTCGGTCTTGCCGACGCTCGCCACTTCGGGCGTGGTGTAGACCACGCCCGGAATGACGTCGTAGTTCACGTGTCCGGCCTGCCCGGCGATCATTTCCGCTACCGCGACGCCTTCGTCCTCGGCCTTGTGGGCCAGCATCGGGCCGCGCACCACGTCGCCAATGGCGTAGATGCCCTTCACATTCGTCGCGAAATGATTGTCGATCTCGACACGGCCGCGATTGTCGAGCGCGACACCGGCTTCCGCGAGGCCGAGCCCCTCGGTGTGCGGCGCACGACCGATGGCGACCAGCACCACGTCGGCCTCCAGCGTTTCCGCGGTACCGCCAGCGGCGGGCTCGATCTGCGCCTTCAAGGTCGCGCCGCTATTATCGATGCCGGTGACCTTGGCGCCGAGCCTGAAGGCAAAGCCCTGCTTCTCCAGCAGGCGCTGGAATTGTTTCGCCACTTCGCCGTCCATGCCCGGCAGGATGCGATCGAGGAACTCGACGACGGTGACCTGCGCGCCGAGACGTCGCCACACCGAGCCGAGTTCGAGGCCGATGACACCGGCGCCGACGATCAGGAGCTTGCCCGGCACCTTGTCCAGCGCCAACGCGCCGGTGGAGGAGACGACGCGCTTCTCGTCGATCTCGATGCCCTTCAGCTTGGCGACATCGGAGCCGGTAGCAATGACGATGTTCTTGGTGTCGACGGTCTGCGCCGCGCCGTCGGCGGCCTTCACCTCGACCTTGCCGGCGGCGACGATGCGACCGGTGCCGCGCAGCACGTCGATCTTGTTCTTCTTCATCAGGAACTCGACACCCTTGACGTTGCCGTCGATGCCTTCCTGCTTGAAGCTCATCATCGCCGGCAGATCCAGCGACGGCTTGCCGACCGCAATGCCCATCTTGGCGAACGAGTGCGCGCTCTCCTCGAACAGCTCGGACGCATGCAGCAGCGCCTTCGACGGCATGCAGCCGACATTGAGGCAGGTGCCGCCGAGCGTCGCGTTCTTCTCGACGACAGCGACCTTCATGCCGAGTTGCGCCGCGCGGATCGCGCAGACGTAGCCGCCGGGGCCGGTGCCGATGACAACGAGATCGTAGGAAGCCATGATATCAATCCTGTCGGTACAGAGGCGGGATCAGCGACCGCCGGAAACGTTCATTGTAGTGCCGGTGACGTAGGACGCCTCGTCCGACATCAGCCAGACGATGGCGTTGGCGATTTCGTCCGCGGTGCCGACGCGCTGCATCGGTACGGTTTTCGCCAAACGGAAGTGGCGATCGGGTTCGCCGCCGCTGGCGTGAATTTCGGTATCGATCAGGCCCGGCCGGATGCCGACGACGCGAATGCCCTCGGCCGCGACCTCATTGGAGAGCCCGATGGTGAAGGTATCGATGGCGCCCTTCGATGCGGCATAATCGACATAGGTGTTGGCGGAGCCGAGTGTCGCCGCGACCGATGACAGGTTGACGATGACGCCGCCCCTGCCGCCATGTTTCGTCGACATGCGTTTCACCGCTTCACGCGCGCAAAGAAAGCTGCCGGTGACGTTGACGCGCAGCATGTGATTGATGCGATCCGCCGTCAGCGCCTCGACGCGCGCGGTCTGCCCGACGATGCCGGCATTGTTGACCAGCCCGCCCAGCGCACCGAAACCATCCGCCGCCTTGAACAGGCCGAGAATGTCGGACTCGATGCCGACGTCGCAGCGCACCGCGAGCGCCTTGCCGTTGCCAGCCTCGATGGCCGCGACCGTTTCGCGCGCGGCCTTCTCGTTGCTGACGTAACCGATGACCACGCGCCAGCCGTGCTTCGCGGCGGCAACCGCCGCCGCACGGCCGATGCCGCGACTGCCGCCGGTGACGATGGCGACGCGGGACTCGCGCGCGGCGTCGGTCATCGACACATCCTCACAGATCCAGCACCAGCCGCGCCGGATCTTCCAACGATTCCTTGACGCGAACGAGGAAGGTGACCGCTTCCTTGCCGTCGATGACGCGGTGATCGTAGGACAGCGCCAGATACATCATCGGGCGGATCTCGATCTTGCCGCCGACCACCATCGGCCGCTCCTGAATCTTGTGCATGCCGAGGATGCCGGACTGCGGCGCATTGAGGATCGGCGTCGACATCAGCGAGCCGTAGACGCCGCCGTTGGAGATGGTGAAAGTGCCACCCTGCATCTCGTCGATCTTGAGCTGGCCGTCGCGCGCGCGGCGGCCGAAATCCGAGATCGACTTCTCGATGTCGGAGATCGACTTCTGGTCGCAGTCGCGCACCACCGGCACGACGAGGCCGCGATCGGTGCCGACCGCGACGCCGATGTGATAGTAGTTCTTGTAGATCAGGTCGGTGCCGTCGATCTCGGCGTTGACCGCCGGGATATCCTTCAGCGCCTGCACGCAGGCCTTGGTGAAGAAGCCCATGAAGCCGAGCTTGGTGCCGTGCTTCTTCTCGAACACATCCTTGTATTGCCTGCGCAGCGCCATCAGGTTGCCCATGTCGACCTCGTTGAAGGTCGTCAGCATCGCGGCGGTGTTCTGCACGTCCTTGAGGCGGCGCGCGATGGTCTGGCGCAACCGCGTCATCTTCACGCGCTCCTCGCGCGCGGCATCGCCCGCCGGAGACGGCGCACGCACCTGCACGGCGGCGGCGGGCTGATTGACCGGCGTCGCGCTCGAGGCTGCCTTCTCGATCGCGGCGAGCATGTCACCCTTGTTGACGCGGCCGTCCTTGCCGGTGCCGGACACGGTGGATGCATCGATGCCGCTTTCGGCCGAGAGCTTGCGCACCGACGGCGCCAGCGGCGCGTCGGCCGGGGGCGCCTTTGCAGGCGCAGGCGCGGCAGCGGGAGCCGGTGCAGCCGCGGGGGCGGCCTGTGCGGCGGGCGCGGCCGGCTTCGCGGCAGGCGCGGCGCCATCGGTGATCTGGCCGAGCAGCGCACCGACCGCGACCGTCTCGCCGTCCTTGGCGATGATCTCGCCGAGCGTGCCGGCGGAAGGCGCAGGCACCTCGATGGTGACCTTGTCGGTTTCCAGTTCAACCAGCGGCTCGTCGACCGCAACGGCGTCGCCGGCCTTCTTGAACCATTTGCCGATGGTGGCTTCGGTGACGGATTCTCCCAGCGTCGGGACGCGGATTTCAGTCATTGTCATGTCCTCTTACGATAAGCGCGGAGCCTGCCCGCCATATCATGTCGTTATTCAAATCAACGGCGGACCGCGACGCCCGGCTGGCACCGGACATCGCAGCTTTCGATCACGTCATCCCAGCGCATCGTCGAGAAACGCCTTGAGTTGTGCGAGATGCTTCGACATCAGACCGGTCGCGGTGGCCGCCGAGGCGGCGCGGCCGGTATAACGCGGCCGCCGGTTCGTGGCGCCGGCCTGGTTCAGTACCCATTCGAGATACGGCTCGATGAAGTGCCACGCGCCCATGTTGCGCGGCTCTTCCTGACACCACACCACTTCGGCGTTCTTGAACCGCGACAGCTCCTGCACCAGCGCCTTGAGCGGCACCGGATAGAGCTGCTCGATACGCAGCAGATAGATGTCCTCGATGCCGCGCTTCTCGCGCTCCTCGTAGAGGTCGAAATAGACCTTGCCAGAGCATAGCACGACGCGACGGATCTTCTCGTCGGCGACCAGCTTGATCGGCTCGTCGGGCAGCATCGCCGCATCGTCGTGCAGGATGCGGTGGAACGAGGTGCCGTCGCCGAGTTCGTCGAGCCGCGATACTGCACGCTTGTGGCGCAGCAGCGACTTCGGCGTCATCAGGATCAGCGGCTTGCGGAATTCGCGGCGCAACTGGCGACGCAGGATATGGAAGTGGTTGGCCGGCGTGGTGCAGTTCGCCACCTGCATGTTGTCTTCCGCGCACATCTGCAAGTAACGCTCGAGCCGCGCCGAGGAATGCTCCGGCCCCTGCCCTTCGTAGCCATGCGGCAGCATGCAGACGAGGCCCGACATGCGCAGCCACTTGCGTTCGCCCGACGAGATGAACTGGTCGAACACCACCTGCGCGCCGTTGGCGAAATCGCCGAACTGCGCTTCCCACATCGTCAGCGCCTTCGGCTCGGCCAGCGTGTAGCCGTATTCGAAGCCGAGCACGGCTTCTTCCGACAGCAGCGAGTTGATGACCTCGTAGTGCCCCTGATCGGGGCTGAGGTGATTGAACGGCGTGTAGCGGCTCTCGTCTTCCTGGTCGAACAGCACCGAATGGCGCTGCGAGAAGGTGCCACGCTCGCTGTCCTGTCCTGACAGGCGGACGCGATGGCCTTCCAGCATCAAGGTGCAGAACGCCAGCGCCTCGCCGGTCGCCCAGTCGATGCCGACGCCGTTTTCGATCGCCTTCTCGCGATTGTCGAGGAAGCGCTGCACGGTGCGGTGAACGCGGAAACCGTCCGGCGCCTTGGTGATCTTGCGGCCGATGTCCTTGAGCACCGCGACGTCGACGCCGGTGATGCCGCGGCGCGGATCGTCGTCTTCACCGACGGTCTTGAAGCCGGCCCACTTGCCGTCGAGCCAGTCCGCCTTGTTCGGCTTGTAGCTGGTGCCGGCCTCGAGTTCGATGTCGAGCTTGGCGCGCCAGTCCGCCTTGGCCTTGTCGATCTCGGCTTCGGTCATGACGTTGTCGGCGATCAGACGCTTCGAATAGACGTCCAGCACCGACGAATGCGTCGCGATCTTCTTGTACATCAGCGGATTGGTGAACGCGGGCTCGTCGCCTTCGTTGTGACCATGCCGCCGGTAGCAGAACATGTCGATCACGACCGGCTTGTGGAAGCGCTGCCGGAATTCGATGGCGATCTTGGCGGCGAACACCACCGCTTCCGGATCGTCGCCGTTGACGTGGAAGATCGGCGCATCGATCATCTTCGCCACGTCCGACGGATATGGCGAGGAGCGCGAATAGCGCGGATAGGTGGTGAAGCCGATCTGGTTGTTGACGATGAAGTGGATCGAGCCGCCGGTGCGGTAGCCCTTGAGGTCCGACAGCGCGAAGCATTCCGCCACCACGCCCTGGCCGGCAAACGCGGCGTCACCGTGCATCAACAACGGCAGCACGGAGGTGCGCTGGTCCGGCGGATCGCCGTGCTGGTCCTGCTTGGCGCGGACCTTGCCGAGCACCACCGGATCGACGATCTCGAGATGCGAGGGGTTGGCGGTCAGCGACAGGTGGACCTTGTTGCTGTCGAATTCGCGGTCCGACGAGGCGCCGAGGTGATACTTGACGTCGCCGGAGCCTTCGACCGAGTCGGGGTTGGCCGAGCCACCCTTGAATTCGTGGAACAGCGCGCGGTGCGACTTGCCCATCACCTGGGTCAGCACGTTGAGGCGGCCGCGATGCGGCATGCCGACAACGATCTCCTTCACGCCGAGATTGCCGCCGCGCTTGATGATCTGCTCCAGCGCCGGGATCAGCGACTCGCCGCCGTCGAGGCCGAAGCGCTTGGTGCCGGTGAACTTGAGGTCGCAGAACTTCTCGAAGCCCTCGGCCTCGATCAGTTTCATCAGGATGGCGCGACGCCCTTCGGGGGTGAAGGAGATTTCCTTGTCCGGCCCCTCGATGCGCTCCTGAATCCAGGCCTTCTGCGCGCCGTTGGAGATGTGCATGAACTCGACGCCGAGCGTCTGGCAGTAGGTGCGCTCGCACAGCGCGACGATCTCGCGCAGCGTGCCGTATTCGAGGCCCAGGACATGGTCGAGGAAGATCTTGCGGTCGAGGTCGGCGTCGGTGAAGCCGTAGCTGCGCGGATCGAGTTCTTCGTGGTCCTTGGCCGGCTCCAGACCCAGCGGGTCGAGCTTGGCGTGAAAATGCCCGCGCATGCGGTAGGCGCGGATCAGCATCAGCGCGCGGACCGAATCCCGCGTCGCCTGAAGCACGTCCGCCGGGGTGACGCCCGGCGCGCCCCCTGCTGCGGCCTTCGCCTGCAACTTGTTGCTGACGGTCTTTTCAACCTGGACCCAGTTGCCGTCCAGCGCCGAGGTCAGGTCGTCCTTGGGGGTCAGCGGCCAGTTCGTCCGCGCCCAGGACGGTCCCTCCGCATTCTTCTGAACGTCGGCCGGCTTGTCCTTCAGGCTGCCGAAGAACTCCTGCCACTCCGGATCGACGGACCTGGGATCCTTCTCATAGAGCGCATAGAGGTCGTCGATATAGGCGGCGTTGGCGCCATCGAGGAAGGAAGAGAGGGCAAAGGCGGCGTTGGCGTCCTGGCGAGACATTGATTCGTCCTAAGGTTTTGATGCCACACATAAAAATGAGGCAGGGCGGCCGATCCGCGCACGGATCGACCTCTCCTTGGCACCTTTTACCTTATTTAGGATGAAGTTTCCCGCTCAAAAGAGCAAAGAATTGAATCAGGATTTCAATTTTTCGACAAGGGTTTTTCCGAGCCGTGCGGGCGACGGAGACACCGTGATCCCGGCGGATTCCATCGCCGCGATCTTGGAACCGGCGTCGCCCTTGCCGCCGGAGATGATCGCACCGGCATGACCCATGCGGCGGCCGGGAGGGGCGGTGCGCCCGGCGATGAAGCCGACCATCGGCTTCTTGCGACCGCGCTTGGCCTCGTCCTTGAGGAACTGGGCGGCGTCCTCCTCGGCGGAACCGCCGATCTCGCCGATCATCACGATCGACTCGGTCTTCGGGTCGGCGAGGAACATCTCCAGCACGTCGATGAATTCGGTGCCCTTGACCGGGTCGCCGCCGATGCCGACCGCCGTGGTCTGGCCGAGGCCTTCCTGGGTGGTCTGGAACACGGCTTCATAGGTCAGGGTGCCGGAGCGCGAGACGATGCCGACATTGCCGGGACGGAAGATATTCGCCGGCATGATGCCGATCTTGGATTCGCCGGCAGTGACGACGCCGGGGCAGTTCGGCCCGATCAGCCGCGACTTCGAGCCCGACAGCGAGCGCTTCACCCGCACCATGTCGAGCACCGGAATGCCCTCGGTGATGCAGACGATCAGCGGGATCTCGGCGTCGATCGCCTCGCAGATGGCATCCGCCGCGCCCGGCGGCGGCACGTAGATGACGCTGGCGTCGGCGCCGGTCTTCTCCCGCGCCTCGCGCACGGTGTCGAACACCGGCAGGCCGAGATGGGTGGTGCCGCCCTTGCCGGGCGAGGTGCCGCCGACCAGCTTGGTGCCGTAGGCGATCGCCGCTTCCGAATGGAACGTGCCGTTCTTGCCGGTGAACCCTTGCGTGATCACCTTGGTCTTCGTGTCGATCAGAACGGACATTACGCGGCCTCCTTCACGGCCTTGACGATCTTCTGCGCGGCGTCGTCGAGGTCGTCCGCCGGCAACACGTTGAGGCCGGACTCACGGATGATCTTCTTGCCTTCCTCGACGTTGGTGCCTTCGAGGCGCACCACCAGCGGCACCTTGAGGCCGACCATCGCCACCGCGACGATCACGCCTTGCGCGATCACGTCGCACTTCATGATGCCGCCGAAGATGTTGACCAGAATGCCCTTCACGTTGGGATCGGAAGTGATGATCTTGAACGCCGCGGTCACCTTCTCGACCGAGGCGCCGCCGCCGACGTCGAGGAAGTTCGCCGGGTTCTCGCCGTAGAGCTTGATGATGTCGAGCGTCGCCATCGCGAGGCCGGCGCCGTTGACCATGCAGCCGATGTTGCCGTCGAGCGCGATGTAGGCAAGGTCGTACTTCGACGCCTCGATTTCCTTCTCGTCTTCCTCGGTGACGTCGCGCAGCGCGACCACGTCCGGGTGACGATAGAGCGCGTTGTCGTCGAACGACACCTTGGCGTCGAGGCAGCGGAGCTGGCCCTGCTTGGTGACCACCAGCGGGTTGATCTCCAGCATCGCCATGTCCTTGGCGATGAACGCGGTGTAGAGCTGTCCGACCAGCTTCTCGGCCTGCTTGGCGAGATCGCCGGTGAGGTTGAGCGCCTTGGCGACGGTGCGGCCGTGATGGCCCATCACGCCGGTCGCCGGATCGATCGAGAAGGTGACGATCTTCTCGGGCGTCTTGTGCGCGACGTCCTCGATGTTCACGCCGCCTTCGGTCGAAACCACGAACGACACGCGCGAGGTTTCGCGATCGACCAGCGCCGAGAGATAGAACTCCTTGTCGATGTCGGAGCCTTCCTCGATGTAGAGGCGATTGACCTGCTTGCCGGCGGGGCCGGTCTGCACCGTCACCAGGGTCGCGCCGAGCATTTCCTTGACGAACTGCTTGACCTCATCGACCGACTTGGCGAGACGCACGCCGCCCTTGTCGCCGGCGGAGGCTTCCTTGAATTTGCCCTTGCCGCGGCCGCCCGCATGAATCTGGCTCTTCACCACCCATACCGGCCCTCCGAGTTCCTTGGCGGCCGCTTCCGCGTCCTCCACCTTCAGAACCGGAACACCGCGCGACACCGCCACGCCGAATTCGCGCAACAACGCCTTGGCCTGGTACTCGTGAATATTCATCCGCGCCCCTTAGAGTCCGTCGTCCGATACGAAAACCGCGCGGGCCGGGCCCGCGCGGTGAGATGTCCTACTTCTTGCCGAGCAGGTCGGGAGCGATCTGCCGGCACGCATCCATCAGGCCGTGCACGGAGCCGACCGACTTGTCGAAGCCCTCGCGGTCCTTGCCGCCAAGGTCGATCTCGACGATGCGCTCGACGCCCTTGGCGCCGATCACCACCGGCACGCCGACATAGGTGTCCTTCACGCCGTACTCGCCGTTGAGATAGGCGGCGCAGGGCAGCACCCGCTTCTTGTCCTTCAGATAGCTCTCCGCCATCGCGATGGCCGACGCCGCCGGCGCGTAGAAGGCCGAGCCGGTCTTCAGCAGGTTGACGATCTCCGCGCCGCCGTTGCGGGTGCGGGTGACGATCTCGTCGATGCGCGCCTGCGAGGTCCAGCCCATCTTGACGAGGTCCGGCAGTGGAATGCCGGCAACGGTCGAATACTTCACCAGCGGCACCATGGTGTCGCCGTGGCCACCGAGCACGAAGGCGGTGACGTCTTCCACCGACACGCCGAATTCGTCGGCGAGGAAATAACGGAAGCGCGCGGAGTCGAGCACGCCGGCCATGCCGACGACTTTACGATGCGGCAGGCCGCACGCCTTCTGCAACGCCCACACCATCGCGTCGAGCGGGTTGGTGATGCAGATGACGAA
>ERZ778020.3304-NODE-3304-length-10678-cov-2.780100_pt1 | contig 10678 bp, 11 predicted proteins | sample MGYA00375750_ERZ778020 | MGnify/ENA primary metagenome ERZ778020 (study PRJEB29350, sample SAMN05389818) | bioreactor metagenome | isolation source: Ammonium sulfate bioreactor | place: South Africa: University of Cape Town | collected 2014-03-17 ...
AAACGAACAGCGTATCGCCTTTTTCGGTTATAAGGTTCAGCACCTCAAACTGATCATATTTGCGCTGGGTGGCGCTATTGCAGGACTTGGTGGCAGCCTCTATGCCTTTCATGAAGGGTTTGTCTGGCCGAACATTCTTGGTGTCGTGATCTCGACACAAGTGGTGCTCTACGTTTTGTTCGGCGGCTCAGGGACACTGATTGGTGCCATTATCGGCGCGGTGGTCATCGAAGGTGTCAGTTTCTGGCTTTCCGACAACTATCGTGAGATCTGGCCAATTATCCTCGGCGGATTGCTGCTGCTCGTCATCCTGTTCCGTCCATCGGGCTTAGTAAGTCTTTTGCTCAGCGAGCGTGAGCGGGTCGGAAGTTTTGGGCGCCCACCGAAGGGAGGGCATCGTGGCTCTTCTTGAGGCGACGGGAATCGTCAAGAGCTTTGGCAAGCTGACGGCGTTGAATGATGCCGGTCTTGTGGTGTCCGAGAATGAGTTTCACGGATTGATTGGCCCCAATGGTTCCGGCAAGAGCACGCTGATGAAGTGTGTAGCGGGTGCCGAAACTCCGACGGCTGGAGCGATACGGTTTGCTGGACATGATATCACCGGCTTGTCTCCTGCAGATCGCGCTCGCGCCGGAATGAGTCTGAAATTCCAAATCACCAGCGTCTTCCCGGCTCTGACGCTCTACGATAACATTCTTCTGTCACTGCAGGCCGACACGTCACTGTTCGGATTAATGCTGTCAAGGTCGCGCGGTGCGCTGCATGATCAGGTGATGACCATGCTGGAGCAGTTCAGGCTGGTGCATCGGGCTCATGATTCGGCTGCGACGCTGTCGCATGGTCAGCAACAATGGTTGGAGATCGCGATGGCCTTGGCAGCGCGACCACGCTTGTTGCTGTTGGATGAACCTACGGGCGGAATGAGCCTCGAGGAGCGGCGTGTGACTGGCGACCTCCTGGAACCGATCAAATCGCATTGTTCGCTGGTGATCGTCGAGCACGACCTGGATTTCATTCGTGATATTTGTGATCGTTTGACGGTCCTTGATCAGGGGCAGGTGTTAGCGACCGGATCCGTTGCCGACATCCAGGCCAATTCGAAGGTTCAGGAGGTTTATCTGCGCCGTGCCTGAGCAATCTTTTCTTCAGATCGACAAACTGGATGCGGGTTATGGCGGAAGCCAGATACTGTTCGGCGTCGATATCGTCATTCCCAGGCAGGGTGCTGTTGCGATCCTGGGGCGCAATGGTGCTGGAAAAACCACGCTTATGAAGACGATCATGGGCGAGTTGGAGGTCCGCGGCGGCGGGCTGCGTTTTGACGGTGTCGACATTGCGCGAATGCCGACCGAAAGGCGCGTTCGCCTTGGCCTTGGTTATGTTCCACAGGAGCATTCTGTGTTCGCGCGGTTGTCAGTGCGAGACAACCTTGCCATCGGCGTGCTGACGAACCGCGACGAGGGGGCGATTGATCGCGTGCTTCAAATTTTCCCGAAGCTTGGAGCGCGGCTTGATCAGGCGGCAGGAACCTTGTCCGGCGCTGAACGAAAGATGCTCGCCGTTGCACGGGCGCTATTGTCGAATCCGCGCCTGCTGTTGCTCGACGAGCCGACCGAAGGCGTTTGGATCGGCGTTATCGACGAAATCATCGACCGCCTGAAGCAACTCGCAGAGCAGATATCGATTGTGATCGTCGAACAACATCTCGATCTGGCCCTTGGAGTTGCGAGCCATGCTTATGTTCTTGATCGAGGTCGAGTAGCGTTATCAGGGGAATCAAACGCAGTTCGGCAGGATCCGGAGTTGCTCCGTTGTCTTGCACCATGACGTAGTCTCCCTATAACGGCTGAGTTTTTCCCTTTGCTGGATTGACCGTTGACGCATCGTCGCCGGGATCTAAAGACGCATGGGATAATGCTGTTCAGGTATTTGCTAGGATACTTGTCAATGGGTGTCGGATTTGCGCTCCCTTTGTCGCTACGTTTGTCATAATAATAGCTATAACGATATTTCAATCTCATAAGAGTTCGCAGTTTTATTCTGAATCGCGCACCATTTCTATACAGAACTATGAACTCCGAACGCCGCCGATTGTCCACTAGCGAGCGTGCTGGGTTTAGGTTTGGTTATATCCGGCGTTCGCGAAGTAATTAGCGCACTCGATTGGAGAGACGGTTCGAGGATCGGAGCGATGGTATTGTAGACGGCCTCGGTGGTTCGTTGTGCGGCTTTGCGTAGCCAGTGTTCGAATTTGGCGAGCGGCAAGTGGACGATCGATTTCGATTTTGATCCGTTACGACAGTATAAACTGGCATTTACCATCGACGGTTTCGACTTTCCCCTCTGCGCCCACGCGATCTTGATTGATGAAGGATTGGAGCAACGTTGGATCACTGCTCGAAGTGTTTGCTAGAAATCGCTGATTGTTGTCTTGCAGCCGGCCCACGATGATTGCTTTTTCCGGAACATTGTTTCTGACCATGAGTGTATAGCTCTCGATCCGCGCCGCGCCTTCGACATTGTCGGTCAAAGGTGCTTTCGCGATGTCGTCGAGGTATGCCTGCAATCCGTCAGAGTTTGCGTGCTCCCAAGGACCTTCGATCGGCCTGGTGGAATAGAGGCCAGCGGCATGCTTGGCGAGATAACTCCCGTTTGCCGTTACGAGTCCGTAAGCGTTCCGTGACGAACGAAGTTTCTGCACCATCGATGCGATTGAGTGGGTCACATAGTTATTGCCTGGCCCGCCGAAGAACGGAAGTCCGCCGGTTACGGTGAAATTGCGAGGGTCGTCCTCGGACAGGCCGATTTCGTGGCAGGCGATCTCTATTGCAGAAGGAAAGCAGCTGTAGAGGTCAAAATGGGAAACGTCATTGACCCCGATCTCAGCGCGCGCGAGGGTTCTGCGCACCACATCGCGCACTGCGGGAGAGCGATGCATCTGATCCCTTTCGGTGACGAACCAATGATCGTTTCCTGCGGCCGTCCCGTGAAGATAAACCCGTTTGGTTTCGGGCACGCTGAATTTGTCGGCTATCTCTGCCGAGCAGAGCAGGATCGCCGCAGACTGATCCACGAACACATTCGCGTTCATATAGCGGGTGTATGGATAGCCGATGTAGGGGTTCGTGTCCGAGACGCTTGCAATCTCCTCGGCAGTCCGCGGGCCACGTCGCGTCGCCAGCGGATTCGCGCAAGCGACTTCCGCCAATCGCGACATTAGAAGTCCCATGCGGTGGGCATGCTCCGACGGACTGAGCCCACGATGATGGCGGATCGTCTGCTCGACGACGGGATAGCCGTAGATTGCTGCGTTCAGGCCATACTTTTCCTCCAGTGCGGAAAAGGACGGTTGCTCAACGCCGAACGATTTTGGCGGCGCGGGTGCGGCTTCGGACCAATCCAGAACGATGCCCTTCTTCTGGGCCGCATGTTGCGTGCGAAGAGCTTCGGCACCAACTAGTAATGCGCAACTCAGGCGTCCAGCTGCGATCTCTTCGCAGAATCGAGTGACGACAATCTGGGGCGTATGGCCACCCGCCGTGGTGTAAAGAAGCTCGTTGGGGCTACAGCCGATTTCACGTGCCACACTCCACGGAGGATTCTCCATTCGGCCGAACGGGCTGGTAAATCGCGGCAGCGTATCGGAGAATTGACGAACGACGGTCAAGCCATCAATCTCTTTGAGGATATCGGGTGCGCCGGAGTCCATCGCCGCGCCGCGGGCCGCTGCGGCCATCAATGCTTTGGGGCCGCGCGCGTTCTCGGGTTGCGAACTCTGATCGGTGATCTGATGTACGCCAACAATGACCGGCAATCGCGATCTGTTCGTCATCGAAACTACTTTCTTCTGTTGCCGTTGTTCTTACCGGCCCGTCCAATTCGGTGCTCGCTTCTCTGCAAATGCGCGAAGCCCTTCGGCGTAGTCGTCCGTTTTTTCAAGATACTCCCGTGCACTCAGGCCGAGAGCGATCAAGGCATCTTCCTTGAGTTCGTTCCGATTGCGAGCGATCCGTATGCTTTCCTGAACCGCGATAGGGGAATTGCGCGATACGGATCGCGCCAATTCGAGTGCGTGCTCGATGACGCGGCCAGGCTCGGAAATACGGTTGACCAAACCCAACTCATACGCGCGCTGTGCGGCGAAAGGCTCGCCGGTGACGATCGCCTCATAGGCAACGGCCTTCGGGATTGTCCGGGGCAGGCGGATCAGTCCACCCGCCAAAGCCATCAAGCTTCGCTTGACTTCCGGGAGCCCGAGTTGAGCGGTGGGATCGGCGACAACCATATCGCAAGCGAGCACCATCTCGAATCCGCCCCCAAGGGCGAAGCCGTTGACAGCGGCGATCCATACCTTGCGCCGGTCGGCGAAGACAATCCCGCGAACCCGCCTCTTTCCGTCCTGATGGTCTTCACACCTCCGGCGCGCACCGTTTTCAGGTCGGCCCCTGCGCTGAAGGCTTTGTCGCCTTCACCGGTCAGGATACATGCGCGGATACGCGGGTCGTTGTTGGTGCGATCGACTATGGACTCAAGGCTGTTTGCCACGTCCGCATTTACGGAGTTGCGCGCTTCAGGTCGATTAATGGTGACCAGAGCGATGTGGTCATCGACGACTTCGTACTTCACGGCTTCAGGCATATACGGTTCTTCCTGCGATGTAATTGCGTGTTGAATGGCGATTAGTTGTCGCTGCGACCGGCCGTGAGAGACAATCCGACTTAATGTGCCGCGATGGAGCGAACCGTTTCGCGAACCGATCGCCCTGCGATGACAGAAGGCCAATTCGGGTTAGTGTCGTCAGACCTGTTCTGCTCTCGGGGCATTCCGGCATCGTCTCCAATGGCTCACGGTTGTCATAATGGGGGCAACCTTTCAGCGGGCAGAGCGAGGTGATGGTGGCGCAACGAACAGGCCGTGGCGCAGAAGTTTCATATAGGCAGTCCGCACATAGTCCGGGACGGCCGATTTGCTTCCGGCTGCGGCATAACGAAAGGTGAGATAGGCGCGGGCGGCCAGCAGGATGTAGGCGATAGGCTCAAGCTCCTGATCGTCGAAATCGTATAGCTCGCCGCGCGATTTTGCTCGACGGAGGGTGCGTAAGTACCCCGCGCCGAAACCTTCGACATGCTGTCGAAAAGCGGCCGGGACAAACACTTCGCCTTCGTTGAGGATGCGATAGAACTCGGGATGGATCTGCAGAAAATGAAACCAGGCCTGTAGCCGCGCTTCTTCCTTGGCGAGTCCGCCGGTCAGTGGCGCGACCTCATCCGTCACATGCGACAGCAGTAACTTTCCGAGCGCTGGCAGCAATTGCTCGAATAAGTCCTGACGCGATTCGAAGTAGTTGTAGAACGTGCCGTGCGCCACTTTGGCCGTCGCAGTTATCTTGCTGATGGACGCATCGGCATAGCCATACTTCCCGACCACGCGAGCGGCGGCGAGGAAAATTGCCTGGCGTATGGCTTCGGATCGTTCTGCCCGATTTTTTCGCGGGCGCCGCAGTTGCTTCGCTTTCGCCACTTCTAACGATCTCCTCGGTGCGTCTTGTTTGGTTCAAATTGGAAGGCCTATGGCCAAATGTATCTAAATGCACGTCTTTTTCGACTTTGCGATACCTGTGGACGCGGGCATTGACAAAGTTCCAAAATATCTGATGATTGGTGATCCATGAATCATGAGTCAATGTATAGCAGGCGGGGAGGAAATTGGAATATTCGAGCGCAATCACCGCCACTCTTGGGAGGCTCACGACATTCAGCAGGTTCTCCATGGGGGCCTGGGCGCTGGTCGTGGTCGTGCTTTGGTTTCTGCCGTCCCGCGTGTTGACGGACTACCAGCTTTACACGTTCAATCTCGCGCTCGTGAACATCCTGTTGGCGATCGGCCTCAATCTGGTGATCGGCGTCGCGCGGCAGTTCGCACTATTCAGCGGTGCGTTGTTCGGCATTGGCGCCTACGTGGCAGGTATCTGTCAGGTTCGTTACGGCATGTCGTTCCTTGCCGCGCTGCCGCTCGCGATCGTTGCAGCGATGCTGGTGTCAGCGGCCACGAGCCTGATCGCCTGGCGTGCTGGTGATCTTTATCTGGCCATGATCACTTTTGGCTTCGGCGAGATCTTTCAGTTCTTCCTGGTTCATGCCGACGGGCTTACCAACGGACCGGATGGGCTTGCCGTGCCGCGGCCGAATATCGCCGGTGTATCTTTTGCCGCGCCGGGAGAGCTCTATTTGCTGTTTCTCCCGCTGACGGTCTTGGCGATTGCGATCTATCGCCTCATCGAAACGGGAAAGCTCGGGCGCCTGCTGACCGCGCTGGGTGACTCGGAGCCGGCGCTGGCCAGTACCGGTTACGATCATCGTGTGGTCAAAACCATCGCGTTTGCAATTCAAGGGGCTTACGCAGGTCTTGCCGGTGCCTTTTTCGCAGCTGCGGTGGGTTTCATCGATCCGTATTCCTTCGGGTTGTCGGTGACCTTGCAGCAGTTGACCGCCATCGCGATCGGTGGCCTCGGGAGTCTTGCTGGCGCATTGGTAGGCAGTATAACGCTGACCTTGATCGATCGGGTTCTGATCGACTTTCCCGGTGTGCGCGAACTTGCGTACGGCGTCTGCCTGCTCATCGTGTTTCTGGCCGTCCCGCGCGGTCTTGCCGGCATCCTGTCGCGGCAAAAGAGCTTGCCATGAGCGCGCTGCTCGAACTGGAGGACGTTTGCGTTCGTTTCGGCGGTTTGACAGCCGTCGCTGACGCCACCATGTCATTTGCCGAGGGCGAAGTTCATGCGTTGATTGGGCCGAACGGGGCCGGCAAGAGCACAGTCATCAATTGTATTTCCGGCTTTCAACGACGCTCGTCGGGTGAAATCCGGTTGGGTGGCGAGACTCTGCCGCATCTCGATGCTGCCGCTGTGGCTCGCCGCGGCATTACCCGTTCGTTTCAGACGCCGCAGTTGTTCAGCCGCTTGAGCGTGATCGACAATGTGAGGGTTGCGCATCAGCGCCAACGCAGGGCGCGTCTCCGCGTCGACGATCTGCTCGAACTCGTGGGCTTGACGGAGGTCGCGCATCATCAGGCGGAAAATCTTGCTTACGGTCAACAGCGGCTGCTTGAGGTTGCGCGCGCGCTGGCTTCGTCTCCACGGCTGTTGCTGCTCGATGAGCCGGCCGCGGGATTGGCCTCCGAGGACACGGAGCGTTTGTCCCGACTGCTGAAATTGATCGTGACTCAGTTTGGTGTCGCGGTGATGATCGTCGAGCACAACGTGCCGCTGGTGCGCCGCGTCGCGGACCGCATTTCGGTGATGCATCACGGATTGGTCATCGCGACCGGTGCGCCTGACGACGTATTGAATGATCCTGCTGTGATCGCCGCGTATCTCGGCGGCGGCAATCCATCGACGGAGCACTGACGATGCTTCAGGTCCGTGGATTGAAAGTATCTTATGGCGCGGCTGTCGCCGTTCGCGACGCCTCCTTCGAAGTGGGGCAGCGACAAGTCACCGCTTTGTTGGGAGCCAACGGCGCCGGCAAGACCACGACGATGTTGGCGTTGTCCGGGCTGCTGCCGGTTCGATCCGGTACGATTCATTTCGAGGGAGCGCGGATCGAAAATCTCAATAACGAGCGCTTGCTGCGGCTCGGCATCGTTCAGGTGCCGCAAGGTCGCCAGGTTTTTGCGCAGATGAGCGTGCTGGAGAATCTTGAGCTCGGCGCCTTTGTGCGGCGCGACCGCGAAATCAGGACTGATCTATCGCGGGTGTTCGATACTTTTCCGCGTCTCGCCGAGCGTTCCGGGCAAATGGCCGGAACCCTGTCGGGCGGCGAACAGCAAATGCTCGCCATCGGCAGGGCATTGATGGCGCGTCCGAAGCTGTTGTTGCTTGACGAGCCGTCGCTCGGATTGGCGCCGATCGTCGTCGATGCGGTCTACGAGATCATCGGACGGCTGGTTTCCGACGGCCTCGCAATTCTGCTCGCGGAACAGAATGTCACCAAGGCGCTATCCGTCGCGGCACGGAGTTTCGTTCTCGAGAACGGCACGGTGATCGCCAGCGGCACCAGCGACGAACTCGCCGCGACCAGCTTCGTTCAAAAAGCCTATCTCGGCTAGCGTATCGCGAACCGGTCAGGATGATGTAGGAGACGACAGAGGATGAGTTTAAGACCGAACGTAGAGGTTGCAATTGCCGGTGTAGGCGAAACGGCGGTCGGCAAACTGCCTGGACGGCACTCGACCGGCTTGTATGTCGAGGCGGCGAGACGAGCGATTGAGGATGCCGGCATCGACAAGAGCGAGATCGACGGGCTTCTGACGACGGCGTCGGTTGTCGACGACAATGTTCGCCATCATATGGTGATTTCGGAGCACCTCGGTCTGTTCTGCAAGACGTTGTGCGATACGTTGCGCACCGGCGGCGCGGCCTTCGGTTACGCGTTTCAGCTCGCGCAATGGGCGGTGCAGTCGGGACGATGCCGGGCTGTTCTGGTCGTTGCCGCCGATAATCTGCTCACCGGTCCGGGGCTGGGGCAGGGCGTGACGGCCTACACCGAGCTTGGCGCGCATTCGCTGGAATTCGAGGTGCCGTTCGGCGCGCATATTCCCGGGTTCTACGCGCTCGTTGCCCAGCGGCACATGCATGAGTACGGCACCACTCCGGAGCAGCTGGCCGCCATCGCGGTTGCGTGCCGCAAGCATGCTTCGCTGAATCCAGCGGCCCAGAAGCGGCAGCCGATCACGGTCGACGACGTGCTGAACTCGCGCATGATCTCGTCGCCGCTGCACATGCTCGATTGCAGCCTGATATCGGACGGCGGCGGTGCCTTTATCGTCACCACGTTGGAGCGCGCGCGCGAGCTGAGAGCACGCCCGATCCGTCTGCTGGGCGCGGGACAGGCCCAATCCTACTATCATATGGGTCATCTTGCCGGCGGCGTCGGATTGCCGCGCGATCGCAAAGGCGAATTCAATCTCACCAACACCGTTCAGAAGGTCGCGGCGCACGATGCATTCGGTGAGGCCGGCGTGACGCATGACGATATCGACGTCGCGGAGATCTACGACAGTTTCACCATCACCGCGCTGATGCAGTTCGAGGATCTCGGTTTCTGCAAGAAGGGCGAGGGCGGTGCGTTCGTGGAAGGTGGCCGCATCGAACTTGGCGGTGCCTTGCCCGTCAATACCCACGGTGGATTGCTGTCATATGCTCATCCGGGAATGCCCGGAGGAATCTTCCATCTCATCGAGGGGGTTCGTCAGCTGCGCCATGAATGTGGCGAGCGTCAGGTCCCGAACGCGGAGATCGCGCTGGTCACCAACGTGAGCGCGGTCGCTTCCAATCATTCCGTTTGTATTCTGGGAAGGGATTGATCCATGGCCAACGTCATGCCCACCATCGCTCCGCAACCCACCGAGATTTCGAAGCCCTTCTGGGATGGTTGTCGCGAGCGGCGGCTCGTGATGCAGAAATGCGAAGATTGCGGCAACGTCGCCTACTATCCGGCATACATGTGTCCGGCCTGCACCAGCGAAAATCTGACATGGACCGAGTTGAGCGGCCGCGGTCGCGTCCACTCGGTGACCATCGTTCATCGCCCTGCGGCACCTGCATTCGCTTCGGCCGTGCCATACGCGGTGGCTTTGATCGAGGTCGAGGAAGGCCCGATCATGATGAGCAATATCGTCGGTCCGAATGCGCTCGAAACGAAGATCGACGATGTTGTCGAGGTGGTTTTCGAGGATGTCGGTGAAGTGACATTGCCGCGCTTTCGACGGATCGGAAAATAGCGATGCAAACGTTCCGCGAACTTGCCGAACGGGTCGCCGCGCGTGGGGACCGCGCGGTGCTGTCCTGTGAAGGTCGTGGATTTAACGGCTCGGAGACGATCGCCGAGGCACGCCGCATCGCGCGAGCGCTGCTTGCGGCGGGCGTTAAACGTGGCGATCGCGTTTGCCTATGGGTGCCGAATTGCCCGGAGTTTGTCTTCGTCGAACTGGCAGTGACGTTGATCGGTGCGGTGTTCGTACCGATCCAGAGCCGGTATGGAGCAACCGAACTCGGCAACATTCTCGGTCGTGCCGAGCCGGTGGTGCTGATCTATCAAAGCCGCTTTCTCCAGTTCGACCTCGATACCATCCTTGAACGCGTCGGTTCGGATATCGACCGTGGGAGCATGGCGCAATTCCCCTCGCTACGGCGGATCGTCAGTCTCGGTGGTAGCCGCCATCGGGGTGTCCTGCCGTGGGCGGATTTTCTCGGCCATGCCGACGAGGTTTCAGAGCGTCATCTCGACGATCTGATGGCTCGGGTCGAGCCGAATGATCCTGCGGTATGCATCTTCACGAGCGGTACGACCGGCGTGCCGAAGGGCGCCATGCTCAGTCACGCCGCTATCCTCGCGACCGAACAGAGCGTCGGGCAGGTTATGCGGATAGCACCCGACGAGCGCGTATTCTACAGCGCGCCTCTGCCATCGGTGTTTGGCTGCTGCAATGCGCTAGTGGCGAGCTGGAGCCATGACGCTTGCCTTGTCGTGATGCCGACATTCGAGGCCGGCGAGGCGCTCGCGACGATCGAGCGCGAGCGCTGCAACGTCATCTATGGCGTGCCGACGATGTATCTCATGCTTCTCAATCATCCCGAGTTCGAACCGTCGCGGACCGCGTCGCTGCGCTCCGGCATTGT
>ERZ778020.3305-NODE-3305-length-10676-cov-4.094906_pt1 | contig 10676 bp, 12 predicted proteins | sample MGYA00375750_ERZ778020 | MGnify/ENA primary metagenome ERZ778020 (study PRJEB29350, sample SAMN05389818) | bioreactor metagenome | isolation source: Ammonium sulfate bioreactor | place: South Africa: University of Cape Town | collected 2014-03-17 ...
TGAAGCAGAAAAATTACTTCAATAAACGATTCTTCCGTGTTTTTTTTTCGCATATCGATTTGAAAAAAGCGACCTCTAGCATTTTCCTATCTCAATGGGTAAAATACAGTTTATCGAAAATCATTTTTAAGAGAGGAAAAGATTCCGTACTGTATTTATTTATTTGTGTTTTGTTTTCATCGAAATCCTTTTTCGAATAATGAATAAATGATGTCATCGTTTCCAAGTATATTTACGTTTCAAAACCTCTCACAATGTATTTATGTTGGAAATACGACATCCATTGATGACTCTGTCTTATTTAACTATTGCGCAGAATTTGGAACGATTGCATCATCTTTGTTGATAAAGGATAAATTTCGTGATTTTAATATCATTGAATATAAAACAACAGAACAATTCGAACGTTTTATTAATTGTCATCATCATCAAATTAATAATGTTCAACTCGATGTCAGATTATACAAACAACTATTGACCAACAACGAAACTTTGCATATTGATCGAAAATTTTTTCTTGGTCCTATTTTAAATAGTAAAGATGAGAAAGCTGTTGTACAATTTTACAAAGCAATTGATTCAACTATACAATATTATCGATTGAAACAAGAGCAAACTCATTATTTACTATTAGAATTTAATAATCGACAGACAATTACGCGAATATTCGATAAAGAAAGTAAACCACAATCACCGAATGATTATCATGTCTATTCGATTTTTAAACCATTACATCCGAAACAATTTGTATATAGAATAATTTCAATGAAGAATGAACAAAATCAAATATTGATTTATGGACTAACGAAATCTATTACACAGAAAGTTTTAATGTAAGAAAAAGATAATTTCAAATTCTATTTTTGATTGATTCATATTCTTTGCAGAGATTATTTTCATAGACATACACCTGTTCTTGCATGTATTATTCTACCGAATAATCCCAATTGTGCAATTATGGAATTTAGTGATAGAAATATTGTGAAAAAACTTCTCAGTACATCTCAAATCGGTATAAATGATGCTAATTTAACATTGAAAGAAGTCTCACATTCGCTTGCTTCATTATTAAATCCAAACAGACAAAATTCAGATAGTGAAAACGAAGAACAATTTACTGTCAAATCTCTACCAACACAACCCATCATCAATTCATTTACTTCTTCTTCTTCTTCTTCTTCGTATGTCCGAATATAAATCGAAACTATTCTCAATACTTCTTGTTTTTTTCGATCTATTTAAAGAAACAATCAATCGGGTTGGGCATCACCCCCGCGTAATGGCACTACTCATAGTCTTTCAATTGATCAACCATCTGTGCAACCATCATCATCGTCATCGAAACCTTCTGCTCGTGACGCATCCTCCTATTTGCAAACAACAATAGATATTGATGTTAAACCAAATATTAACTGTCCACCAAGTAGTTTCATGCAATTTTACGAAGGAATTCAAATTGAATTAGAACAAATTAGTTGTGAATATCGCTCGAAATTCGATAATGATCAACGACATATTGATCAAGAAATACGTTTATTGATCAAAGAGGAACGAAATACATTTGATAAATTACAACGATATTTATCTGATCAAAACAAACAATCAAAGAAACGAAAGTCCAGTCCTTCGTTTACAAATAAATAAATACAAACAGTTCTTTGTCTTGTTTTTTTTCTAAACAATTTTTGTTGTTTTTTTTTCTTGTGTTAGAATCTTTTCAGGAATTCATAACAAATTCAAAAGATTTTTCTATTAATTTCAGATATGGCTGCGTCAACAGATAACGAAGCACGTATTAGTTTATTTCAAACAATCGGTTTAAACGAGCAAAAAGCTCGTGAAACATTAAAAAATCAAGAAGTTACTCGTTTACTCGAAGCAACGATCAATGAAGTAAAACAAACCAAACGATGACAACAATGATTTTTATTCAAAATTTCTAGGCACGTCAACTTCTACCGAAAGAAAATCAAATCTCGAAATCAATCGGTAATCTTCTCTATGCGTTAGCAACACGAAGTAAACAACAAATTCATTCGTTACATAAATATTTAATTAAATATATATGCGATGAAAAAATAAAAACTGAACAACAATTATTAGCAGCTATTGATTATCTATTATCCAATCCTCAAGAACCTGTAGATGTAAAAGCTTTAGAAGAAAGTGCTGGTGTTGGTGTTGTTGTTACACCAGCTGATATTGAACGTGTCATTGAACAAGTTATTGGTGAAAATAAATCAAAATTACTTGAACAACGGTATAGTTTTTCTGTTGGAACACTTCTAGCCGAGGTACGAAAACGTTTGAAATGGGCCGATGGAAAAGCGGTGAAAGCTGAAATGGACGTTCAAGTAAGAGGAAATTGATCATTCGAACAAAGAGACAAAAAAATATTGAAATTAATTTATTTCAATTAGCTTTTGGATTTACTTGGTCCAAAGGAACAATCGGGAAACAGTGCTACGCCTAAACAAACTGCAACACCTTCGACAGAAAAAACAAAACCAACACCAGTTGCAAATACTGATGGTATTTTCATAAGAGATTGATTTTAGTTGTTCATTAATTTCGATGAAATTTTAGTTCAAGAAAATGGTCAAGTACGTTCATTTGCTGAACTCGTCGGTGAAGCATTGAACTTCCATAAGCCAGGTGAAAATTACAAAACCGAAGGTTATGTAGTTACACCAAAAACAATGGAGCTTATGAAAGAACATTTGAAACAAACAGGCGGACAAGTAAATCCATAGATTCTATTCACATACGTATCTTCAATGATTCTTTTTTTTTCTTTTGTTTCTCAGGTTATTACACGTTTTCCACCTGAACCAAACGGAATTTTACATATTGGTCATGCAAAAGCTATTAATTTCAATTTCGGTTTTGCGAAAGTACTTGTTTATTGAATGAAAAAAAACTCTCATCAAATAACTTTGTTATTTTTCTATTCATAGCGTAATAACGGCATTTGCTATCTTCGATATGATGATACAAATCCCGAAAAAGAAGAAGAAAAATTCTTCACCGGTATTCTCGATATTGTCCGATGGCTTGGTAAATGAATCTTCGAATAACTAAATAGTCTAACTTGTTTTTCGTTTTTTTCGTAGGTTATGAACCATATAAAATCACTCATGCATCCGATCAATTCGATCAATTGTATGAATGGGCTAAAGAATTAATTCGTCGAAATCTTGCTTATGTTTGCCATCAAAAAGGTGAAGAATTAAAAGGACATAATGTTCCTGAATCTCCATGGCGTAATCGTCCAATCGAAGAATCTTTACAATTATTTGAAGTAAAAACCAACGGATTGATTTTCGTTTTTTTTTCTATTTTTTCAATTTGAATAGGACATGAAAAATGGTAAATTCGCAGAAGGTGAAGCAACATTACGTATGAAATGTGTTATGGAAGATGGCAAACTCGATCCAGTCGCTTATCGAATTAAATATGCTCGTCATGAGAAAACAGGAGATAAATGGTAAATTAATCCTATTTAATAAGAAAACAAAAAACTAACTATTATTATTGTTGTTTGTTTCCGTTTAATTAAGGTGCATCTATCCAACATACGATTTCACACATTGTTTGAATGATTCTATTGAAAATATAACGCATTCGTTATGCACGAAAGAATTTCAAGCAAGGTCAAATTGCCTTTTGAATTCGATTTATCTTGTACTTAATTTCATTGTCTTTTGTAGACGTTCGTCATATTATTGGTTATGTAATGCACTTGATGTCTACTGTCCAGTTCAGTGGGAATATGGTCGACTTAATCTTCATTATACGGTTACATCGAAACGAAAGATTTTGAAATTAATTCAACTAGGAATTGTCTCGTAAGAGAAGAAACAAAAAAAAACGAGATAGTTCTTGTAAATTCCAAAGAAATATTCTAGAGATTGGGATGATCCACGTCTTTATACATTAACAGCTTTGAGACGACGAGGTTTTCCACCGGAAGCTATTAATTTATTCTGTGGACGTATTGGTGTAACTATGTCACAGACAGTTCTACATCCTGATATGCTCGATGCATGCGTACGTGAAGTACTTAATGTGACTGCTCCTAGGTAAAACAGATTCGAAATAAACAAGAAAACGAATCTTTCATATCGATTCAATAGAGTCATGGCTGTTATGGAACCATTGAAAGTGACAATTACGAATTTTCCAAGTGATAAACCTATGGAATTAACTGTGCCCAAATTCCCAAATGATGAATCACGTGGTTCACATACAATTAAATTTGATTCTGTTATTTACATTGAAAAATCTGATTTTGCTGAAGTAAAAATTTGAATTGATTCTGTTCTTTTTCTTTATCGTTCGTTTATTTCTTAGAATCCAGCGAAGGATTACAAACGTTTAGCACCTAATCAATCATGTGGATTACGACATGCTGGTTATATCATTACTGTTCAAGATATAATTCGAGTATGTTCATGTAAATAGCTAAACAAGATTTCCCTTCATCCTCCCCTAGGATTCAAATAACGAACCAATTGAATTGAAAGTAACATGTCAAAAGGCAACAGATCAAGGTGTTGTCAAACCAAAAGGATTTATTCATTGGGTATCACATCCAAATAAATGTGAAGTTCGTCTCTATAATCAACTGTATGATTATCGAATTGTTTTTGTTTCCTCTTCTATCAAAATGTGAATACATATATTTAGTTTTCTACATCAAAAACCTGACGATCCAAAAGAAGTACCCGGTGGTTATCTTACTGATTTAAATCCTGTAAGAGAAAAATATTTCTCTCAATCGATTGTCAAATCGATTTATTTCGTTTCAGAATTCGTTAACAATTAATTCGAATGCTCTCATCGATGATGGCGTGAAAAATGCTAAAGCATTTGATAAATTTCAATTCGAACGTGTTGGATTCTTCAGTGTTGATCCTGATTCGACCAACGACAATGTAAAATAAAAAATAAAAAAAAATATCCAACCATTCACTAATCGATTTTCTTTTCATTTTAGCTCGTATTCAATCGAGCCGTAACGCTAAAAGAGGACAAACGAGCATCGTAAATTTCGTTATTATTATTATTATTTTTTTTTTCGTTTTTTATCGAATACTGGTGAACAAAAAGAAAAAGAAACAGCATTATGTTATTGTTTTTTGTCCGAGAAAAAAAAACCATCTATATTTTCCAGTTTTATGAGACGTAACAAAAAGGAAAGAAAAAAGAAGAAGAATTGTTTGTTTTTCTTTCAGATGAAATCTACTCGTGAGTGTGTTGATTGCAAATGAAATTGATTTCTTTTCTTTTTTCTGTTTGTTTCATTTTGAAAAATAAAGATGAAAACGAAAATAATGATGACGATGAATCAGTTAAAGACAAAGAAGCTCGAAAACATATCAATGTTTTATCAGCGAGATTATTTGATTTACGAGAGAGATTCATGAAAATTACTGATAATATAAATAAAGATTTAGATGGATATGCTGATGAGATATCGGATGAAGAATCAAGTACGAATTGAATTGATTTTGTTTTCTTTCGAATAATCGACAATTGTTTTAGACGATGAAACATCAATGGATGAAGAAGAAACCGGTTGGAAAAAGAGAGAAGAAAAAAAAACCGAGAAATTAAATCTATTGACATTTTATTTTAGAATCAACACAGGATGATGATGCGGATAATGAAAATAAACCGGCGAAAGAGCTTTTACTCAAATCTATTCTCGAAAGTAAAGCTCGTCGTTATGAATATCTGAAACATGTAAATAAATATCCGAAAATTATTAAATATATTCTCAATGATGATCCTAATTGTTTACAAATACCACTTCGTCATCTCGAGCCATTCATCAAAGATTATGTAATTATATTAGTTATTCATATATAATCGAAATAAAAAGACAATATTCTCCGTTTTTTTTTCTCGTTCAAGATCGATGATAAGCCAACGGGAAAAATTTTCGATAAAATTACTCAACAAATTCAAGATATCCGTCAGATCTATCTAGACAAATAATCATTTGTACATTCAAAGTCGACATTCGTGGTTTCTTTTCTTTTTGTTATCTATCGATTGTTCTAAAAGATATGTCATTTGTATAAATATTCTTTTCTACTGTTGAGCTTGTTGTTACTATTAATAAAAATTCTAATTCAACTATTCATACATGGCTACACAATCATGTCTTACATTGATATAAATAGAGAGCTTCATTCTATTTTAAGATGTGACTTTTCATCTAGACAGCACCTTTTGAATTAAAGATTCGGTTTACGTATCTTATGAAAGTTCAAATGATGAACTTTGAAGTGACTAGTTTGATAAAAAAAAAAAGTTCTTCCATTTTCGTCTCTATTTGCTTTGAAAGAAAAAACGCCTCGAGTTTATTTTTCTCCTTCTCGTTGAGTACTAGAGAAATGCGCGCATTGAATCATGTTCCGTGCAAAAACAGAACTTTCAATTTTACTTTTTGCGTTTTCAATGTCGTCTTTAAAGAAATCGACGCATATCGATCGTGATGATTTCGATCGTGATCATTATGCCGATGTTATTCGTGATGCTCATCGATCTCGTTTAACACTCGATCAACTCGATGTCGCTAAACGACAATTTAAACGACGAGAAAAACTTCTTACACGTATACACGAGTTAAAAATGAAAGAACATTCAAGAATTGAAACTGATTTTCGACGAAAACTTGAACAAGATCAAATTATATCTAATCTACCAATTGTTAAAGAAAAATTGAAACTTCAACGGCAACAACGTTTCCAAGCGCCGACATCGCCCATTGATGACATTTCGAAAGTAGGTCATACGAACGTATCACCGAGAAGAGCTCGTCTCAGACCGGATTCACCTCGAACTGAACGATTGAAACAAAACATTGAGAAATTCAATCATGAAACAAATACAACATTCGATTAGATTTGATGATGCCCTTTTTTTTCATTGTATAGTTATTTATTTATTTCGTATGAGAATAGATGATTAAACAAAATATATCGTGTTGAAAAGCAAAAAAGAAAATAAAAATCAAACGTAAAACTGTTTACAGATTTATTCCATGTGTGTGTTTCCATTCTGTTGTTGTTTTGATTTTTTTATGTTCTCTAAGATACCATTTTTGATGGGATCGAACGTTTGTCGAGTGCCCAACTGCAAACTTTCCATAAGCATTCTTCAATAGAAAGCAAAGAGAATTCAAATAAGTTTACTTTTTAAAAAAAAGGCTCGTCATTGACTTACGTCGACCACGTTTTTGTACACCATTTGGATGTCCATCGAATTGTTCAGATGTTCCAAGTGGTAAACTTTCATCACGAAATAAATTGTCGGTATGCAAAAGTTTGGCAAGAAATTCGTCTCGTGGTTCAACATCGAAATCGGACCAAAGATTTCTCTTTTGAAAATAAAAACAATCAATTAAAATTGCAAAGAAAATATCTTTCGGTATAGTTTTTGTAACTTACTTGCATACGGTTGATGCTGTAACAATTAATGATAAAGATTTGAGCGCAGATAAATAATAAAATAAGATTCAGTTTCAACATTGTAGATGTAAATTGTCGAGTTCAAACAAATGATCTTATAAAGGATGAGTATGAGTTGCTAGAAAAGAACAAAATATTTAGCAAGATAAAAAAGAATTTTCTGTTTCGATGCGCATGAGATGCAGCTGTTTCTGCATTGAAATGTGAATAAATACTAACACGAGCGTAGATTTACACATATATATATCTAACTAGAATGAAGTAAATTAACCAAATAGATTATTCTTTGTCATTTGTTCTTTTCTTTTTTTTTTACAAATTACAGAGATATAAGAACTTCAACGAGATTCGCATAACTCATGATCATAGAGTTTTGTTCGCCTACCTATCCTCACCTCTTAGTAATTTGTCATCTTTCAATTAAAATTTAATTACAAGTTATGTATCTAACTAAAAAGAATTAAACTAATGAAAGAGAGCATGATGATAATGTGAGGACGGTGATTCGTTTTCTTTGTAGTTTAAATAAAAACTTGATGATAAAAAAGATGAACTAACTACTGGAGAAAACATATTTGCACTCTCATATTAGATTAATCAATAAGTAGATTTATTTTTTCCGTTTTTACTTTTTATTTTTCTTTCTATTAGATTTGATGACAAGAGATAGAAAAAAAAACAGAAGGTATTTATTATATCAATACGTACTTTATATAGAAATACAAACTTTGAATGTAATATTGAAGCAAAATCTGAAAACAACAAAATGAACTAGAGAATAAAACAAAGACGACCGATCTAATGTGTTACTATGTTGAAGATATACGAGTTTGCAAATTATAGGAACTGTGAATAAATATGGTATTATGCGACGATAATCAATAATTAACGAAACTAATGGGAGACAAAATGCTTTTCTCTTGTTTCCGTTTTGTTGAAACCAACTGAAATTATTGTTTAGAATTCTTTTTTTAATAATCTCTTAGTTAGATCGTCCTAATCGAACAAGAACAAATAGAACTACAACGAGAGTTAAGTGTATTCATTGGATTGCTCTCTAATTTTGAGGTGAATGTACTGATTAAATCTACTGAGTATTGTTGATAAATGAATTCAGTCGAGAAATGACTGACAATTTGATCAAATATATGTCTAGACTCATAGCGCCTCATAGATGACTAACAATTATTTTTGATGATCTTGTGTAAAAAATTAGTTCACTGTGATCATTGTACATGATTATAAATGACGCTGTAAAAAAATTATTGCTATAGAATTCATAAATATTCACTGTATGATCTCTGATATTACAGCAAACTATGAAAAAGAATCGGATGTCTTCATGAATTATAACAATCAGACTTTCATTTAAAAATGTATGCCTATACAAAAACATAATAAGATGACATTTATGTTCTTTAATCTATTGATCTAATCTTAAATAGACAAATTATTTTATTCATGCATCTTCCTCTCATTTATTTTTCAGTTAATTGTCGTCAGAAAACTTAATAACCTAATTATTTCATTCACTATACAACGAAAGCAATCTGTTCTATTTAAATGATTACTTTTTTGTTTGAATTATCTTTTTCTGAACATTCGGTATATCAGGGACGGAATGTTTTTAATATTCTATTGCTTGAATAGATGAATTAAATAGGTGGGCTGTCTTGAACTGGTACATTTAGTGTCACGTATAAGTTCCATTCATTTAAATTGAAAGACTAACTTTCAAAAATAGTTTTAGTAAATATCAAATATTTATTCTAGATTAGTTTGTCATGTCATACAGATATTTCATTCATAATTGAACATCGAATTAAAAAGTATTCGTTCGAACGAACATGATTCATTCTATTCTCTCATTGGAAATCCAAAGAGACCATCCAAAGAATACGAATTTAATTGATTGTAGCGCTTGATTACCATTTCGACCAACCTATACATTCTCCACAAGATTTCTCTGTGACTTTTTTCTAAAACGAATTACAGCTTGTTTGACTACGATGGCAAATTCATCGGCACTTGCTAAAGATCTTCGTATTTGTGATGATTATCTTCAATTTCAAAATCATTTAAAAGACTTGAGAAAACTCGATGATCTTATTATAAATACATTGAATACAACTGTTCTAACAGCAACATTTCGTTCTCAAGGTTCGGATGCATCGAAACAATGTCAAAAACTAGGCGATGAGGTACACTCGAATGCTAAACTTAGTTGAATATTTAAATACAAAAAAAAACGATGCTACTTTAGATTGCAACACGTTCTGTCTATCGAAACGAAATGATTTCATCGTGTTTATCACGAACGAATGATTTGCTAAATCAGCCCGATTTGAGTGACAATCGTCGTAAATCTTTGATATTTCAGCGACGACAATTACAAAACGAACGAAATGTTGAAGAAATTGTTCAAACAAATACAGAAAAGGTTTTCAATAGTTTATCGAATGAATTCAATAAATACATGATAATTTGTTAACATTTTCTAGGCATTTTATGAACGTTGCCGAGATTTTTACATACCTTCCAAAACAGGCTCAACACTTTCAGCATTGAAATAATTTGAAAGGCTTTTCTAAGATCAGAAGTCTACAATTCATCGTTTTCATTTCTTTAGGCAATTTGCCGATCCAGTGATAACGTTATGAGTTTAGTTTATTTTTCTATTTTGTAAACTCTCTGGTTGTTTTCCTCTTTCGTTCTACTATTTGTTTTTTTGCGTCTAACATCGATATCTTGGTGATTTCGTATTGAAATGGATATGATCCTTCTTCCGTCTGTTTCATTTATAGGTAATAAAAACATTTCCTAGTTTCATAAATTAACCAACTAATTTATTTCAACTATCGGTTGTTGAACAGAAATCTCGAAATATTTATTTAATGATTTACATTTTAGAATCTATTGATTCTAATGCAGACTATCTTGCCATTACGTCAGCAATTCTCTCATTCAATTCGACATTGTCTAATTTTGAACACTATTCATAGTAGAAATCATAAAAAACCATATCCCGTTACGAAAAATGTTTATGTAAGCGTGTTAACTTGAAAACCATTCTCATTGTTTCTTTTTCAAATCAGAAAACACCAGTATCAGTAGAACAAGCATCATGGAATGTCAACTGGCCCGATTATAAACCTAAAGAATATACAGCTGACAAAGTTTTAAAACGTCCATCAT
>ERZ778020.3307-NODE-3307-length-10670-cov-2.579557_pt1 | contig 10670 bp, 10 predicted proteins | sample MGYA00375750_ERZ778020 | MGnify/ENA primary metagenome ERZ778020 (study PRJEB29350, sample SAMN05389818) | bioreactor metagenome | isolation source: Ammonium sulfate bioreactor | place: South Africa: University of Cape Town | collected 2014-03-17 ...
GATCCCGTCGGCTGCTAGCCGCGCCGCCTGCTCCCGCGTCTTCCGATCGCCGCGCGCTCGCTCCCGCCCCGCGGACACTGGCCGCGTCCGTTCGGCGCGCTCATCCTCACGAGCCGGCGGTGTCGCGTCGCTGCGGGTGGGGGCGGCGTTGCGGGTGAGCTCGACGGTCAGGTGGGTCATCGCCAGCAGCACCAGCGGCGGCACCGAGGCGACCAGTGCCGCGACCACCGCGGGCACGCGGGCGTCGGCGGCGACGATCGCGTGGGTGATGTTCGCCGCCACCGACACGCCGGCGCCGGAGGCCAACAGCAGCCACGCGTAGTGGCGCGCGGCCGGTGCCTGGTTGCGCAGCGCGACGACGGAGATGGTCGCCTCCAGGATCACGCCGTCCACGATCAGCGGCCACACCCACGCCTGCCCGACGGGAATGCCGGCCATGATCGCCAGGTCCTGCAGCGTGGTGAAGGACAACCAGAACGCGCCCAGCGCAAGCACCAGGGTGCCGGTGACGCTGCTGGCGATCACCAGGCGCGGCACCCCGCTTCCGGGCCCGGCCACGCCTGCATCCGCCGGACGGGCGGTGCGGGGCGCGGCGGGCGTTCTCATCGCCGCACGGCTCCCCGGATCGCACTGGACGAACGGCCCCCGTCATCGGCAGCGGGGGTGAGCTGGATGGTGCGCCAGGCGGATCGGATGGTCGCCTCGATCTCCCGGGCACCCAGCCCGACGGCGAGCGCGGGCCGGTCGAGAAGATCGTGGATGCCCTGCTCGTCGAAGCCCTGCTCGGCCAGGCGGCACGATGCCCAGAACAGGCTGGCGTTCCGGTTGCCCTCAGCCGCACCAAAGAGCCAGCGGGTCAGTTCTTCGCCGCCCCGTGACGCTGCGTCGCTTCGTGGTGTGGTGACGCGGGGGCGGATCGGGGTGAGCAGCTCGCGGATCCGGTCGCCGTCGACCGGGCGCGGTTCCGCGTTGAGCGTGAGGATCGTGTATCCCGTTCGCCTGCCCTGATCGATCACCGTCGAGGGCGGGGCGAGGACGTAGCCGCCAGTGCCGCGGAAGTCGACGTGCCGCGTGCCGCGTGCCCACGTCTGTTGCGGCCGGTCAGGATCGGAAGGGAAGTACAGATGCGCGCCGCCGGACGGTGTGCGCACCGCGGCGAGCGCTCCGGGGACCATACCCGCGCGGTGGAGGCGTTCGAGAGTGGGGTAGCCGTCGCCGCCGGCATGCACGTCGATGTCGAGCACGTCCAGGCCGTGTCCCGTGGCGATGCCGATGTTCGCCTCGGGCTTCCATGCCCACCATCCTCCGATGCGGCGTGCACCGGTGGTCGCGTCTCGGTATCCGCGCGTGGTCAGCGGCTGCTTGCCGCCCGGGACGCAGGGGAACACGTCCAGGCCGGCAGCCGCATACATCAGGGCGGCATCGCGCATGGTGCCGTCATGCGCACGCACGGCGCTCAGGGTCTCGTGCAGCGTCTCGATCATGTTCGCCTCCTCCCGCAGCTCAGGCGACGAGCGCCGAACTGCAAGAGTCAGGTGCGCGTCATCAGTCGGTAACCGGAGCCGCGAACCTGGCCTCGACGCAGGGCCTTGGTTGCTTCGAGCACGCAGGTGCGGCGTCTACCGATCCGAACGCGACGGTCAAGTTCCGTCCAGCGATTCGATGCAACATGCGCGTTTGAGCAACGAAGATGCGCGAGTCGAGCACCACTCGCGTCCGATGCGCCGGGGGAGCAGACGATCGCAGCGCTGCCGATGGTGCCGAGCGCAGGCGGAAGGTTCGAGACCTCTAGCCAGATAGATTATGCCGGATATTTCTGGCTGACGATAGAGGTGGATCTCGTCAGCGTAGAGGGGATGCCTTCCTCTCCCGCGCCTTCGTCTTGGGAGGAGTACGCCAAGGACCTCGGAATCGAACTGCAACGTCGCCGGATCGCGCTGAATATCACGCAGGAGAACCTTGCCCACGGGGCCGGTCTAACGCGCACGCACTACCAGCAACTCGAGCGCGGGTTCTGGAAACCGGGGTCACCGGCCAACCCCTCGCTGAAGATGCTCGTGCGCCTGGCGCAGGCACTCCAGCTTGAGGTTGCCGAACTTCTCCCGTCTGGACGCGACGTCGAGTGGCCGGACACGTAGCCGGGTCACCGGCGGGGCAGATCCGGGCGCAGTCCGCGCTGATCTGCCTCCGGGTCACCGGTGGCCTCGTGCCCGGTGAGCCGGTGACTGCGATCGCGCAGCAGGTCTGACAGCAGTGCTCCCCGCTCGAGGCGTGAGGAGGGCGACGGGGGTGTGTCGTGGTTTCCGAGGTGGTGCCAGCCGAGCACTCCGTGCACGTCGCCATCCGCCAGTACACGTTGCCGCCGCTGGACGGCCGCGGGTGTTCCCGCGGGAGCGTCGCCAGTCAGGCCGTCGTCGACCAGGATGCGGGCCTCGTCTGCAGTGTGCGCAGAGACCTCGAACTCAACCGGAACGCGGTAGGTCCACAGCTCTTCCGTTGCGGATGGGCGGGTAGGCGCAGGCGAGGCGTCGACGGCCGGTGTGGTCGATCGAGCAGACCGCGTCGTCGCGTTCGTCTCTGGCTCGGCTCCCTCACCCTGCTGAGCTGGCGCCACGCGATGGTTGGGCGGTGAGGAGGTCGCGTTCACGGTGCCGGTGTCGAGGAGGAGGCGCAGCCGCTGCTCGCGGGCCTCAGCGATCCGGTTGAAGTCTGCCTGCCACTGCGTGTGGTCCCAGGCGTAACGGGCTCCTTCGATCTCACCCTCGTAGCCGGGTGCGATCGTGACCAGATAGTCCCGGCGGCGCGGCTCCGCCGGCAACGGGTGTTCCTGGAGCAGTGCCGCGATGCCCTCGCATAGCCGTTGGACCTCCTCGACGCGCTCGAGGAGGTAGGTGGGACGCCGCAGGTGCATGGCGATATCCAGTGCCTGCTCGGTGAACTCGTCGAACGCCGCCCCGTACGCGTTCTCATCCACCAGACCGTGCTTATCACGGAACGCATCCGGGTCCGGCTCCTCGGGGAAGATCTCGGCGAGCATGTCGAACACCGGAGTCTCCGCATAGGTGTCGGCGAACGCGTGCGGTTCTCGCAGCCGCAGGTCGGCGTGACTGTTCCCGTCGATGTGCTTCAACCCGGCCTCGGGGAACCATCGATCCTCCAGCGGGTAGAAGACGTCGCCGAGCTCGCGCAGGGGTGCAGCGTCGGTCAACAGGCGGTCCGCTCGGGACAGCAGCGTGTGCAGCCCCTGGGCCGCCTGCTCCCGCGTCGTCCCGGCGACCTCGAAGACGACCGGGATGGTGAACTTCTGCTATGCGTCGGTCATGGTGTGCTCCTCGTCCTGCCGTGCGTGCTGAGGGTCAGGTAGATCACAGCTCGGGTGCCGGCCCGGCGTAAGAGCGGGACGGCGCTGCGTCTCCCGCGGCGAGCTGCGAGGCACGGCGGGCGAGCGCGTAGGACAGGTCCAGCTCGTACTGCCCACCGGGACCTGTCAGATCGGCGACAGGCAGTTGGGTGATGGTCGCCCGCGGCATCGGGGTCTCGTCGGCGAGAGCCTCGAGCCACTGATCGACATCCTCGGATGTGTTCCACTGCTGGATCGGTGTGTGCGTGTCAATGAACTCGCGGCCGCCCGCGAAGGCCTCGGACTCTGCGAGCTCCTCGTACAGCTGGGTCGCGACGCGGCGGGCGAGATCGGTGCTGCGGGAGCCGATGAGGATCGAGGGCTCGACGTCGGGGTCGTCGGACCACGTGATCACCCCGACCGTGACGAACTGTGGCCGTGTCCTCGCCGTGCGGTTGGCGAGGAGCTCCCGGGAGTCCAGGCCGTCGTGACCTGCGGCCCGCAGCAGGTGGGAGATCTGCTCCAGTGCGGCGGACGGGTGCTGGGTGCTGTCGTAGTCCTGCAGCGCCTCGGCGACCTGGGCCAAGGCACGGGAGTCCACGTTGCCCACTGGCAGGGTTGCAGCTGTGCGCCCGAGCGGGCTCAGGCGGAACGGGCCCACGGCGAGTCGGACCGGCCGCCCGCTGAAGTCCGTGCCCTCGTACAACCCTTCGGGCAACTCGGGTGCCGCCTCGCTGGCGTGGCCGGCGAACAGCGGATCGGACTCGGGGTACTCCGGGTTCGGGATCTCCACGTACCGGTCCGCCGCCGCCAAAGTGATGCGCAGCTGCTGCAGCTCCGCCTCGATCGTTGTCAGGTCTGTGAGGAACGTCTGCTGCGTGGACGCCGACGTGTTGAGGACCGGGTAGGAGTCCTCCTGATGCGACCAGCCGCGGATGCCTTCGCGTCCCTCGGGCGCGGAGAGGGCTCCGACAGACCGTGAGGTGAGCGCCTGATCGACGATCCCGCGAGACTGCGCCCATGAGCGTGCGGCGATCTCGAACACGACCGGTACACGCACGTGCCACAGCTCGCCGTGGTCGCCGTCGTCGGGAAGCTCGGCCATGATGATCCCTCCTACCCCTCGGGTGCGCACGCCTCGCGCACATCACAGAGGTAGGCGGCGCTCACGAGCGTTCGATGGTTGCTTCCTTCCGCGGTCTTCTCAACCGCGCGACCGCCACCCGGCCGACAGGCGGGTCAGGACGAGTTGTGCCGCATCGCGACGCGATCGATGCGTGAGGCGATCAGCGGGACGAAGCTGGGGTCCTTCTCGATCGCGACCACCCGCATCCCTTCCTCCAGCGCCGCCTCCACCGTCGCGCCCGAGCCGGCGAACGGCTCCAGAATGAGGCCGCCGCGCGGGGTGAGCAGGCGCACCAGCCACCGCATCAACGACAGCGGCTTGACCGTCGAATGCGAGACCCCGAACGCGCGCGGCCGCTCCGATCCCGGCGCCTTGTGCTCGTAACGGAAGATCGGGAACCGACTCGAGGCCGGAGTTCCTCGCCAAGAGCCGGTCAGCAGGTCCAGCGTCTCGGCCTGCGCGCCATCCAACGCTACATTGGCCGGCCACCGGCCCTCACCGAACCGTGCCGCGTCGATGTGCAACGCCCCGGTGCCATGCGTCAGCACGCTATCGACCACCGTGCCCGGGACGGGCTTGCGGGCGATGATGATCGGTTCGAAGGACGGCCGCAACCCGGTGCCCCAGCCCGCCCACTGCTTCGCGTCCTCGCTGACCGGTGCGCCCTGCTGCACGACACGACGTGTGGCCCCGAGCACTCCCTCCCGCTCTGACTCCTGCACCACCCGGTCCGGGCGCAGCACCCCGTTGCGCTTGTCCAGTGCATAGGAGAGATCCGTGCTCTTGGGCATCCCAGAGGAGTACAGCCAGGCAATCTGATCGCGCACCTCGAATCCCGCGTCCTCGATCCCGCGCACCATCCGATGCCACGTGCGGGTGCCGCCGAACGCAGCCAGGTGCGCGCCCGGCTTCAACGCGTGCAATGCGCCGCGCGCCCACGCCGCGCACCACGCCTCGAACACCTCCGGCCCGGTCATTGTCGACAGGTCGATGTCCGGCAGTGATTCCGCGAACCCCGCGGCTCCGTCCCACGCGTGCCCGTTGAACTCCAGGCCATAGGGCGGGTCTGTCACCAGCGCGTCCGCCACTCCGGCGGCCAGTCGGGGAAGGACCGCGACAGAGTCCCCACCCAGGATGACCGCTCCGTCCCGGTCGATCTCGACAGGAAGATCACCGGTCCCGTAGGCATGCGGAACCTCGTGCGGCATGGAGTACCTGCTCTCAGAGCATGTTCGTCGCGGTGCCGACGAAACCCGTGCCAGCCAGGTACGCCCACCCGGACGCCCGCCGAGCACCCATGCCGCCACTTCCCGATCACCCCTTCGGTCGTCGACCCACCGGACGCCCGGGCCACTCCAAGTGCTCCACACGATCGGCAATCGACGATAAACCATCCCGAGTCCACTCAGATTTGACATCCTCGTGGCTGTTTGAGGGCTGAGTACTGCACGGGTGATCCGCTCCCGCCTTACGGCTCGATGCCCCGCCTCATCATGGTAACTTAGATTTGTCGACGTCAAATCTAAGTAGACAGACTGGAGGTGGGTGGGTGGGCGAGATTCCGGGGGCTGCGCCGTTGGAGCTGGCCTCGGGGATCGTGCACCTCGATGAGGAGCGGGCGGTGTTCGAGGCGATGCTGACCGGGTGGGACAGGCAGCAGCGGTCTCGGTTGCTGTCGGAGGATACGGTGACAGCGAGGGTTCGATTGCTGCGCCGGTTCACGGAGTTCGCTGGCTCGTTCCTGTGGCAGTGGACGCCGGGTGATGTCGAGGACTTCACCGTGTCGTTGATGACCGGCGCGGAAAGGTTGGCGCCGTCGACGATCCGCGGCTATCACTTGACGTTGCGGATGTTCGGTGACTTCCTGCTCGATGCACGGTACGGCTGGGTCGCGCAATGCGAGGAGCGCTTCGGCGCAATCCCGTCGCAGGTATGCCACGACTTCAACACGGTTGCGCATCTCGCCGAGTACGAGGGTCGTCCGGGCCGGCGGCCGTTCACCTACGACGAGTTGCAGCACTTGTTCGACTTCCTCGACACCCGGGTTGAGCAAGTGCAACGCTTGGGCCGCAAGGGCGCGTGGGCTGCGATGCGGGGCGCGCAGATGGTGAAGACCTGCTACGCGTACGGGTTGCGCCGACGCGAGCTCTGCAACCTGGACCTTCCCGACCTGCGTCCGAATCCGAAGATGCGCCAGTGGGACACCTACGGGGCCGTGCACGTCCGGTTCGGCAAGGCCGGCCGCGGCAAGGTGCCGCGTCGCCGGACGGTGCTGACGGTCCCAGAGTTCGACTGGGTCGTTGACGGGATGCGTCAGTGGGTCGAGGATGTTCGCCCGATCCTGGGCCGGGAGAAGCTGGAGGCGCTCTGGTTGACCGAAGGTGGCCAGCGGATCTCGGTGAAGTCGATGGACCACCGATTCGCGTGGCTGCGCGAGCAAGCCGATCTCGACCCCGAGCTGACGCTGCATTGCCTGCGGCACTCTTATGTGACGCACTTGATCGAGTTCGGCTACCCGGAACGGTTCGTGACCGAGCAGGTCGGTCATTCCTATGCGGCCACGACAGCGATCTACACGTCGGTGTCCAACGATTTCAAGAACAAGACGCTCCAGGCCGCCCTGGCCCGCGTCTACCGACCTGAGGAGGAGCCATGACCCGGAAACTGTCGATGCGGTGGAACCTGCGCCAGCTCATGGCCGCGAAGGGCATGTTCCAGACCACCGACCTGCTCGAACCGCTACGTGAGCGTGGGGTCGAGCTGTCTCGGCAGATGGTGCACCGGGTGGTGACTAAGACGCCGCAGCGGATCAACACCGACCTGCTCGCCGCGCTCTGCGACATCCTTGACTGCGCGCCGAATGACCTCCTCGAGCTGCGCGTCGAAGAACAGCGGTTGAAAGCGGTGAACGACCACGGTCCGGGCATCGGCGACCTGCGCCCCGTCGGGGCGAGGGTGCGGCGTCCTGAGGGCACCGTCGAGTGAGCCCAGCGCGGGCCGCGGAGTGCACTCGATGCGGCGGCATCGGGGCGACGTTCGTGCTGCCGACCGGCGCGGTCTCCGCGAACTGTCGCCGCTACCTCGCCTATCATCCGGAGGTCTGCCCGGAGTGCTTCGAGTTGGGCCCGATCGTCTACCCGTCCCTGAGCGCCTACGGGGTGCTGGTCTGCGCCGGATGCGCCGAGGAGGCCTCGATCTTCGCCTGCACTGACTGCGGACGAGAGGACCAGCCTTATGGCGGGCAGCGGTGCGCGCGCTGTGTTCTCGCTGACCGTCTCACGACCGTGCTGGCCGATCCGACCACTGGAGACGTCCATGCCCGTCTGCGGCCGTTGTTCGACGCGATGATCTCCTCGGAGCGACCGCAGACCGCGATCTACTGGCTCTCCCGCCCGCCCGGCATCGGACCGGCACTGCTACGGAAGATGGCCACTGGCGAGGTGACGATCTCGCATGCGACGTTCCGCGACCTGCCAGCCGATCGCGCGCACTACTACCTGCGCGACCTCCTCGCCGCCGTCGGCGTGCTGGAACCCTACGAGCCTCGGATCGAACGGATCACGCCCTGGCTGACCAAGCAGACCACACCCTTGACGCCCCTGCACCGGCAGACGATCGAGCAGTTCGCGCACTGGACCGTGATCCGCCGCCTGCGCAACGCCTCCGACCGTGACCAGCTCACCAAGGGCGCAGTCCAGGGAGCCCGCCACCAGATCAAGAAGACCATCGAGCTGTTGACCTGGCTCGAACAGCACGACACCACGATCGCCGACGCCACCCAGGCCGATATCGAGTTCTACCTGGCCTCAACTACGACGCACTCCGTGACGATCACCGCCCAGTTCACCCGCTGGCTCGCCGACACCGGCACCAATCACCAGGTCCGTCTCGCGTCGTTGCCGCCGTCGAAAGCGGCCGTGACCATGACCGACGACGAACGTTGGCGACACGTCCGGACCCTGCTGCACGACGACACGATCCGGCTCTACGTCCGCATCGGTGGCCTGTTCATGCTGCTGTTCGCGCAGAACCTGACCAGCATCTCCCGGATGCGCGCCGATCAGATCAACACCGACGATCCTGCTCGCGTCATGGTGACGTTCCGCGACGAGCCGGCCCAGATGCCCGAACCGCTTGGTGCTCTCCTGCGCGAGCAACTCACCCGGCGAGGGCACGCGTCCTACGCCTCCCGCGACAACGGATGGCTGTTCCCGGGCGGACGACCTGGCCGTCACCTGCTCACGGCGAACTTCCGCGGCGCGCTCGTCGACCTCGGTATCCGCCCGCACTCCGCACGCCACGCCGCCCTGTTCGCCCTCGCGACCGAGGTCCCGCACATGATCCTCGCCCAGGCCCTCGAGATCTCACACACCTCCGCGATCACCTGGGCAGCCCTCGCCGCCCGAGACTGGTCCGGATACATCCCGCACCGTGTCAACCGCTGACACGGCCACTGGCGAGCCAAAGACCATTCGGCTCGAAACGGGGATCTGCACCGCTCACTCGGGACGAACGAGTGCCAGATCGTCAGGGTCGGGAGTGAAGATCTCCTCGATGGTTCGACCGAACACCGCCGATAGACGCATCGCGATCTTCAACGTCGGCTCATACCGGCCGTTCTCCAACGACACAACCGTCTGCCGCGACACATTGATTCGATCCGCCAGCTCGGCCTGACTCCAGCGCCGCTCCGCACGCATCACCGGCAACCGGTTGGCGATCACCCCTCCTCACCACCCCAACGACCCCATGCGAACGTGATCATCCACACCAGCCCCGCCGCAGCGGCAGGCACCGCCGCCGTCACCCGCGGCAGCCCGGCGAACGCTTCCAACAGCGAGTACGCGAACCCTGCGACGACAACCACCAGGACCGTTACCATCGACGCGCGTGCCGCATCCTGACGCTCCACACCCTCGGTGTCTCCCCGCAGCAGCGCCCGCACCGTCGTCGCCACCAGCAGTATCAGCCCCAAGATCGCGACCACAGCCAGCGCCCATCCAGCCCACGCAGGCAGCGCATCGAGCGCGTACATCACACCCGCCGTGACAGCCCCGGCGAAGAACGCCGCCGTCCCCGCGATGACCGCGACCCACTCCCGCACACTCAAACTCTTCATGCCACAACAGTACAGTTCACTTGTCTATATGACAAGCATACTTAACTACCCGAGAACGTCGGTGAGTGACAGCGGTGGGGGCATTCGCTCCACCTAGATACGCACCCTGCGCCAGTACGGACGGATGGGTCGGCACGCACATCACAGCCTGCGCTGCTATTGCGGGCCGCCTTCTTCGACACGGGTGGGAGTGAGCACGTTTGACCCGAACGTCCGCATCTGTGCCGCAAACTCGCGGGGAGAAATGCCAAACCTTCTACGGAAGGCACGACTTGCGGCAGACGGCTGGGTCCACCCCGCTGCTTGAGTGGCCGTTGCGATGTCCATGCTCGTGGTCGCGAGTAGCTCGGCTATCCTGTCGAGCCGAACCCGCCACACGTAAGCGCCCGGGCTGAGACCTACCTCTGCTCGGAATAGGCGAGTCAACTGAGACGTCGACAGCGCAACCGCCCTCGCGAGTTCTTCGACCGTCCATCGAGCCTGGGGCTGCTCAATTAAGAGCCGGATTGCGTTCTTGACCTCGGACCGAGGTGGTCCGAGACGTTTGGACTCGTCTCCACGAATGCCACCGGACAGCCCAGCCACAACATCGACATGGCGCATAACATCGGTCACCAGTGCAAATAGGCCAATCGGGTCTTGATCGTTCTCCCGGTCCTTCGCGGCGAGCGCAAGAACTCTCGGAGTTAGTGAGCGCATTGCGTCGTCGTCGAGCAGCAGCACTCCGGGATGCGCCTGAGCGGCGATTGCAGTGTCGAGCAGATGCATCAACGGATGGGAAACGGGCATCCAGGGCATCTGCGCTCGTAAGAAATCCCGGTGCAGGTATAGAGTGACCGTTCGAACGTAGCCATGCGGTGTGTACGCGCACCACTGCGCGCCCGGGACAACGATTATGGCTCCTGCAGCGACGTCGATCGAGCTCTCCTGATATGAGAAGCGCGCCCAGCCCGAAATGACGAAGATGACCTTGACACGGTCGGAGACCAGCCGACCAGTCGGCGCCACTCGAAAATCATCTCTGACCTTCACAGCGGCATCAATCGGGCCGCGAAGCATGACCCGCTGGATCGGAGCCGATCCGT
>ERZ778020.3313-NODE-3313-length-10659-cov-3.925311_pt1 | contig 10659 bp, 6 predicted proteins | sample MGYA00375750_ERZ778020 | MGnify/ENA primary metagenome ERZ778020 (study PRJEB29350, sample SAMN05389818) | bioreactor metagenome | isolation source: Ammonium sulfate bioreactor | place: South Africa: University of Cape Town | collected 2014-03-17 ...
GAACTGAAGTACACAGAATAACTTGTGAATATTTCTTATCGTTCTGTTTTATTTTTGAATGGTTAGGGTATTGAAGCATTTGAACCATTTGTACCGATTCAAGTTGGAAAATATACTGAAGAAGAATTTGATAATCAATATCGATATTATTTGGATCGAAATTGGATACAGAATGAACGTGGCAGAGATGAAGAAGGCAGAAAAGAAATATTGTTTTACACCGCAAGAAATCCGTCAGAAATGGCTAAATTTGTTGGATCTCGTTGATTTTGTGTAAATGATAAGAAAATCAAAACTTGTTTCTGTTTCTTCTTAAAAATAAAGATAGATCCAATTTAGGAAATGAATTGGTTATCTTTTTCTTTCACTTTATTTTTCAAGTTCGGTACAAATATGTATATAATCGAATGAAAGTGAATGTGATGAAACGCATGAATGCGTACATGCTGAACGGGTACATACAATAAAACATTAATCAAAAGGTTAATGTCGTCTACAATGAAAGAAGACAGCAGAAAAAGAAAACTATCAGTGTGGATAAAATTGAAAGAGAGATTTATTTATATTTATCATTTTTTTTCTATGAGAAAAAAACCTTGAGTGTAAACAACGAAACAATGAATAAAGTTGCCTAGAGAGAAAAATGAGTTATGCACGTTGTTTACCTGTACATAAACAATACAATAGCTTTGAATGCCTCGTTAAAATTAGTGATTTGTTTTGATATATCTGCTTACTCAATCTTGGATATAAAAGACAACTAATTTTTTCTAACAAGTTATATCATATCTTGTATTTTTTCAACACAAATATTATGCAAATCACTACATTTACAATTGTTGCTGTAATTATGGTTTGTATTGCCATTATTACGGTTAATGGTTACCCGTACTTCGAAGACGACAAGAATTTGATGGACAGCCCACTATTCTCGATGAGACAACTCTTCGAATTACTGCTAAAAAAACGTAGAGATAATACAAATTTCACATCATACTATCTGTTCTTTCATATTCTCTCTAGATATTTTAAGTGTACATAATTATATTACAGATGTATAATAAAGTATCATTCATATGTATTGTGATGATCGATACGTTATGATAGAGTAAGAATCGATCACATCAAGTCAAGAGATATTTGAAAACAATCACCAATTCTCCTTCATTTTCTATGTGATAACTAATTTTATGGTGAAGTAAAAATATATCATAAAGATAAAGAGGATAACTGAATACCATCTACTGGCGTCGTTCATTTATCTTACGATGATCAATGGTATACTCAAATAAGAAATTTTCGAGAGTGAATAAAAACAGAGGTGAACAAGTATTTCCACTGATGTCATTCATTTGTCAGATGATAACTAATCTTATGATAGAGTAAGAGTTTATTTTGTCGAATAAAACGATAGTTGAACTTTGTCACCTCATACTGTTCAATTGTTATGTGATGACCGATACTATAACCGAGTAAAAATTTATCACTCTCAAATGAACAAATAATTGTACGTTCTTACTAAATATCAGTCACTTATGTTATGATAACCAATGTTATGATAGGATAAGGTTTTATCACATCAAACCAAACAGTAACTGAATAATATCACCTAATATCATTTACTTATTCAGTGATAACTGATAGTATGGCACAGTGAAAGTTTGTCATATAAAATGAAAAGATAGTTGAATAGAATTATCTAGTGTTGTTCGTTTTTCTGTGATGATCAGTATGATGAGAGAGTAAAAATTTATCACAATTGGATAAAAAGATATCTGAATACTCTTAGTGGTGGTAACATTGTTCATTTGTTTGTTGACTAAATACACTATTACAAAATAAAATATTACTATTGTGAAAACTTTTAATATGCGAATTGAGATGTAAGGTGTAGTCTTATTTATATATGATTACTTTTACTGAGTAAAGAACAAACGTTTGTTTTCAATACACAGAATAATTGAAGATATAATAAAACGGTTGTTCTTTAAATGTGTGTTAGAAATATCTGATTGTGTCATTTGGTCAAAAATGATTATAACACAACATTTATGTATAAATACGAATAAAAGGTATGTTAATTTTTACTTTTGAATATACTATTCTAATTGTATTTCTCTCTTGATAGATCATGCACAATGGCATGGCATCCGTCAACATGGTAGCAATATCAAGTGTGGACGCGGCAACAAGAAATATTTACAAAATGTAAAACTTTTTTTTTTCTTTAATAAAATATTTTTATTAAATGAAAATAATTTGTTCTTCTTTCTGAACATGTCTACCATCTAAAACATATGAACTTTAGCATACTTTCGGTTTTCATTGAGTTGCAAGCTCAGTACCTTATTATATATTTTATCGCATTTTGTGCGTTTCTTTTGATGAAAAGTATTGATAAAGGTATTACACAGGTGTTAAACGCAATGAAGCTTAACCATGGATAAATACATTCACTCACATGTTGCGATCGAGAATGTTTTTTTTTAAAATTTACAATGCATATTTGAACTTTTCTTCTCGGTGGGTGTGTGCGTGTGTGTAATTCTTTTTTTTATTGTTCATCCGAGTGATATTTAAAAATAAATAAAAAAATTACGTCATAATTTCATGTTCTTGTTCAAAATTTTCTTGTGAACCATTATGGCACAATAAATTCAATGGAAAAAAAGAATGCTTTTTTTATGTACATTTAAATAGACTAAAAAACTATGGAATTATAAAAATAAAGCGAATTCAAGTTTTATTCCAGTCTAAATAGTTTTGTTAATAGTAACACCAAAACATTTCTATGAATGACAACATACATTAAATTAAACTTTAAGTACATAATAAATATATCAGATATACATGCATTTTTTATGATTTTTGTTATTGTATTTCATCGTCTATAGTCATTGTCAGTTTCTGTTAATTATTGTTAGTTGGTCGCGTTAATGCCGTCACTGTATTAGCTGATTCAAATTGTCATTTACAGCACAGCATAGCTTTTAGTCTTTTGCCAAGTTCTGGTAATGTTAACATGCAAGAAAAAGGTATAACTAACACGGTCAAATAGCTGAGTAACTCAAGAAACAATACAATGCTGGAATGTATATAAAGCGGCTGAATAAATATTGTAAGAAAATAATAAATTGAATATGGTAAGAAAAATATAATATAAATAAGTATCATTGACATTAATTGAGTAGCCATTTTTCGCTGTCTTTGCCATTGAACCGGTTGGCGTGCACGCATTTTTGTCGAAATAACACGAACAAATAAAGCAATAGTAAATATAATAATAATGCAACAAGGCATAACTTGATGAACTATTGTTTCCCACAACCAAAACTTGTAATCAGTACTGATACAGAAAAAAACACATCTCATCCAATCAGTATTATACCAATTTTGACAAGGTGCGAGAGTATCAGCAACCGCATAAAAAATAATAAAATAGCTGACTAGGGAAACTGGTGGTAGATAATGAATGAATATTACTCTCATTTTTGTATTCATCCAATGATCGTGAAATATTAATATGTGTCTTTCGATTGTTGCCCAAGCCAAAAGCATAGATTGTAAGAGATAGAATGTCCAGTCGATATACGCCCAAATCGCACAAAATTCGTATGATCTACTCCAGACACCATCGACACGATAGAAATGTATCATCCAAGGATAATTTGTCGTTTGTGATACTAAACCAACCAGGAGAATAATTATAATTATGTGATTGTTCCGTAACTTTCGAAGATTCCGATCGAAAATTAGATGATAAAGAGTAAAGAGTGAGCAGATTAGTGATGAAATAAGAAAAATTAGAAAACACCAAAGTCTACCATAATTGCTTTGCAGATAGCTCAGAACATCCAATATGCTCTTTTCCGCAGACATGTTAACCAAATTGAAATGAACTCAAATAAATAATAACCTATATTATATTTAAGATGATGCGTGCGTAACAGGGCAGACTCGTCAAATGTCACTCTCAATATCATAGATTTTTGAAAAGTAGAAGTTTATAAATATATTCTTTGATAAATTCAAAGCACGATGAAAGTCGTTTCTTCTAAAACAAATGATAAATCTTAGGATTTCATAATCAGTTATTTGAACAACAAAAATAAAAAATCAGTCTTCTAAGATTTTATTTATTTGCTGAAATCTCTATTTTTAACCTTCAGAATATTACTAGAGAGACGATTTCACTCGAATAAAAAGTGATCGAAGGCTGATATCATATCATATACGAGATATCACTACCTTGATTCACTCTTTAACAAATATCATAAAAACAAAGGAAACGATTGTCAGTATTTTCCTGTAATTTTGCCATTTATAACAAATTCAATTAGCTTTCCTTTATTTTTTGATAATACATGTGTATTGATCCAAAGATGGAGTTTGAGCAGCTGCAGTTTACACGAAAATGTTTCACACAGTGTGGTTCGGCTGGAATAGAGATGTAACATGTTGGTTGAAATACAATCGTTCATCCACGCTGTTCTATTTCTATGCCACGATGACTGATAGTTGTTCATGTCGACATTTTTTAAACACTGAAAGTACTGCAAAGACATTCACCAATAATTGGATGTTTCAGCTTATATACAGTAGAATTATTTATTGTTCTTATATGAAATTCATCTGGTACTGTCTTAAATAAAGCTCCAGTTTCGTCCCAATTGAATATCTGATTGTATACTAATAGTCGGAAATCATCAATGAATCAAAAGACTTTTTCATTCCCATTACATATTGTTTTACTAGATATAATTATAAACGGAAGATTCTATGTTTTTGAATTTCCCAGATCAAACGATGCGATAGTCAGTGTTCGCTCCTAATTTTACCACTTATTAAACAATACGATCCTCTATCAGGAATTTATAAAACGGTTCAATACTACTATTACTATCATCTATTAAACATTTACGAAATATCTTAGTCCGTAGAATTAACATCATTAGAGGTCACTAACACTTTCTTTTTCCATATTACGCAGTTTTTCTTCTGCAACAATTTTTATTGATTTGTGAAATATTTATTTATTATTAATAATTTGTTTTAACAAAAATAATCGCCAGCGATCAAAACAAATAAAAAAAACGAAAGAAAAAAAAGCATGAGAGATAGTTTAGATCATAGTTGATGAATTTACAAGATTTAAGTCTTCGTTATCGTTGTTGATGTTGTTGTTGTATTAGATGTAAATTGTTCAGTAACAGAAATACTGGAGCCACTTTTGAGTTTTTGATGATATGATATGCAATAGCAAAAAGATCTCAATTCGTATTTATCCTGAATACATGCCGATGTTTGACCGTAGAGATTTATTCGAAGAATTTCGCCTTGCAATTGAATTTGTTTAGTTGTTTCATGATAGAAGATTCGACTTTCAAATGTACCACCCGACGGTGAAACTTCGAAAGCAACCGTATATAGATGAGTAAAATTGTTTTTCGGTGTTGAACTCGGTTTAGTTGAAATATATAATTTTTCAACTTCGGATCGAATTATTGTCTTGAGTTCCAATGGAAGGCATAAATGTGCATGAGATTTCAATTTAACGTGATTGATATAATCAACACTAGCTTTTGCTAATTCTTTGATCACAGGCAATGATGTATCACGTGGTGTACTACGCGAACATGGACAATATTTTGCTTTAAACACAAAGAAAAACGAGAATAGATGAATGTTTTTGATTTTCTTTTGAAAATTTTCTTACGAGGTATGCCGGCTGATGAACAATTTCGTTCGGGTATTGGATGAAACATTGAAATACCTTTCGTTGTTGGACGCCAATTGACCAACAATGGATCGAATACGTGCGGTTCTTCAATCATTTTGAGAATATTTGCAAACGTTTCATAGACGTCCCACCATGACGTAAGCACTTCAATGAAAACAACATTTATCAGACATATCAATCTATCTATTGGGATTCGTTCGATTTTGATACATTTAATTATTCCCGAGAGAAGTCTTTGTCAGCCGTCAACTGTCGAAAAATGCGTCTCGGATTTATCTGATTATTTCGTTTGCATTTGATAGGAAAAGAAAAAGAAAAAGTTTTATTGACATACTCTGTTGATTGTTCTTCAAATTTTTGATTGCTTGCGGAAATTGCTGTTTAAATGTTGGCGGCATAAGCATGGAGAAAAAGGGTAACTTGACTTCGAAACTTCCAATACGTGTTAATCTCAATCGATGCTGTCGATGACCGTGATCACCCGAAAAAATCAAAATCGTATTATCTAATAAATGTTGTTCGATTAGATTCTGAAAGAATGTTTTCAAATCTTGATCAATCCAGAACAATCGTTCTAAATAATCATGACTCATTTCATTCATTTTCATTATTCCAAATGTCGGATAATCAGGTGTTTGATGATGAATTTTAAGAAACTTTTCGAGCCATTCCAATGAAAGGAAATGCAATAATTTATTGAAATAACATGGTTTCGGGTTGGAATTGCCGGGATATTTATTGTAGGACATCGTTTCATACAACGACAGCCAATACTGTCGCAAATAGAAGTCTGTCGGTTGTTGACGGAAACCATTTTTTAAATTAAAAAATGCGCTTTCACGCCATTCTTCACTGAAGAATGTCGTATAGTTCAATCGAGAGAAGTTCTTCACTACAAATGGATAGTCATCGTACGGGCCGGGATAATGAATCATTTTTTTCATTTGATAGCGTTTTTTCGTTTTCGGATCGACTTTTGTTTCCATACGTATGAATTCATATCGACTGTCGTTTAAATTAGCTTTTTGATATTGACTCGCTGTTTCACCGAAGAACATCGGAACAATATTCTCAAATGTTCCATCGCCTACAATTGAATGTCGTTGAAATGTCACTAAACCTTGCGATTTCAAATAGGACAATGTTTTCGGTAGAGCACGTCGTGCTTGTAAATCACTAACAGCATCGAGAATAACAAGAATAACCGATGGTGGCGAACGGTTCATTGATGATGATGACGATGAGATCATATTGGAAATCCAATTCGAATTGTATTTATTCAGCCATTTCTCTCGAGAAAATGCCGGCTTTTTCAAACGTATCAATGGATGAACATATTCGTAAACTAAACCGTAACTATACATTCCTAAATTACTTTTCTTATTCATCGGATTGATTCGAACAGTATCGGTACAATTGTATCCACTGAAATCAAAAGAAAACAATCAACATCAACGGAAAACCTTTTCTTTGGTTTTGAATTTACCAGAATTTATTTCCATTGAAATAACCGGTTCTTGTGTTATAACATCTTGTTACAACAAAATCTGCATCTAAAATCGGTTCTGTGTATCCATCGATAAGTATCGGTTGCGATAGTGTATACGACCAATCACGAAAGTATTTCTCTTCAGGATTTCGGCCGACTTTTAAATAAACACAATGTGTCACTGAATTGTCGAAGTAATTTCGATTGTTCGTTTGATTGAATACTAATTGTGTGTTGTTGAAAACATGAATTAAATGTTGTTTATTCGTTGGACAACGATAGGGAGGTCGAATGCGGATTAATTTGGCCACACTTTGATCCCACGGGTCGAAACGTGGAATATAACAAACCGATGATGAAGAAATCTTTTCATCGGTTTGTTCTTCGACAAAATTCTTCTCGATAAATGAAACAACTGATTTGTCAATCGATGAAGCTGAATTCGATAGTGGCGTGATTAGAATCAAACGATGATAGACAAGAAGAAAGAAAATAATATTTAAAACGACAAGTAGATAGAGTAAATGTAGACGTTTCCGTAATCTGATTGACATGATCAATGATGAATAATCGTGTAAATGTGAATGTCGACTCGAATGATCTGATACTGTTGAAGTTTTAACCATTTATAAACATACAATCGTTTGTCTTTTTGTTGTTGTCTAAGAGCAAAAAAAAAGGAAAAAAAGCTATTAATCGGAGAGAATCAGTTGATTGCCGTTCAAGTTAACGTTTAGTATTCGAAGTAAAGATCTGTTACAAGAGCAACTTCATCGAGTAGAGAGAATGAAAAAACGCACGCACACACACACATAGAAGACGAAGAAAAAGGAAAGAACGATGACTAGCAACAAGTCAGTCGGTTGTCTTTAGTGATGAAAATTCTTGCATTTTCTTACTTTTCTGCGCCAAATAGACGTTTTTTTTAAAATAATAACATAGAAGTGAACTTGAGAACAACGAGGAAAAAAGAAAAGAAGAAGAAAAAAAGGAAAAGGCGAGACTACGCCCGGGTTAACAAGAGAACGCTCTTTTTTTGATCATATTTTATTATTTCGAATAGTAAATTATGTAAATCAAATGACTGTCTTTTCTTATTGATAATTGATTTAAATTCCCATTCCGACAAACGATCGCTGGTGACTACTTTATTCTCTCCGTAGATTTCGACTCTCTGGATAATTCAAGAAAACAAAATGCTTTCTCTCCTCTACCTTTATTGATGTCCAATCGTTGTTGTTGTTGTTGTTTTTTCAGTTAGATCGCGGATGATTAACTTATCTAATAGCTATGTCTACTCGAAGCAGATTATGAATCGCTTTTCATCGCCATGCTTATCTGTTCTCCGTTTCTTTGTTATTTATTCTTGATAATGCTGAGGCATGTTTTCTTTTTTTCTTCTTCTCCTTCTCTCCGTCGTTCTTTTTCTTCCTTTGCTCTCTCATTGACCGGATGTACAAAGATGGTACACAATCTCACATATACAATAAATTGACGAAAGAAAAAGAAAAAGAAGAAGACACGCCGTATGTCGAGATTAGAACGTGCTCTAACACATCCGAAAGAAATTGACGATAAATTACCGGTCTATACTAACAAAGTTAATCTCTATGGACTCTCGAGCATTGGCAGTGTTTCTTCGCCTTTTTTTACAGATGTGAAAACGAAAAAAAACGTTTAACAGATTAAAAAACAACGAATGAGAACAACATACAAGCGTGCATGTCTCTGCACTAATAAAATTTCTCAATAAAAAGAAAGAAAAAACCATTCATTTGGTATGCAAACGAATTCAAATGAGAAAGCGAAGTCTGATATTTACAATCACAACAAAACAACTATGGTTTGCTCGTCGCAGAACATGCTGACTCAATTTCGTAAGCACTCGACGAGAAAAGAAAATGTATGATTACCTTTTTTCTTATATGTCGAATTCAACGGAAGAATATTTGATAAGGAGATTAAATATAATCAAGAAAATCGGTATTTATTAGTTTCGTTTCTCGTTAGTAATTTGAGCGAGTATTTATTTTGAAAAAAAACTCGAATAGAGTTGCGTGCTACTGCTGGGAGAATGAAAAAAAAAGTCTTTGGTTATTTTTCTCTACGAAGAGAGGTGAACCTTGAAAACTAATCGTTCGGTTTTCTTTTTCAAACGCATTCGAAAGCGTAATCAAATCATACGATTGCCAAGTGAAAGCATTCAAGTTCAAAGTTGTTCAAGGACTTTCGTTTTTTTCCTTCTCTTTTATTCAATAAAATCATCTCACTTTTCTTTCATCATGATTAACATTTAAAACTAGAGACGATTCAGTGATTTATTATGTTATTTCTTTTATTGTCGATTGATCTACGCCACTCGATATTTACACAGAGGCGCTCTTCTTTCCAAGACGGAAATGCATGGCTGCACGTTTACCAAAACGATAGGGCATGGCCGATCGTTTGCCGAACCGATATGGAATTGCCCAAAGACGATTATCACCACCATTCGTAGCTGAATTGCCTGCACGAGCATTTTTCTTCGCATAACGTTTGTTAACCATATCAGGCCAATGTTGATGATAATCATTGAAATATTCTTCGTTGCTTTCGCTTGTTTCGGATTCGTCGTCATCATCGGTATTGGCAAGAGCTTGTTTCGAATGATCATTATGTTGTTGCTGAATAAGAAATCAAACACAATACGAATAAAAGAAAGGAAAAACACTAACTTCAGTTTTATGTGAATGGACTTTTCCGTCTAATGATTGAGAATTTTCGGCTGTAGTCGAATAAGTGACCATGACAAGGACTATCATGCATAATTGTACGATGAATAGATTGGATGGCATCATTGCGTCGTGAACTTTTGCAAAAAAAATAAAATAAAATAAAATAAAATAATTCAAACTATGATATTTTTGGAAAACAAGTGCTATTAGTTTGAGAATTGCCGATGTATATATAGAAGGCTCATAGACATTAGGTGGGAGAAACACGATATTTTTTTCTCTTTGCTTTTTCATCAAGTGGTGAAGCGTGAAATTTCAAAGATAAAATGAGTATCATTTGAAATATCAGGAAAAGCCTAATGAGAACTTCCTGTAGCCTCTCTAGCTCAATGTTAGAGCGCCAGTCTTGTAAACTGGAGGTCCGTAGTTCAATCTTGCGTGGAGGCAACGAACGGGTCTAGTTTTTGCTCGAATACATTACCTATCAGATCAAAAGTTTTAGTGATCAATTGATGTCTTTGTTTTTTAGAATCAGAAGTTCGTCGCTCAATCGTTGAGTACACAGAGAGAATGATGAGATGAGAGAGAACGAGAGCGAACTAGATTTCTCTCTTATTCTTGAAAAAAAAGAAGAAGAAGAAGAAAAAGAAACAAGAGATTGATGAAAAATAAAAAAAAACTAATTTTTGATAGTATCATGATTTTCTCGTTTTCTT
>ERZ778020.3316-NODE-3316-length-10656-cov-4.532591_pt1 | contig 10656 bp, 9 predicted proteins | sample MGYA00375750_ERZ778020 | MGnify/ENA primary metagenome ERZ778020 (study PRJEB29350, sample SAMN05389818) | bioreactor metagenome | isolation source: Ammonium sulfate bioreactor | place: South Africa: University of Cape Town | collected 2014-03-17 ...
CGTTAATCAATAAAAAGTTCATGATAATGCGAATTTTCATTAGATAGAATAATATCACGTCGTGTTCAGTTATCACTCCCTTGTGAAAAAGAAAATGATGCAATTCGAACGAAGAGACTAATTCGTCTTTCGTCACGGTATTCAAAATTACTTTTATATCAAGTCACTTAATGATACTATCGGATATTTAAAATATTGGCCTTGTTCATCATCGTTCGATGGACATCGTGTTTAAGAAAAGAAAAAGAATCACGATATTTATCATCTTCATTTCGCCGTTTTTTTTGCGTAATACATCCCAGCTTGTACATAAACTATCCGATGACCTTTTGTGTTATTAGATGGATATAAAAGCAAAAAATTAATCGTTTAATATAATTTGAACTAATTAGCAAACTGTATGTCAAGGATATTCGCCTTTCTTAGGAAGTAATTAATTAAATTGTTCAAAAATATTCAGTTACACGTTCTTTTTTTCTTCTATTTTTGTTGTATAATAATGCCAGTCGTTTCTCTCTCTCTCTCCCTCCCTTTCTTCTTCTTCTTTTTTTTTACATAATAATTAGTGGTTATCTCTTAACTGTAAGAAATTGTTTCGGTCATTTGCGCATCACTTCGTCTCGATCACATGCTGAATTAGATTCAAATATATGACTATTACACATTTAGCACGTATTACATAATTTTGTTTTTTATTGTTCAATCATCATCCTCATCATCATCAATGAGTCGTACTCGATGGCAGCGACAGCTTCAGTGAACACATATACAAAGGAGAAAAAAAATTGAGAGTATATATTGACAGTTTTCTTTATGATTATAATAATTAAACAGATCAATCCCTTTCTCTCTCTTTCTTTCTCTTTCTTTACATATATATGCTGGAAGCAGAATAAGATGTTATCAGGAACATACATACATTCATACATCATAGAAGAGACAGCTTATTTTAAATTCATCGTACGCGATATGCATTCGATACGTTGCTTACATAAGTATTTGATATTGTTAGAAATCTAATATAACTCAATGTGTATGTGTGCGATTGTGCTGTCAAAAGAAAAATCAAATAACAAAATATGAACACCTTCACAAAGAAATGAGAAAGAAGTCAATGCGAGGTGTGATTAAAACAGAAACAAAAAAAAAGCAAAGAAAAAAGAATTATACACATACGCATTCCCCTAGGGCTCTATTATTTTAAAGTAACCTTCGTTCAGGCTCTTTTTTTACTGCTATAAGATGAACATGTGCTGCTATTACACAAAAGCTCTTTATGATAATTAATTCCTATGCCGATTATCAGCAAGGATTAGAGTTATATTTAAAAAATCTATATCAATGAACAGTAAATATTCATTGTCATGTAATTATGAATTCAACAGAGAGAGAGAGAGATTATGTAATGCTTCGTTCATAGTGTCCAGTCGCAAATATATAGGAAAATATAAATGGTTAAATCTTTTGAACATTGCTGAATGTAGAGTTATTTTTACAAACTATCAATGTATCATGAATAGTATTGGATAGCGCCATCATTTTTCTTCTGTCTTTATTTAGTCAGAATTTTAGAAAAATGTTCATTTCTCGAAGTTTATCAGTATTTCATCGTTTTCCATTGTCTTATCAAGTCGCCTATAAACAATTTAAAACAGCATAAACAAGCATTAGAACTGTTCAAGCAATCATAAATCTGCACAGATATTTCGATAAATATGGCATTTAAAGGATGCACGTCATTAAAGAATTATGAATTTGAAAGACAACTCTCTGTTCGTTCACAACAAAATGAGTTTATTCAAAATTCATTGCTTCAATTGTATAGTGAGTCTATCTTATTTTATACAATAACAATTGTATAAGATGTCCAGTTTAGTGAATTGCGGTGATATGGCAAATGCATCTAATAAGCCACAAAATTGATCTCAAAGATTCGTCAATGCGAAATAATGGCACGTGATGCCGACCGCATTCATCACTTCCAAACGAATGGTCAATGTTTGTGCAATGATCATTTTTAAGTTTTTTTCTTTTCATTTTTTAAATAAACTGTTTAACTTTTCTTCTTAAACTTGGATTTGAATTCAAGTTTCAAGTTCGACTCTTTACTGTATGCTTCATGGAAAAAAACATTAATAATTAAAGAATTTTCAACTAATCAAATCAATGTACGGTTAATGATTATGCATATCAAACGATTTTGTCTAAGCATAGATAGCAATCAGATTTCATAAAGAAAATTCCAACATCGAAAATATTCATCAAATATTTTGAGTTCCATAATGAATTTCATGATCTTATTATCAATACAAACAAGTTCACTTCCACTCGCTGCATTTCTAATAGGAAATGACTAAACCTTTTTTCTAATAAAGCTACACTTGTTTAAAGCACACTACATTATCATTGCAAGCTTAGTTAAGTTATCTCATAGAAAAACACTACAATTGGAAAGATAATCCTTATCTATATTTCGAAGGTATTTTTACCACGAAAACTCTAGAATCGGTATCTGAGTAGCATAACTTTTCTTCAACGAACTTTAACTTTTCGATTTTCATAGCATATCATACCTTTATACTTTTGAAATCAAACTAATCTGACTTTCAATGAAAATCGTTTTAGATTGGTTTCAGAAAAGCGTCAACGAATTTCTCGGAGGAGCGCTACTTATTGATTTTTATAACCAATATTATTCAAGATTCGAAGAAACATGTCTTTATCAATTAATACACTTCTCATCGACATTATCTATCTCGTATTCGACCATTTGAATGAAAAAGCCTTATTCATGTCCACAAACAATGTCAATCAACGACTCAATGCAATTCTGACTTCTTACAAGCGATTTCAAGTAAACTTAACTGATATCCTAACATTTTTTGCGACCAAAATGTGATATGCTCATTTCAACAATATAATCCGAACACGCTAGCGTGTGCCTAAATTTACTATCATTATTTTCCACAGTTAATCAACTCTCTATCCTGAATAGACACTTACCACACTCGACCTGGAATCGAATCAAATTGGAGATGAAGGTACACAATTAATTGCTCAAGCATTAGAAAGAAATCAGGTGAGAGAAATATTTAGCTTCTTCATCTGGATCAGTCATCTTTTCTATTTATTACAGACACTCAGCACATCCTCACCGTCAAGATAATTGAGATCGTAGATAATAATCATATACTAACGTGACGTTCTTTAAATCCTAATACAGACAGTAATATAAGCAAACTATTTTATTTGTATACGATTTTGCTGACATTGGAGGAAATAAAAGTGATTTTTGTTGCTAATTTTACTGAAAAGCCATGAAATCTAATCGAATGTATACCTTAATATAATACTCAACTTTTGCATTTTCAATCATATTGTTTGATAACAATTTGTATTAATGGTAGAGGAAGAGCAGTATTCATTCGTTTAAGTTATGAGAGTTTTATTCGTTTTTTTTTAATTTTTCAACAAAAAAACAACGTTATAATATATTCATTTGCTCTGCTGATCGATAGGTGCTTGTTTCACAAACGGAATTTTATCACAATATTCTAGAAAAAAAACATGATTCAAAGAAAGATAAAAATGTAGAATCAAACTTTTAGGCATGAATGGTTTGAGAACTGGTGGAACGAGTATACCATCATCAGTTTGATAGTTTTCAAGAATAGCACAAATTGTTCTGGTTGTCGCACACATCGTAGCATTTAGCATATGAACATATTCGGACTGAAATAGAACAATTATAAGATTGAATTATCTTTTAGAAAGATAAATACAGATTCATTGAGTTTTTTCCCTTGACCATAACGAATTTTGAGTCGTCGAGATTGATAATCGAGACAATTTGAACATGAAACAAGTTCACGAAATTTTCCTGAACCAGGAAACCATGCTTCTAAATCGAATTTCTTCGATGCAGCATTATTCAATTCACCTGAACACGAGAAAATAGAATCTTTACTTTTATTTTTATACAAACACAAACCAGACACAATATTGACAATTCGATAAGGGATACCCAATTGTTTATTGAATTCTTCAGCATTACCAATCATTTCATCAAACATTTGCCAGGATTCATTATCATACGGTGAAGTAATACAGAATTGTTCGATTTTTTCAAATTGATGTACTCGAAAAATACCACGAGTATCACGACCTTGTGCACCGACTTCTCGTCGAAAACAAGTCGATATACCAGCATAACGAAGAGGTAATTGCTTAGTTGGCAACCATTCATCTCTATCAATATTCAACTTATTCACAAATAACAAAAAAAAATCTCTTTACCGATGAAAAGCTGCAATCGTTTGTTCAGAAGTCGCAATTAAATATTTTTCTTCATCATTTACTTCATCGTTTTTATCACTTTTGCATAGTACCTAATTAGAAAAATGCGTTTTTCAGATTTCGATTGATAAAATCTGTCATTTCACATACTTTGTATAATTCGTCATCGAACTGACTCAATTGCGCCACCTCTTGCATCACCTCCTTACGCATAAAGAAAGGGGTATAGAGAATTTCGAAATTTTTATCACTCAATATCCTCAATGCTAATTGAATGATTGCTTGTTCAAGAAATACAGCCGGACCCTAAAATCGAATTGATTTTCTCATAAATTCTAAAATTCAAATAAACCTTCATGAAATAACCACGAGATCCTGCAATAATTGCACCTCGTTCACCATCGAATCCATCGATCATATATATCAAATCAATATGTGAATATTTCTTTGTCGTTTGTATATCTCCAAATGTTCGTTCAATTACATTATTATCCTAAACTTGTTCGTGTTAAATAAAGTTTTCTTTTTACATTTTCTATCTCGATTTTACTTCGTTATCGCTCACAGGTACAGATTTGTGAACAAGATTTCCAATTTCATGTAGCGCTGAATTACGATCATTTTCGATTTTAATCAATTTTTCTTTTGTCAGTTCAATTTCTTTATCAATTAATGAACTAAGACGTCTGATTTGTTTAATAGTTAATTTCGCAATAACATCAGCATTCAATGCATCCAGCGTAATTTGAAAATCAGTTGGCAATTCATCGGAATCTCCTTCACTTTCGTTTTGTTTTTTCTTGGTTCCGAACGCACGTCCACAAAGACCTTTCATTTTATTCCATTGATCAGCTTGAAAACGGATTGTACGCCAAAGATTATCGTATTCAATAATTTGATCAACAAGTTCAACGTTTTTATATCGTTTCTTTTGAGAATCACGTATAACTTGAGGATCATAACCTTTTTCAATTCGAAATAAATTAATATCGAGAACCATTTTTTTTAAACAAAAAATGAAAATGAATATTACTACAAAACCAAATATATATACTATTTAATGGGACTTATCAGAACTGATAAGATCTAGATGTCGTTATTCATCAATCATCAATCAAATTCTTTGCGGTACGTACGTATATTACATGTGTAACACAGCAGTATATCAGTGTCGAGTGCGAGAACAACGGATGTATCGTGACCAACCAAAGAAAAAGGCTGAGTTATTTTGGGTGTAGGAAGGAGGAAGAGAGAGAGAAAAAACATAAGAAATAACAAAAAGATGCGCTATCAATATGTTTGTACATATTACTACGTTGAAAGAAAGGAAGGAGACGAGGAGGAGGAAAATATGCAAGATAAGAGAAGTGTGAAAGGCCACAAACCCCCATTCTGTATTCGGAAAGAACAAAAAAAGAAGAGGAAGATAAGAGAGATCGGCATATTTTCCTCTCATTTTTTTTTTGTTGTATTGCTTCGTCTTTTTTGCCAGACAAAAGAAGGAAATATGTCGGGTGGTCCAACAACAAATCGTCCGTTGACGAAAACATTTTGTGAAACATGTCGAAAAGCGTTTACACCACGAGATCCAATGCAAATCTATCAAGATCGATATTATCATCCTCAATGTTTCTGTTGTTCACAATGTGGCAATAGTTTAGCAGGCAAACCATTCTATCCTAAACCGAATAATCAATTTCAATGTGAAAATTGCAATAATTCACTTGCACCAAAGTAGGTCAAAAAAACAAATATACAGTTCTTGGCAAATATTCGTTTTGTATTTAGTTGTTGCGTTTGTAATCAAAAGATCCCATCAGGTGTTACAGCTAAACGTTTTCAAAATCGTCATTTTCATAGTGACTGTTTTCGGTAGGAAACGAGATTTCTTTTACAAATTCAATCGATTGATTTTTTTTTGGTTGTTTGAATAGCTGTTGTAAATGTACAGCAGTTATCCCTGATGGTCATAATTTCGTTGATATGTTAGATGGACGTTATCAATGTTTGACATGTTCACGACATATCACTGGCATTTATCAAGGCAAAGAACATGCTCCACATTTAGAAAGTAGTTATGGTGAAGTTGTCATCGTTCAACCTGATCAAGCTGGTCGTATACCCATCTGTGACAAATGTACACGACCTGTGACAACAAGTGAAGAAGCATATAGACATGACACACGATACTATCATTTGGAGTGTGCTCGGTGTAATCGATGCCGAAAGAAACTTTTTAATGTGCCCTGCAGAAAACTCGGTTCAGCATTGGGTAATAGATATGACTTTGATGTCCTAAAGGTTTCTTTCTTTCTTTCTTTCTTTTAGTTTGTCATACATGTTCATAAAAATCATTATATTTTTGGCTTGCAATACAGAGAAGGTACCTAAACCTACCCAGATTTATCACCCTCTGTCCAAAATCATATTGTATTATTTCATTTTATTCAAAAAAAAATAAAATAAACACACACACTACTCTAATTTACTTTCGTGGAAGCTGTTGTTCTCATGTTCATACGTATTGGTAAAAGAATAGGTTTTTTAGTGATTCCATCATCTGCACGACGGATACGTCGTTTAACATGATGTTTAACCATTTCTTTACTGATTTCAACTTGTTTAAGCCAGGATTTGCCTTTGAAATAGCCGGCTTCTTGTAAACAATGTACAGCTGTTGATCGTGTTGTTGCACTCGCATGACGTTCGTACGGTTTGACAGTTGATTGCCGAATGTCGACATCGAGACGAGATTTGATTGGACTCGAACGTTGTAGAGATGGCCGTTCGGGAAGTGGAATGTAACCTTCAGTATTTTCTGGATTCGATTTTGTCGATGCTGAAACTGGTACTGATTGAATTGATTTCTCAGTTGAATCTTGTAATTGTAATTGTTTGTCAATTGATTCTTCGATGTCAGCTAATAATTGTCGACGTTTTTCTGTTCGACGTTGTTGAGCTTCGAGATTGACACGTCTCGATGTAAATGCATATGCATCGACGGATGACATCGATGATTGTTGTTCACGTTTATTTGCTTGAATAACTGTATCTAATTTATTTGTTATCGATGTATAATTTGACATCGGTGAGACGATTTTCGGTAGAGTATTTTTCTCTTCAATATGACGTGTCGGAAGAAATTTATGTGCAGTTTTTGATAAACGTTTATTTATCGATGGAACACTAACTAATGTCGATGGTGTAAGATCAGTAATCGATGAATTATCTATATCTAATATTGATTGAAATGCTTTTATGTCAGGAACGATTGTATATGATCGTTTCAAGTTAGTTGTCAATTCGGATGAGGCTGATGTTTGATAGGATCGTTTATTTTGTTCAGCCGATGATTGAGGTATGGATGCATGTGGTCGACGTGCTTGTTGAAGATTAGCAGCTGCTATTTGTTTCGCACGTTTTCGATCGTCTAACGCAAAATCTTTAACGAAATTTTTCATTCGAACAATTTTCTCTCGTTCTTCATTGGTAAAACCAATGTATCGATCGGTATTCTCCGATTTAACTGTTCCACCTGATCGAACAATTCGTAATTGTTCCGTAGGAACTTCAAATGTATTATTATAACCATCGATTAAAACTTTATAACCAAGTAGACCCTGTTTAGCATAGACACGTTTCGATTGTGTTGAATTATAAAAACGTCCACCATATTTTTTCCAAGCTTTTTCTCGTGCACGTTCATACCAACTGATAATTCGACAATAGAATGGAAGTGAAACAAAAACAAGATTCGTCGATGAACGATGTACAGCATTGGCACTGATTGTTGATGTTAATAGATTTGAAACATATTCACCAGTTGCATTCAAAGGAACTTTGAGATTAAATTGTTTGTCATATAAATAGAAATAAATGACACGATAACGTTGTTTTTCTTCTTTTGTTTTCGATGATAATGAATGTGATAGAGCTGTTCGATAAGGTAAATAACCAGTGAGTGGATCGGCAATTTGCGTGCATAAAATCGATTGTCGAACAAAAAGGTCGACCATTTTAACGTGACCTTGTTCGACAGCTATATGTATCGGACATTTCATCATTTCAGGAAAGATTTCCATTGCTGTTTGACAAGACCATTGACGTGATGGATGTTCACCAACAGGACGATCACTTCGAGCACCATATTGTATCACTGTACTAGCTAATTCCATATGACCTTAGCACAACAACAAAAAAGCCTTTCGTATATCAATCGAAATAATGCACAAAAATCAATTATTTACCGTAGAATGCAGCAATATACAATGCTACTTGTGTTTGATAATGTCTTATTAAATCATCAGATGAATACGATTCAGGAAAACCTTTAATACATGAATTAACAAATTTCTCATAACCCTGCCAGACTTTTAAAAATAAATGTTCATGAATTTTAATATCATATTCAATCAATCGCATTTGATCGTATAAACGTTGTTTGGTATTGATTGTTTCCAAACAGAATAAACTCAATGGTATACCAAGTTTTTCGGATATTAATTTTCTTATTGAACCGACAGTTGTTTCGATTGTTATCGATGTATTAAATAATTTCAAAATTTGTTTATTAAAACCACAATGAATATACAGATTGGCTGCTTTTTCTTCACGATATAGACAACGTATGATTGAACCTGATGGAATACTTAAATCTGCTAATGACCATTTTGGTTTCAAATCTGAACCATTATAATTCAAGACGATTGATGTTTCTGATGGGCCACTATCTTTCATAGTCAAGCCGAATTCTCGTTTAACTAAATTGAGAACATCCTCGACTAGAACACTTTCACTAACATCAATTAATCGAATTGAATCTGTTGGTGGATAGTAAATAAAGTATCGCATATCCTTGTGAGGTATTGACGCGTCCTAGAAGTACAAAATCGATGAATAAGAGAAAAAAAATCCAATTAAAATCGATTTTACGTAATAACACATATTTTCGACACTTTAACTAACCATCTCAAGAATGAAATGCAAAGAGAAATAATAAAAAAAAAATGAATCTATCAACTGGTTGCCTCCTAGGAGAATTTCGGTTGAGAAAAAAATCATCTTCACAGCAGGTTTAAGTTCACTATTTTCGTATCTCTTACACTGTATGTATGTAATTTGTGTTTCTTGGCGAGCCAAGTCAAATAAAAAAGAAAGTGAATGAATGAAAATAAATCAATAATAGAAGACTAGAGTGAGATATATAATATAATTATTCAATTTTATCAACTGAAACCTTCTAATTGTTAATGAAAAAATCAAGTGGCAACGAAATCAAGGATTGAATATTAATTTTTTCAATGTTGTTATTTCGTTTGTTTGACTTACCGTAACGGAAACATCGTCGATCCGTTTCCAAATCCTATTCATCACGCGTTGTCTTCTTCGTTTTTCAAATAAACGAGAAATGAAAATTGTTAATCGACTCGTTTTTCTCTTCAATACCGTTTAACTCTTTTTTTTCTCCCGTTGAAGTGAATGAGTTTTTTTTTCTCTTGTCAATTCGTATATAAATAATTTTCGATGTCGACAAACATAGTTCACGAAAAACAAACATCATTTACATCAAAGTTTACATTTGATTTGCACCAGTGAATCCGTATATAAGACATGCAGAATGAGAAAACGAGAAAAAAATCAAATGACTATTATTTTCATAAGCCTATAGTTATGACAACAATCTACGACTACGATACGTTTAAGCTCTTGTTGACTTTTTAATCAAAAGCGTATCGAACGAAGAAGAAGAAGATTTTTTTATCGTGTCATAAATAGAGAGAGCGAAAGAGATAGATGAAGATCAAACTCACGTGTATAAAGAATAGGAATAATAACATCGACGGGCAAGAAAAAGAACAAGAGAGAAAAAGAAATACGACGGGCATGTTTAGCAAAACACAGGCAAGTTATTGAAAAACATAACACTTGCATCGTCATAACCAACGGAGTCATCATATATACGCACACAATTGCATTTACATAAGCATCTTCTCACTCAGAAACAGGCGCAAGGTAACATTGGCTTTTATCATATGGAATGTGTTTTTTTCCTTTAGAAACAAGAAAGATTTGAGTTATCATATGATATTTACCAGAACTATATACTTAACCTCGGTAATCAGGCAAATAGACTGATAAGAAACTTCAAATAGAAGCTATTTACTTATCTTTGAGTGTTTTATTCGATGCATTGCTATAAACACTTGTTTCATTCGAAGATTAGATGTCAATACATCAAAAACAGAAGAAGCTGCCTATGCATGAAAGTGAGATTTGTAAATAGACAAGGTATGATCTCATCAATCTTGAAGCACAAAGTTCTTTGCACTTTAAATCTCTGACAGATGCTATTTTCACATA
>ERZ778020.3324-NODE-3324-length-10620-cov-3.331377_pt1 | contig 10620 bp, 10 predicted proteins | sample MGYA00375750_ERZ778020 | MGnify/ENA primary metagenome ERZ778020 (study PRJEB29350, sample SAMN05389818) | bioreactor metagenome | isolation source: Ammonium sulfate bioreactor | place: South Africa: University of Cape Town | collected 2014-03-17 ...
CAAAATGTTCCAACTTTATTTCCAGTACATGTACAAACAGGTCCTGTTGGTTGTTCGCTACAAACTTGATTTGTTGGGCAAAGCATAGCTGCACATGAACTTATTACTAAATTGAATTTAATCATAGCAGTATTTTCGACGAATTTCGTTATTTACTTACATGATTCACAATTTTGTCCATAGTATCCTGATGGACATCGACACTGATAGGATGACCATTGAGTATTCGAGTTTGTCAATAGATTTGAACAAGCTCCACCATTTTTACATGGAAAATTGGCACATGAATCACGTAGACTACATGTTGGACCAGTAAAACCAGGTACACATAAACATTCAACCATTGTTGTAGCAGTTTGTCGACAAGTACCACCATTCAAACATGTACTCGTTGAACAGACCGATGCTAAAAACAATCATAATCTTTCATTTTCGTATTTTTCTTCTGCTATTTTTTTCTCTTACACCATTCACATCGTGCTCCAGCATAACCCGCCGGACATATACATCGAATACTTGTACTATTATAATCACAAGTACCACTATTTAAACATACACTTGAATTGCAAGTTAAACCCAAATCTATGTAATCAAACAGTCGTGACAACTAAATATACGTCGTATGTCGATTACTTACATATCGAACAATCATAATTTCCAAAACCCGGTTGACACACACAAGTAAAACTATTCTGTGGGCCTAATGAAACGCAAGTACCTTGATGAAAACATGGCTGTTTCTGGCAATAATTTGTATATTGACAACGATCGCCAACAAGATACTCAGGACAAACACATTTATAATTCGTTGAACTTGAATTTGATAAGGATAAACATGTTGAAAGATAGTGACAAGGCGAATCTGCACATGATATTAATGAATCTAGAATAAACAACAAATGAATTATTTGTGATTCTTATGCGATATACTTGAACTGCACGATTGGCCAATGACACCATTTGGACAAAGACAATAGTACGATGAATTCGAAATAGTTATACAGGTACCATTCGATCCACAAGGATTTTGTGAACAAAGTGAATTCGTATTTATTGCTGTTTGACAATTTGTACCTGTATAATCTGCATAGCATGTACACTTCAATGTACTAATGCCTGTTGTTGCATCGATATAGCAAATACCGTGATTTGAACAATAATCATTCGTACAAACTGTTTGAATTGTTTCACAACTGAAAAAAGATTTGTTTAGCGGAAGATTTTTAAAGAAAATTCTACCGAGAGCCAATTGTATTTGTTGGACATTGACAATATGAAATATTTGTTAATGAATTCGTTATACAATATCCACCGTTTTGACAAGGTTCTGTCAAACATGATGTATCGATTTGTTCACAATAATTACCTCGTGTACCATTGACACAAATACATTCAACTGAACAAGTCGACAACGAACAATTCGTTGTTGTCGCAACGCATTGACCATTATTACGACATGGTGACGAAAAACAACCACTTACTAAATCAAATATGAATTTCAAATTGAAATCAACTTCGTTTTTTTTCCTGCTTACAATATTCACATTTTGAACCAATATATCCGTTTGAACATTGACATTGATATGTTCCATCGGATACATTCGTACTTCGAATACAAACACCATTGTTTAAACAAGGATTTGGAGTGCAAACATTAATAGTTAAAGCACAATTTCTTCCACCATATGGTAGTGGACATTGACAGGCATAAGTTGTTGATATTACATTGCAAGTACCACCATTTTGACATGGATTAATTAAACATGGATTTGCACCGATCTCACAATTAGTTCCTAATTGATCAACATGTAAAATTTACGGCAAAAAAAGTTTTTATTTTATATGAACCTGATGTTCCATTTGGACACAAACATGTATAACCACAAAGTATACCAACACAATTCGTTGATGCAATGCATGTACCTTGACCACATGGATTTGATAAGCAACTATTAACTAAAAATTAAATCCTTGTTTTTGTTTCGTTCATTCATTCGAATAATTTCTTTCAACATACCTAAATCACAATGTGCTCCCATAAATCCATCTGTACATTGACATTGATAACTCGTATTACTCAACGTAACACAAGTTCCATAAACACATGAATTCGCTTCACATACATTACTCACAAGAGTATCACAACGAATTCCACTATATCCATTCGTACAAGTACAAATCGGTGTGTTACAACTAGTATCCGTACACGAAACCGAACATAAACCACTATTATAACAATAATCATTACAAGGATTAACTAAATTAAAAAAAGAAATCTTTCGTTTATTCTATGATTGAAAACCATCTACCGATTTGACAGAATACGCCTCGATAACGATCTGAACATGAACAAGTTCCATTTGATAAACAAGTTCCATTATTAACACATTGGCATGTAATAGATACAGTTGTAGGAGGTGTTATTGTCGAGCCCGATATACATGATGATGGTGGAAAACACATACATTGAGCTGAACCGGTTGATATTTGTTGCAAACATGGACATGATGTTGTTGGACAACTTGTTGTTAAACAACTATCTAAAATTTATTTAATAAATAAATTACCAACATGATCGAATTTCAGTTTACTTGAAATACAATTCAAAAGATTGAATGTTGTTTGAGTTGCAATACGAAAAACATGATGTTGTGGATTGAAAGTACTGCTAGTGCTATTAGTATTGCTATTATTTGTTGATGTATACGATCCCATTGAAAACATTAAATAGAGATTTGATATGAAACTAATATCGTTTGCATCACCTGTTGTTAAAAAACGTTCGAAAGCAACATAAAAATTATTGCCTGATATATTGCTGAGAATAAGACAGAAATCTTGTTGACTATCAATCGATGGTACAGCATGAGCTCGAGAATATCTATATGAATGACAAATTTTCATAAAAAAACGAAAAGAAATTTCTTTTCTTTTTTACCGATCTTGCAGAAAATTATCACCGATAAAAAACATGGCTACATCCATATTACTCTAAGAACAACAAAAACAAAATCAATGAACAGCCGGAAAAACATAACCTAACCATAGTTGGTGCTGTATCCGACCATCCCAAAGCAAGATATTCCGAAGATAAACTTATACTTCCACTTGCTTGACCTACGAACACATCTGTGTTTTGAAAATACGAAGAAGCAGAATTGTGAATATACCTTGAATAACAAATTGAACTGTGTTCGAAGCGATATTATATCGCCATGAAACATTCAATGAACCAATAGTTGAATCTTCTATCGGCCAAATGCCACCTGAACATTGACTATCGATTTCTAAGATACAAAAACCAAACGATAATTCAATCGATTTTCATAACTAGAAAAACCTACGTTGAATCAATTCACTAATTAGAAGTGAAATAAATAAAAACGAAAATTTTCTCATCTAAAAATCGATCCGAAACAACACTTCAATACAAATTACTAACTGATAAAAACATAACATCCAAAAGATTTATATACATTCATTCTCGTTAATTTCTTTTTCATCGACAATCTAAATGCCTAATAACATCATTAAATTCGAATCTACCAAATACGTAGGTTGTATTTCATATCCAAGGATGTAAAAAGAAAACAAAATATTTTATTTATTTATTATTTTTTTTTCTTGACAAATAAAATCATGTCATACTAAGAACAAAACGAAAGAAAGAAAAATATCAATCATTTGATGATCGATTCATTGAATAGAAAACTAGATCCATGTACGGTGAGTATGCGTACAGTTAGTTCTTAATTATCACAAATAGCTAATTGATTTTCGATTAAACATCGATCAAGTAACCATGACCGATCAGGTTCAGATTCCGGTGTAATAACACACATGAATAATTGTTGTGTATGTCGATGTCTCATAAATAAACAAATCGGTGTAAATGGAATTAATTTTTCTCGTTCGACTTCATTTGTTGCTGATATATAACTGCACAATTGATTATATAATTCTGGATAATGTTCTTCAATTTCAATACCACGTTCACGTAATTCAACTTGTAGTTTAGCAAAGAAAACTTGTCGCATATGATTCGTATTTGTTGAATCATTGCCATAATTTAACGAAGCTAAATATACCGTTGGAAATGTACTCGATGGACTTACGGGTAAATCTGTATTAAGTAATTTATAAATCATTGTTCGACTAACATATGAATATGGTGTTTCAACTAAATGAAAACTCGATTTCAAAGAATATTGAAGAATCTTTTCTAGACGTACTTTTATCTGTTTCAACACGTATTGTTACATGACAAACAAATTCATTGCTTGGATCATAATTCATGCAACGTTCTTTCAAATGTTCATATTCAATCGGTCGAAGATTTTCAATAGCTCGATTCGAATTTGTTTCTGTTAATGACCAATAAATAGCCATTAAACGTGTGTTTTCAATTGTATTCGATTGTACATAATAATCAGCTTCTTTCATATTATCAAAATATAATAATGTTGCACCACGTCCCGATGATAAATAACCACTAGATGCTAATGTACTTAAACGTTTTAGTAAATAAGTATTTGTTTTCATTAAACGTAGAATATGTCCACAACATGAATACGAATTCGAAAGAATACATTGACGTTTATGCAGAGTCCAATCAGTTTTTTGACAATTTTTACTACAATAAACTTGTTCACAATATGGACATGTGATTAATGTTCGTTGAGGTATAGGCGAGGGTATTAATTGTATAAGTCTTGAGCAACTTGTACAATGTTGAAGCTAAATAAAAAAAAGAATGACAATTTTAATTAAGCAAAATTTTGAAAAGGTAAGGAAAAAAGAGACCTTCTTTTCTGTTGGAAGATTAAAATGTACACGTGGACGAGGAATTTTAAATGGTTGATTGGTTTTTTTCGATGGTAGATCATTATTTTGTACGAATTTGACAGTATAATTTGATTGTGTCGATATCCGATCTTGAGGGTGTTCATGTGCTAAATTAATTGCGAGTGGCATTGAATTTGTTCGTCGCTGTAAAATCGGATATGCATGTTCCACAAATGATTTTTCAATTGGTACTGAACGATCAGGCAATGGATTATGAAGCCATTTATCAAGACGTGAAACAAGACTTTGTACTTGTTGATTAAGTGATGGCCAATCAACAAGATCTTTATATTTATCATCATCATCATCATCGTCATTATCCGATCGATCCGAATCGGATTCGACACATAATTTCGATGATGATGCTGTCGTGTAATATCCACTATCATCTCGGTTCAATGATGAACTATTATTACTAGCCAATGTCGTACTATTTGTCGTTGTAAAACTAGCATAACCATCATCCGTATCAGGATTATGATGATGAGAAGATTTTTGTTTGATAATATTCGGTGAATTCGCTATGGAACTGTTACTTCCACTGCTACTCGTCGACGAAGCATATGTTTGTAATTTTCGTACTTTGGATCGTTTAACCAAAGAAAATGATTGAAAACTATCATCATTATTTATACTCATGACGAAATATTTCGATCTAGAATATAAAAAAAACACACGGCAAACGAAAGTGAACTCATATGACTTAGTAATCAAATCAAACAATGGCGGAATTGTTTTTTTTCTTTATATTAACAAATTGAGATTGAAGAATGAGAGCAAGAGAGAGAGAGAGAGCGAGGGAGAGACAAAGACAGAGAAAAGAATAATGTACGAAGACATCCTTGAATAAATACATGCATGTCTACTCAAACACTTCGAACAGAAAGAAAACAAAACAAAAACAGTTCAACGAATTATTGAAATAACTTTTTCAACAAAAAAAAAGAGAGAAAAGAAAACTGCTTCTAGGAATAAATTAGTTACCTAGTATTCCAACGAGAAAAGAAAGAACAAAAAGAACTCCTTTCATTCGGATAGATGTTTGCATGTGTGTGTGTATCGTATATAAGCGTATCTTTGTCAAAAAAAATGATTGAATGAAAGTTCGAATTTAATTCAAACCGTACAATTTAATTTATGGTATCGGTAACATGCATTTAAAGAGAATGAACGTGTATGAAGAGAAAGAAAAAGAAGAAAAAAAGAATGAAAATTCTCTTTGGTTTCATTTCAAGTATTGCATACATTTCAATGCGATAATGGATGACGAATGCAATTTAATAATAAAAAATGTGTTTGTGTTTGAATTGCAATAGGTGAATAAGAACGAGAAAGAATGACGAATTTGAATTCCTTTTCAGAATACATTTTACACTTTTACGACTCTCTTGAACAAACTGTTCAACACTCACAAAATGAGAAAAATGCCTTCGCAAAAGTTTTAATATATGTTCAATTAACATTTATTTTTTTCCATTTTCTGTTACGTCATTCGACGAAGAAAAAAAAACGAGAGGAAGAATCGCTTTTTTTTTCTTCTCTTCTCTCCGTTGTTCTGTATATGTGTACTAATGAAGCTAATCATCTTCGAATAAGTATATACATACTAATCACGCGAATAGCAATCCGACAGTTCTTTCTTTGTTGCTGATTATCAGAACTAGTGATATGATTACACAAGATGGATGATGCAGCTAGTCAAAAGCAAACAAAAAAATATGACGTAACCGAAAATACGAGTATTTCACTGGTGTGTACGTGTTTTTTCGTTTATATCATAACAAAAAAATAGTGTAAATTCATGTGAAAACCTTGAAAACATTCTTTGTCACTTCGGATATTTTTAATTCATTGTTTTTTTTTTAAATAAAACTACATAGGGGGAAAAGAAAAGCAAAAGTATGTGACTGATTGATTATGAAATAAGGGTTCGTTTACTTTATCTGTTTATCTGAGAAAACAATGATTCTCTAATCAATTAACAAAACATTTGTTGTCCATCGGACAGTAGCAGAAACACAAAAAGGAGAGAATGAATTCTACATAAGAACAACGATTGTATTCTAGTCGATCAGCATTTTCTTTTGCTGTTGAGAAAGAAGATTTGAGTTCATATATTCGGACACTATAATTCAAGACAAACATGTTTCGTGATTATTATTTTTCAATAGTGTCTCTGTTAGTTTTATTTGTCACTCTACATGTAAGTATTGAACTATGTTTTTCTTTTGATTATTGTTTTCTATTTGATTAGTGTTCATATGCATATACACTTCGGTCACTAGTCAATCGACTCGATGAGACAAATATTCAATCAATTGAACGACTAAGGCGTTGGAAGCAATTTGAAGATAGTGATGAAATTGAAATTCCACTCAATGAAACAACTTTTTCTAATGAAAATAGTACATCAATTATAAATCTCATCGAACATTTGAATAAAACACTAACAAATGAAACATATTTCGTTGATTTTAATGAAACAAATGAAGAAATTCAATTGAATACAACCAGTAGTACAATTAATGAAACAGTGTCAGATATAATTGAATATTCGAGTACAATGACTATGAATGAAACCGATTGGGAAACGATTTTAAATGATACATCGACAATATCAAACATCGATGAAATCATAGCAAACTATAGTTTAATACAAAAAGATGCGATTATTATTGATTCAGAAATTTCTCATTTTGATAATGAAATAACATCAACGAAATCAATACCAATTTGTGATCAATCATGTCAATGCTCGAAAGAATGTCGATATGGATTCGAACTGGTTAATGATACTTGTCAATGTTATCCTCCTTGTCAAGTAAAAGAATTCATTCGCAAATAAAATATGTTTTTGTTTCAATTAGAATTATCCTTGTTTTGGTAATGATACTTGTGTGATAACAGACGATGGTAAACCATACTGTCAATCAGAGAATGGTACTCAACATGGTAAAATAAAATAAACTAAAAAAGAAGAAATATTTTTGTTATTTTTTTCTTCGGAAATATAAAGATCGTCCAAATCGTTGTTATCAACCACGTGATGCTGGTTATCATGATGAAAGTATTCGTTATTATAATCGTTGGTATTACAATCCTGAACAAGATACTTGCCATTTATTTGTCTATCGTGGTTTAGGTGGAAATGAAAATAATTTTCGTACTTTACATGAATGTCATTTAGATTGTATAAGTATGTTAATCATGTTTTTGTTTTTATCAATCGAAAACTAAATTTTAACTTTTAGTATGTGCACCATCGCCTGATGCTGGCGAATGTTTTGGTCATATAACCATGTGGTATTTCGATCGACAAGAAAATACCTGTCGTGAATTTGAATATTCAGGTTGTAAAGGCAATGAAAATAAATTTTTAAAAAAAGAACAATGCATCGATGCATGCATTCATCGTATATATAATCTATAGTCGATTTCTTTTGTTTTTCGTTTTTGAACTTTTTTGTTTTGTTTTTGTTGTCTCTATAATCGATTATTCATCTGATTTGTGTGTGTGTGTGTGTGTGCATCAATAAAAGGACATTCGTGTGACAGACTTTCTTCTTTTCGATTATTGATCAATCAAGCGAGAAATTTATTAAACTAACACAGAATTATTAGGATTAAATAGAATGAGTAACATTGAAGTCAAAAATTAGTTTTAAAATGGAATTTTCATTGGTTTAGGTAAATGTGTTTTATGTTCTAATAACATATCCGTGTCCATAGCAATGCCAGCACATGCTGAAAGAATATTTGTGATACAACGATGTTGTTTGAAAAGTGCATTGATCACAGGTGTGCCAGGTGGTACCATTGGTGCTTTGAGTAAATAGGAAAGAATCGAAAGAACCGAATGAAATGATTGATAATCATCACTATCATTTGTTTTGTATGTAATACGTGTTAATAATTCAGTTAATATAAATCAATAATTAATGGTGATGCTAACAGTGAATCTTCACATGTATTATGAATGGCAATTGTACTAATACCATTCATAAATATTGATGAAATGTATTCGTCCATAGCACGTTTAGAATCTTTAACAAATGGAACATATTTAATGACAACAACATGATCAGGATGTTCATTTTTTCGTTTATCATAAAGTAAATGATTTGCACCGACCATATCATCGACAACATTCGATTTACTGATTTCTTTCGAACGAAATTGTTGTGGTGCACTAAGATTTTTACCGTCATTATTTCCTAAATGATTATAGGAAACAATGGATTCAATTTTCATGCCAGCTGAAACAAGAAAATCGGCGAGAACAGATTTTAATTTTGTTTGTCCACTCTTGAAATCATCACCACCAATGAAAACTTGATGTTTTTCAGCAAGTTCAATAATACCCGGTACTAATGTATTCTGTGGACTACCATTGATATATGGACAATTTTCGAGAATAGCTGCACAAGCAAATATATTCGATGGACTGACTTCATCTTCATTGTCGGCAATTGACTGAAGAATTTCTTCACTTGTTTGATTCAAACCTGAACGAACATCGACATATCGTTCGGTATTGGCTGTCCAAAGGATAATAACTTTATCTAAATTATTATTTTTCTTGAACATTCGAATATCATTTCGAATATGATCTAAATCTTGTTGTTTGGTTCCTTTTGGTATTAAATTATTGGCTCGATCTTCTTGATTAGCAGCTATAAAATCTGGATAATAAATCGATGGCAATGGTTTCAATTGAATCATTTTCGATTTTAATTTCTCTTGCAATTCATAATCGAATACACAAGCACGTCGCATAGATTCATATAAATTCGCATTATTTATATCCCAACCACCGATAACAAGATCATTGGGATGTAGCATTGGAAGAATTGTATTGAACGGTATATGAACTTCTTTGCCGTCATTATTACTTCCCAAACGAATCGTTGTCGATTGTGTTAACGAACCGTAATAGTTGGCATGTTGTTCACCTTCTTTTCGCATCCATGTTAATTTATCTCGATTAGCAATAATTGCACCTGTAACTGTACAACCATTGTTTCCACCCCAGCCAACAAGCATAACACCTGTTCGTTGCACTTGACGTTGAGTTCGAAAATCATATTGATATTTTCTTGGTGTAATATTCACTTGTTTATTACCGTGATCGACTTCACAATGGTTCATTTCGTACGCGTATTTACTTTCGATGAATTCCGTTGAATAAATTGTGTTACGGCCATTGACCTGAATGGTATAATCCGATGGTACACCGGCATGATCAGCTGGATTGATCACACGTGAATCTTCGCTAAGTGTATCTACTTCAACAATAGCCGTTGATTTTGTATTTGCTGGAGCATGACCATTATTAGCCGGCATTTTCCTATTTTTGCTTTTTTCGTGAGTAAAGATAAAGTGAATCAAGTAAACGAATGAAAATTTCGTTAGTTGGTGTGAGTGTGAGTGTGACTATATATACGTACGTAGACGTGTATATCCAGGTCAACATTGAGGACATTTCTTTTTTTTCACATCGGAAGAGTTCAAGGTGAAATCCTATTGGTTTATCGAAAATTAGTCATTCATACCAAACGAACACAAACGATTGTTTTCTTTTCATATTTTGATCAGGTACTTTTTCGAACGAACGATTTATTTCTCATGATTTTACCTGGACAAGAATTAATTGAATAAAAAGTACGATCATTAAGTTGTTCGAAATCGATATATAATTATCCGAAATTATCGGAAGATTTTTATTTAAAAACTAATCATCAACCTCGAGAAAAGAACACGCACGCACACGCACAG
>ERZ778020.3332-NODE-3332-length-10607-cov-4.097043_pt1 | contig 10607 bp, 11 predicted proteins | sample MGYA00375750_ERZ778020 | MGnify/ENA primary metagenome ERZ778020 (study PRJEB29350, sample SAMN05389818) | bioreactor metagenome | isolation source: Ammonium sulfate bioreactor | place: South Africa: University of Cape Town | collected 2014-03-17 ...
CAAATTCGTCAGATCAATCCAGTATTGAACACGCATTTTTACGATGAACTTCGAAACGAACTCATTCCACTACCATTTCTACCTGTACATAATTCTCTCATATCATTTTTCCAATCATCATCATCATCATCAAATTCATCGTCGAATTCATCGATTGTTCTCTATGATAACTCAAAAAATACCGACGGTTTAGTTTTCTTCTCTGACGCATTGACAATTAATTCAGGTTTATTAATACATATTCTAAATGTTCAACCATCGAATGAATCTCGTCTACGAACAACTGCAACGTCAGCATCATCAAATTCTCTGTCGACACAAATACAATTCGGCTTGACAAATTGTGATATCAAAGATTTAATTCGACGAAATGATCTTCCACTTGATATCGAACAAATCAATCGACGATCAGAATTTTGGGTTATCGAAAATTTTCAATTAGGAAATAAGACATCGATCGATCGTGATGATGAATTTCTATTTACATTCAATCAAAATGGAGTCATTCAATATTCACATAATGATTCGAAATTACAAGATTTTCTACATGTTGATTCGAATTTAATTTATTATCCATTTCTGATTTTTAAAGGCGATATTGTTGCTGTACGTTCGATGGGTTTAATTAAAAATCTTGACAAATATCGATTCTGTCAATCGACTAAAGTCAAACTTGAATCGAATCAAACAAATCATGAATTGAATATGAAAACCAAAACTGAATGTCAAACAGAAACAGAAATTAAATTAAATCAAGATTGTACAGTTTGTTTCGATCGAATTCGAGATACAGTATTAATTCCTTGTGGACATATTTGTTTGTGTTATTCATGTGCCAAAGGATTAGTCGATCATGGAACCAAACAATGTATGTCTTTCTTTCTTCAAACAATTCAATCATTCAAACTTTACTTTTTAGGTCCAATCTGTCGGTCATCAATTACGCTTTATAACAGAATCTATTTAGCTTAATCTATAGCATTTTTATGATTTATTTATTCAAAACGAATACAGCCTTCTGAGACAATGATAAGCTAAACAACACATTTATTTCTCTATTTATTGACAATATTTTAACATCTTACAGACAAAGAAAAATATTGAACTGCTGTTTTCTTTTTTTCTTAAATCTAGATATACATATTTTTTTTTGTATTCCTAAAATGACAATGAATATGATATCGTTCATTTGCCAAATCTTTTTCTTTTCTTCTTTTTTTCTTCTTTATCATTCAATGTTTACGTATGACTGTGCATAAGACAAAGCAAATAAAATATAAATATAAGTATTCATTCGAACTTTGGTTTCCCTTTCCCTTTCCCACTACGCATATTGTCAAGTTTAGAATCGCCCTCAAGATGATTTATGGATATACATTTATTTTACCTGTCGAGATGAATCATATTTGTTAATAAATAAGACGCATTGGACGAAAAACAAACTTCTCTCTATATACGCAAATTATAGATTTGTAACAATTAGGATGGCTGAAGAAACTGCTGCAGTAGAACAGCCTAAGTGTGTCGATTTTTCAAATAAATATCTATGAATAGATAATTATTTAATTGTAGAAAAAAAGTTCCTGGTGGTCGATCGGCCGCACGTGATATGAACGATGAAGAAAAAGCTTTGTTCGAAGAGGTAACCTTTTCTTTGAGAATTCTATAGCAATGATTTGCCATTGAAATCGATTAGCATCGTGATGTTATTGAAAGTAAACTTCACAATGAATTACAAGTTGAAAAAGAATTCAAAATTGTACCTGTTAACGTTCGTAGACAAATAGTTGCTGGTAAAAATTATTTCTTTCAAGTAAATCTTCCAAATAACGAATCTGCAGAAGTTAAAATATTTCGACCGCTGCCAAGCCATCCGCTCAATAGTCTTCCAAAAACGGAACGTGTTACCGTCACAAAAAAATAAATTTTGCTATTTCTCATAGTTTTTCACAGTTTATTCTAATAAATTCAATATTCAAGTTAAATTACAGTTTGAATAAAAAATATCACAGAGAACTGAATGATTACATATTTAAGAAAGAAGAAAATCAAAATCATGGGAATATTTCAATGTATTGCTGACATTTAATATCTATTTGATAAGAAACCATGTGATGCCAAGTGCTGGAAGTGACACTGGTAAATCAATGTGATAGTCACGAGCTAATGTATATTTTATCCAAGTTCCTTCTTGTTCAGAAACTTGAGCAGTATCGGTTAAACCTGTATAATACAAAGGAACTGGAAGTATAGTATTAATTGCTTCTGATGTTGGATTAAAGACCATCGCCAGACCTTTAATATCATTTGAATATGGATCAACATGCATATAACTATCGATCGATTGCATATCAGCACGACGAACCTATTTTTCATTCATTACATCGAATAGTTCAAATGAAAATCATGTGTGACTTACATGAATAATATCACGAATTAGGATTGATCGATATTTTTTGTAGAAGTCGACCCATTTTGTGACTATAGCTTTTGTTTCATTTGTATCGTATAAACGATATCCTCGATAACAAGCAGCAACACCAGCACCTAAATATTGTGCCAATGCCCATTCATATTCTGAAAGATGTGTTGCTAATGGTTCAAACATTGCTGCGTCGCCACCACCATGATAAACCACGAGAGGTACAAACATCCAACCCATTGTTGGAATTCGTTCATAAGTATCATCGAACATTCCTTGTCTATAACGAATAGGAAATCGTACAATAGCAAACTATTTGTATGTTTATTTATTTACCTAGATACACTTATATCCATCCAACGTGGTAATGAATATTGTTCTTCATTATACCCCATACCAGTTTTTGAACCACCTTGATAAAAATAATAATCCGGTTGATTAATATACACTGAACGTTCACGAAGTATTTTAAAATATTCTCCTTGCAATATATTTTGTCGATAGACACTATCATCATTGTTACGATGATGAGCATGATTTGTTGCTGAACATGAATATCCACCATATGGACCATCTGTTTCGACCATAATTAGACCAGTACGATCCATGAATGTTAGCGTTCGATTAAGTAAATAATCGTACCAACCAGATGCAAAACATGCATTACCACGTGATTTATTTGTTGCTGGATCGATAGCCATCCAAGAGTCATTGGTGATACGAGTTAATGCAATTAAATCATAACCACCAACTTCAATTCCTTTAGCTGTTGCATAGGCAATGTCACTTGCAATTTGTTGAATATATGTTTCATTATCAGATTCCATATCGAAACCTGAACCAAATGAATAGATAAGCATTTCAAAGCCAACTTCTGCCATTTGATCAATTACTCCACGAAATGCTTGTGAAGTCGCATTTGTCATGTGAAAGAAAATTGGATTTTCTTGTGTTTGTGGTGCTAAAAGTCGCATGAGACGATGCTTTGATAAAGCAGTACGTTCAACATCCGATGAGCCAATGACAAGTTCATGAACTCGAAAAGAAGTTAAGCTTGTAACCAATGGAATAACAATAAGATGATCCATTTGATAAGTACAATTGACTGACGGTGGAAATGAACCTGGAATTGTGTTGACTTCTTGATCATATGTCCATATAACATTTGTTCCATGATCAGGTGGTTGATCATTTTCAACATATAACCACGAGTGACCGAATGGTGACCTAAAATTAGAAACTATTTGATATCGAAAATCTATTGGTAACAGTATTTATACCATGGTTGATTGACAGCTAGAAATTCAACTGAATTAAAAGATAAATCGATATCACCTCGACCACTAGTGTCAATAACATCAAGCCATTTCGAAAGTAATGGAATGCCATCATACATCTCATAATTAACAACAACAGTAACATATTTATGTGCCAATGGTGCAATATATGGTGCTTCGAAATAAACTCGTAAATGAATACCTTTGGGTGGCCATTGGATATCTTCAGGAGCAAATCGATTCGGTTTGTATGAAAATGGTGCAGTTGGTGTGGCAACTTCATAGGATTTGAAATGAAATGCTTGTGCATCTAGTGTTTTATTGTGCCAAAAAGTAGTCCGATTAAAATATGCACAATGTGTGCCTGGTTTGACTCCACCAACATTATATTCAATACCATCGAGAGTTATAACTGCTTCAGGTTTAACACATCGTAGTATACTTGAATTTGTTGTATGAAGATCACGAAAATCAATCGTAGCAAAATCAGGTTCAATTAAAAACTCTCGACTAATAAGTGTATTCGATAGAAGTAGAGTTCCTTTTGCTGTTCTAGTTACTGTTGTTGGATCAGTTATTTTATCAACGAGCCAATCTCGTGCTGTAACAATGTTAATCAATAGAAAAACACTGTAAAAATACCAGTAGAATGTATAAAATTTCATCTAAAATAAATAAAAATGCGCGAATATAATCACTGAAAAAGAACTCGATGGATGTTGTCATATATATTTGATTATCGATATCATTTGATTTCATTATCAACTAGTTGTATTTTTTTGCTAACAACAATACAACGATATAATCGTCTAAGAAATGAATACGATCATTATGAACGTCGGTATCGAATGTTAAACTCAATAACCACACAAAAACGTGACGAACTCGAAAAATCTCTTAAACATATCAATCAATTACTTCGAGTAGAAAATCAAATGAGTCTATCAACTGAAAATGAGCACGATCATGGTGATCATATATCTATGCCAACATTTTTCTCTTTCGACAATTTCCTTCTCAATGATGATGATGATGATGATGAGTCGGAAGATGATCCTCTTTTACAACGATTAAAATTTACTCGACCAACACGTTTAAAATCTTCATTGAAACATATTGCAAATGAAAATCATTCGACAATAGAATTTACTGATCGTAATCAAGTACATACAATTTATAATGATTGTTTATCTGATTTAGAAATTCGCCAAAGAATCTAAATTTAGAAACGACAAAACAAAATCGAATTATTATGAAGATAAAAATTCATTTTACTAGTTCTTTCGTTCGTTCGTAAATTGATGTGCATTGTCTCACGGAGTTCTGATCTGTATCGATCGATTCCATGTTTAACATTGGCAAAATCGATTTCAATTGATCTAATTTTTCGAGAAAATATTCGTAAGCAGGACACTGAACAGAGAGTGTCTCAAGATAGAAATTAATTCGTTTTTCAATTGTAATATAAATCGAATGAAGTTTCGTTTTCTCTTGGAAAAGTTTAATAAATACATTGAATAGAATATCGGTTAAATCATCGTCATAAATAACTAAACAAGAAAAAAAAAGATGAACGATAGTGATTTTGTAAAAAAGAAATCGATTTGCTACCATCAGCTGCGAGAAGTATTTCAATTCGATCATCGATTTCATGTGAATCGTATTCTTTCCAATCAAGTTTTTGAATTCGAATAGATTCCTTACGACACATATTTTCATTCGTTTCCACATTTTGTTTTACTATTTCTAATAAATCATTATCATAATCTAGAGCAATAGTTGATTTATTTTTAACGAGAATCTTTTGAATTCAAACTCTACCAGTACAGATAACAGTCGATGCAAATCGACTCGCAATGATACTACAGAGACCAATTCCAGCGCCTAATTCAAGAATAGTTGTATTTTCAAATTCGAATTGATGTGTTAGCATATAATCGCAAAGAAGAAGAGCACCATTCCATAATTGATAACCACATTGTGAAATATTCGTTTCATTACGATGAACTAGATGCAGGCAAATAAAATAAAATCTTGTTATCTTTTTTAGCATTTATCTAAGATAGAGATATACCACCTGACCGAAGTAAGGCAAGTCATACTGGCTTTCGTTTTTAGTCGACAAAAAAAAACTATTTCATACCTAATGTTAAGTCAATAAGTTCTGGACGGCAAACATCCAGATCACCATCTTCATCCGTAGTAATTTTTGAATTTCGATCTTCATTTGAGTTAAAGACAACAAATGAAATTGAATCTGTTAAATAGTGTTCATTGTTGACTTGTTCATCGTTCGATTTGAATACATCGGACTGAATTAGATACTCATCCATTTGTTCATCACTCATTTTTGTCTAATAAATAGTAAGTAGTATATCATAGAAAAACAGCACACCTTCAAAACCCAACCCAATCATTCACTCACTTTCTATTCGTCGAAAGATGGTGTCCAAGCTAGCAACTACGATCGCCGTCAACAGAGTGTGATACATATCGATGACTTTTTTTAAAAATATTTAATCAGAGTTTATTGTAGTTTAAAAAATCAATTAATTTTCAAATGTTTATTTAATAAGATACCATGTTATACCACGCGGTGGAAGTGAAATAAATAAATTGATCGTATCACGAACTATTGTGAAATTTATCCAAGGACCTTCTTGTTCGGAAACTTGCGCAATAGTAGTTAAACCTGTATAATACAAAGGAACTGGAAGTATAGTATTAATTGCTTCTGATGTTGGATTAAAGACCATCGCCAGACCTTTAATATCATTTGAATATGGATCAACATGCATATAACTATCGATCGATTGCATATCAGCACGACGAACCTATTTTTCATTCATTACATCGAATAGTTCAAATGAAAATCATGTGTGACTTACATGAATAATATCACGAATTAGGATTGATCGATATTTTTTGTAGAAGTCGACCCATTTTGTGACTATAGCTTTTGTTTCATTTGTATCGTATAAACGATATCCTCGATAACAAGCAGCAACACCAGCACCTAAATATTGTGCCAATGCCCATTCATATTCTGAAAGATGTGTTGCTAATGGTTCAAACATTGCTGCGTCGCCACCACCATGATAAACCACGAGAGGTACAAACATCCAACCCATTGTTGGAATTCGTTCATAAGTATCATCGAACATTCCTTGTCTATAACGAATAGGAAATCGTACAATAGCAAACTATTTATATCTTTATTTAATTACCTAGATACACTTATATCCATCCAACGTGGTAGTGAATATTGTTCTTCGCTATAACCCATCGCTGTTTTTGAACCACCTTGATAGAAATAATCGTCTGGTTGATTAATGTAAATCGAACGTTCTCGTAATGCTTTGAAATATTGTCCTTGTAATAAAGTTTGTTGATAGACACTATCAGCTACATCTCGATGATGACTATGATTCTTAGATGCACATGGATATCCTGGATAGGGACCATCAGTTTCAACCATCATTAAGTTCGTACGATTCATAAATGTTAATGTTTTATTTAATAAAACATCATACCAACCAGATGCAAAACATGCACTATCACGTGGTTGACCCGTGCTTGGATCAATAGCCATCCATTCTATTTGGACTTTACGTGTCCATGCAATTAAATCATAACCACCAACTTCAATTCCTTTACTATTTGCATAGGCAATGTCACTTGCAATTTGTTGAATATATGTTTCATTATCAGATTCCATATCGAAACCTGAACCAAATGAATAGATAAGCATTTCAAAGCCAACTTCTGCCATTTGATCAATTACTCCACGAAAAGCAGTCGATGCCGAATTTGTCATGTGAAAGAAAATAGGATTTTCTTGTGTATGTGGTGCTAGTAGACGAATGAGACGATGTTTCGAAAGAGCAATTCGTTCTGCATCTGTCGAACTAATGACAAGTTCGTGAACACGAAACGATGTCAATTGTGTCGATAAAGGCACAATTATTGGATGATCAGTTTGATACGTACAGTTAACGAGTGGTGGAAATGAACCTGGAATTGTATTAATCTCGACATCATTTGTCCATACAACATTTGTTCCATGACCTGGTGGTTGATTGTTTTCAACATATAACCACGAGTGACCGAATGGCGACCTAAAATTAGAAATTATTTGATATCAAAAATCTATTGTTAACAGTATTTATACCATGGTTGGTTGACAGCAAGAATTTCGATGGAGTTAAAAGAAACATCAACAGTGTTTTGACTAGTTGTACTGATGACGTCGATCCATTTGGAAAGTAACGGAATCCCATCATACATCTCATAATTAACAACAACAGTGACATTTTGATGTGATGTTGGCGCCGTTGTTGGTGCTTTAAAATAAACACTCAAAAGAACACCTTTAGGCGGCCATTGAATATCAGCCGGTGCAAATCGTCTGGGTGTATATGGAAATGGCGCAGTCGGCGTGCCAACTTCATACGATACGAAATGAAATGCTTGTGCGTCAACGGTCATATTTTGCCAAAAAGCAGTTCGATTAAAATATGCACATTGTGTATTCGGTTTGACTCCACCGGTATTATACGTAATACCATCGAGAGTTATAACTGCTTCAGGTTTAACACATCGTAGTATACTTGAATTTGTTGTATGAAGATCACGAAAATCAATCGTAGCAAAATCAGGTTCAATTAAAAACTCTCGACTAATAAGTGTATTCGATAGAAGTAGAGTTCCTTTTGCTGTTCTAGTTACTGTTGTTGGATCAGTTATTTTATCAACGAGCCAATCTCGTGCTGTAACAATGTTAATCAATAGAAAAACACTGTAAAAATACCAGTAGAATGTATAAAATTTCATCTAAAATAAATAAAAATGCGCGAATATAATCACTGAAAAAGAACTCGATGGATGTTGTCATATATATTTGATTATCGATATCATTTGATTTCATTATCAACTAGTTGTATTTTTTTGCTAACAACAATACAACGATATAATCGTCTAAGAAATGAATACGATCATTATGAACGTCGGTATCGAATGTTAAACTCAATAACCACACAAAAACGTGACGAACTCGAAAAATCTCTTAAACATATCAATCAATTACTTCGAGTAGAAAATCAAATGAGTCTATCAACTGAAAATGAGCACGATCATGGTGATCATATATCTATGCCAACATTTTTCTCTTTCGACAATTTCCTTCTCAATGATGATGATGATGATGATGAGTCGGAAGATGATCCTCTTTTACAACGATTAAAATTTACTCGACCAACACGTTTAAAATCTTCATTGAAACATATTGCAAATGAAAATCATTCGACAATAGAATTTACTGATCGTAATCAAGTACATACAATTTATAATGATTGTTTATCTGATTTAGAAATTCGCCAAAGAATCTAAATTTAGAAACGACAAAACAAAATCGAATTATTATGAAGATAAAAATTCATTTTACTAGTTCTTTCGTTCGTTCGTAAATTGATGTGCATTGTCTCACGGAGTTCTGATCTGTATCGATCGATTCCATGTTTAACATTGGCAAAATCGATTTCAATTGATCTAATTTTTCGAGAAAATATTCGTAAGCAGGACACTGAACAGAGAGTGTCTCAAGATAGAAATTAATTCGTTTTTCAATTGTAATATAAATCGAATGAAGTTTCGTTTTCTCTTGGAAAAGTTTAATAAATACATTGAATAGAATATCGGTTAAATCATCGTCATAAATAACTAAACAAGAAAAAAAAAGATGAACGATAGTGATTTTGTAAAAAAGAAATCGATTTGCTACCATCAGCTGCGAGAAGTATTTCAATTCGATCATCGATTTCATGTGAATCGTATTCTTTCCAATCAAGTTTTTGAATTCGAATAGATTCCTTACGACACATATTTTCATTCGTTTCCACATTTTGTTTTACTATTTCTAATAAATCATTATCATAATCTAGAGCAATAGTTGATTTATTTTTAACGAGAATCTTTTGAATTCAAACTCTACCAGTACAGATAACAGTCGATGCAAATCGACTCGCAATGATACTACAGAGACCAATTCCAGCGCCTAATTCAAGAATAGTTGTATTTTCAAATTCGAATTGATGTGTTAGCATATAATCGCAAAGAAGAAGAGCACCATTCCATAATTGATAACCACATTGTGAAATATTCGTTTCATTACGATGAACTAGATGCAGGCAAATAAAATAAAATCTTGTTATCTTTTTTAGCATTTATCTAAGATAGAGATATACCACCTGACCGAAGTAAGGCAAGTCATACTGGCTTTCGTTTTTAGTCGACAAAAAAAAACTATTTCATACCTAATGTTAAGTCAATAAGTTCTGGACGGCAAACATCCAGATCACCATCTTCATCCGTAGTAATTTTTGAATTTCGATCTTCATTTGAGTTAAAGACAACAAATGAAATTGAATCTGTTAAATAGTGTTCATTGTTGACTTGTTCATCGTTCGATTTGAATACATCGGACTGAATTAGATACTCATCCATTTGTTCATCACTCATTTTTGTCTAATAAATAGTAAGTAGTATATCATAGAAAAACAGCACACCTTCAAAACCCAACCCAATCATTCACTCACTTTCTATTCGTCGAAAGATGGTGTCCAAGCTAGCAACTACGATCGCCGTCAACAGAGTGTGATACATATCGATGACTTTTTTTAAAAATATTTAATCAGAGTTTATTGTAGTTTAAAAAATCAATTAATTTTCAAATGTTTATTTAATAAGATACCATGTTATACCACGCGGTGGAAGTGAAATAAATAAATTGATCGTATCACGAACTATTGTGAAATTTATCCAAGGACCTTCTTGTTCGGAAACTTGCGCAATAGTAGTTAAACCTGTATAATACAAAGGAACTGGAAGTATAGTATTAATTGCTTCTGATG
>ERZ778020.3341-NODE-3341-length-10592-cov-3.420139_pt1 | contig 10592 bp, 8 predicted proteins | sample MGYA00375750_ERZ778020 | MGnify/ENA primary metagenome ERZ778020 (study PRJEB29350, sample SAMN05389818) | bioreactor metagenome | isolation source: Ammonium sulfate bioreactor | place: South Africa: University of Cape Town | collected 2014-03-17 ...
ATCAGCTATTTTCTCAGCTTGATCACCAATTAAATGCACAAGAATCACATCCGAATTTGTTAGATTTCTATTCTCACCACACCACTCGACATGATAGAATATTTTCGTGGGTGTACTTAAATCATCGATACGATCAGTTTTTTTCAAATCAATATCTAAACGGTAAGGATACATAGCACGTCTTTGTCGGCATTTGTCGCGAAATTCTTCAGCTAATTGTTTTATTAAAAGATTTGGATTCAATGTATCCTTGGAAATTGCTTGTCGTGTGACAGGACTTGTCGTATTTGTTCGAAGCCAATTGACAATAGCAGAACGTTCATATGTGTGACCATCACTTGCCACAACTGGATCATGGAAGACAGTCATTTGAATTGGACAAGTAAGATGATTAGGTGCTGGGTAACCTTCCGTCGGCGATGGACTTCGTGGACGAGGTGGAGCTGTTGGACTTGGAGCTCGACGTCGAGCTCTTGACCGTGGTGATGATAAAACATTGTCAGAAACAACACGAGAACGCGCACTCGTATTTGATGTATTAAAAGTGACGCGACGTGGTCGATTAGTATTTACAGGATTTTGCAAACATCGTAACTAATCAAAAAACATAAAAGTCAATATCGAAATCTGTGTTGTTTTTTTTCTTTCTCTCATTATAAATCTCTCCAAACATATTCTTATCAAAGATACTTAAGTGCTACGGAGATATATAGCTTGGGTTTTTCTTCTAATCAGACATATATGTAAATATCATCGATGTAATTCGATCTGTTCGAAGCAAGCATAAATATTATTTTATAATTTATTTTTTTCTCTCTCCGTCAAACGAAGAAATTTTTCGTTCGATTGAAAATAGAAAACATAGAAAAAGAAATGCCCACTATAATCAATTAAAGACATGAAGATCTTGGTTCCTTACCTGATGTTCCTCGATAACATCTGTAAATTGTTGAGCTTGGCAAAATTGACATGGAATTAATGTCAACGAATCACGTCGAACTTGTTGTTCACTAATAAAAATAAAAATAAATGAGAAAGTTCTTGTTTTTTTTTTGTTCGAACTACCTGCTCGTTGAAGATCCTTCGAAAACGAGTTCACTGTCATCATCAGATTCAATTGCTGACGATGTCTAAATATAAAACAAGAAAATTTGTACGATTAAACATAACAAAACTTACTATTGCTGATGTTCGATACGAGGATTCGAACGACGGTCCAGTGTAACTCGTACTTCGACCGAACAGATTCGTTGCAGCTGATTTAACATCGGATAAATTACGTTGAAATTTGCGAGAAATACGTCGCATTCGCCGATACATTTAGTTATAACTTGTAACTTGCAGACAAAGACAAAAATCAAAATCGAAAATAACCCTGTCGAGCAACTAAAGAACAATAAATATATGTCTTGCAACTATGAATCATTATCGCGACAAGAAAAAAAAAGCGAAGAACTTCTTGCATACATGCATTCAACGACGACGAGGCGAGGAAGAAACGAAATATGTTGTTTTTTTTTTCTTCTTTTGCGTCTTCTACCTTCACAAGAGACTGTTACGAAAAAGAAAAGAAAAGGAATTTGCCTTCAATAAAAACTCTGACATTTTACTTTAACCTCGAAGAATCTATATGAAATAAAAGGTAATTCCATTTAACTATGCAAGCAAATGCCTATGACGTCAACAATTTATTTTCTTTCTTCTATTCATATAATTTGTCAATAGTTACCCAGCTGACCTGATGATGAAAGAATAGTGTAGGTTGATATTAGTCATCTGCATGAGGCAATTCCCAGAATCGGTCGAAATGCGATACGAATAGAAAGATTCTCTCTCAATCAAGCGTCCTCTATCGAGAGAATCAGAATCAGTATCCTTTGAAATATAAGAAAAAAAGTCCTCTTATTTTTTTTATGAAATTTTCATTTATTTCTTCCTTCCGGCCATTCGTCGGACACATTTTCTTTCTCTTGAATAGAATCATATGTCCTGTGGTTAATCAAGATGTTCAACATTAATATTTGAAATCATCATATTTCTCATTTTGACTTCTTTCTGTTGTCTAATTAAATCTAAATATTTCATATTTTTTTTATTTACTTAAAAATTCCTTTGTTCGATTACGTATTGAACATTTTATTTTGTGTACATGTCATTGCTTTTAAAATCATATCAAATTCGTATCTAAACACCAATTAAATAAACATTTAGTTTTATCTAATCAGCTTTTAATCTTTGATCGAAATGTCACACAGAATATAACTATTTAATAGGATGTATATGGATATCAAAAAGTGTTAACATAAAAGATCGATTCAGTTTGATGAACTACAACGATAAACAAACAATCTCACACACACATACACACGTGTGTCTATCACGATCAGAACTACATTTTTTTGTTTGATATGCTTGCACACATGCACAGCTAATTGGTCCCACATCTATGCATATACTATTGATAAACATTCATTCTCCCTTGTTGGCATTTTTCTTATTGCATCATCAAGTCCTTTCGAAAAAAACATTTAAAATAAAGTCAGTTCGTCGTTTTGATTTCGTGTGTGTGTATATGTTAAGATTTGTTGATGCGCACGAATGAATGAATGAAGATTATGGTGATGTTGATGATATCACCACCTCAAGCAAATGAAGACGATGGGTGGGGATTATAGATCTTCTTATTGAATGAATGCATTGTTTGTTGAGAAACGAAATCAAGGGTACTTTGATCCGTTTCGTATTTGACACTCGCTTGCCATATAAACACACGTTCAATCAATAATAGAGAGAGAAGAAGAAGAGGGAAAAAAAGAACTGCATAGCAAATAAAATGTATGAACTCGTCGTTTAGAGAAAGAGAAGAAAAGGAAGCCTGTTCTCTCTTTTTCTCTCTCTCTCTTTCTTCCGCAGAAAAAGAAGATCACAATATATATATATATATATGTAATCATAGTGTCTTGTCGAAGATCAATTAACTAGTTGCTGGTCAACAACGAGTAATTCCGATGTCGGTCAAGTGTTGTCTTGTCTGTTTCAATTGACGTAATGGAATGATCTTAGTACTATTTATTCTTTGTTTATTTTCGACAATTAACTCATCAACTGAAGTAACAAATTCGAAAAGTCTTCCACAAGCAATTATAATTGGCGTGAAAAAATGTGGAACACGAGCTCTTCTCAAATTTCTCTCCATACATCCATCGATCGCTGTATCATCACGCGAAATACATTTCTTCGATTCATCGAAACATTTTTCACTTGGTCTTGATTGGTATCGGTACGTATAAAAAGACGATAGCAAAAATCATTTCTTAAACCCGAAAAGAAAATTGATTAGTTGAAACAACAGATAGATTAAAGTCATAGTCGTCGTCTCGAGAGTTCAAAAATGCGCACACGTCTAGTCTTTCAAGTGCACACATGCGCATGCGTAGGGATGGACATCGAATAAGTACGAGACGAGCGAGTCTATTCAAGCATCTATAATGATCTCTATCATTAACGAAAGCAAAAATGACAATCGTTCAACGAACATCAATAATAGAACCTATTCGGTAATAGTCCTAGCGTAAAATCAAGTTTCGCTTTGACTGTCTTTCTTTTTGTATTTCATAGAACAAAGTTCACTTGCATGCTTCTCGAGTCGATGTAATCGAAACTTCCCTACGGGCGACTTGCATTTTCTTTTTTATATTATATATAGAGAGAGAGTCAAACATAAAATTGATACAGCACGCGAAGAAGAAACATATAAAACAAAAGAAAAAGGGTCTTTTTTTTATGTAAAATAGCTTGTGCAGATGTCTTCAGTTTTCTTTGTTTGATCACATCGGGTGGCCGGTAAAATCTAATTGAAAAGTATACCTTAAATATGCGTTCAATCGGAAAATAGAGACATGAGAGAAAGAGCGAAGAGGCAGATGCATTCAACTCGAAGTAAATGACATAATGTATGACTATTCAATATAAACTCGTTCGAATATTTTGCTTGTCAATAGTGAAATTGATCATGGAAGCAAAGAAAAAAGGTGCACCGATGCGAATAGGAAACAATCGGAGAACATTTCCTTGTTTTTTATCTTATCATCATCACAGTATGTGGTCGACTGTTGCTTCTGTTTTTCTCATTTATCATCTCTATGTATATACATGTCATGATTAGAATCTTCTAATTGAACAACGATTACACCTTGAAAAAAAGGAAACTTAACTAGAATGAATCATGATTGATGATTTGTAATCTTTTTCTTCTTTTTCTTCTTCAGAGATCAAATGCCGATGTTAAATTCTAGTCAATCGATAACTATTGAAAAAACTCCACATTATTTTATTGATAAATCTACGCCAGCTCGTCTAGCTAATTCACTGCCAAATATTAAATTAATAATTATTCTTCGTGATCCGATTATTCGTGCGATAAGTGATTATGTACAAATTCGAAATCGACATCGAACTTATCCGACATTCGATGAATTTATATCGATGAATAATTATACGCGTTGGACACCGATTAAAATCGGTTGCTATTCGATTTATCTTCAACGATGGTTAAAATATTTTCCTTTAGAACAAATACATTTTGTCGATGGTGAAAATCTTATTCAACATCCATGGGAAGAATTCGAGAGTGTTGAACGATTTCTTAATCTCACAAATCATATACGAAAAGAACATTTCTATTTTAATGCAAATAAACGCGGTTTTCCTTGTGTGAAACAGCCCAATGGCTGTCTCGGCTCATCCAAAGGTCGACAACATCCGTCGATATCCGAAATCTCTCGAGATAAACTCAAAATTCTCTACGCCAATTGTAATCGACAGTTTAAACAATTAGCACAAATTAATTTTCCGTGGCTTTAAAATAATATACCGAGCAATGATGTTTAATGTTTTGTTATTTTTACTTCGTTTTTTTCTTCTTCTTCTTTGTCTATGAATAATAATAAAATCCTTTCTCATCTTTTTTTTGTTCTACCGATCATTATCGTTGTTATTTTACTGAGAAAAAAAACACACGTCAACAATTGCAATTCATTATCCGCTTATTTGCACATCACACATTCGAAGGAGACAGAAAACACGCCAAAACAAAATGATTAAATTTATCCGACTAAAGTATATTCACATCCAATGAACTGTTCAATTTAATCAATCGTAGGTGACGAAACAATTTCGATGTGTACAGGCGATAGAGACCATCTGCATGTTTTAAACACAAATAAGGAAATCGAACGCTGTTTTTTTGCTGAACAACTCGACATGGATATAGATTGACACATGTCGACAGTGAACATAAACCAGTCAGCTGCCCGCCTCTTATCTGCACGTATACACGCGATGAGCAAAAGACATCGCATCACATCAATGAACCATTTGTTCAATAAGAATAATGGCGGCGAGCTGATGCCCTAATGCTTCCTTTGTTAAACGATAGACTGTTTGTCTTTCATTGTCAAGAGAATCAATTCAATTTTCAAACTAGACACTGTATTCGGCAATGCAATTAGCGGAAATAGATACGCGTACATAGTTAAATTTCGAATTTATTGAAATAATCTAACCTGAGGTTTCTGTCATTTTAAAAAAAAAAAGATCAATGTCTAGACAGTAAACGACACTAACCATGGATTTCCTTTTCTAATTATCTCATTTTCTTAATGAGAATTAAATAATAGCAATATAGTCTGTTATCAACATTGATCGATGATTTAATGATACACCAGGAAAAATCATTAGGGAATCAAGATCGAATTAAATCGAGTGTATAATCAAAAAGAAAACGATTTCAATTCATTCCACTTGAATCTCATTAAATGCTTTCATTGTTGCTTGTTCGTCGTTGTCGTTTTTCCCTCTATTTCAACAACATACTTATCTTTTTCTGACCATCGTAATAATAATAGATAGAATCGACTTGTCTTGCCAATCGATCATAAGAAAAAAGATAACAAAAAATAAATCATTCATTGCACAGCTGGATTACCGATCATACAGTTATATACGTAACTAACATCATATGTTCAATTAAATGATATCATAGACAGAAAGATTGTGCTGTGGTGTTATGTTCATCATTTATATTTATAAAAAAAAGAAAAGAAAAGAAAGAAAATCAGAATAACGCTATGACAGCAAAAACAAACATCACCGGCAAATCTCGCCTAACAAAATATTTTTTAAAAATGAGAATTTTCGTTTCGTCTGCTGTTTGTTTTTCTTTTGAGAAAATCGCTATTGATTAAATAATTGCAAAATGAGAACAACAACAACAAAAAAAAACAAACATCATATACAAAAATTTTGTTATGTTCTATTCCTGAATATCTTCAATTGTTGATATTGATGAAATGCGTTTTCGTTTACGACTATTTTTCTTTCGTTTGGATTTTGTCGTAACTGGTTGTCGTCGACTATAGTTATGTTCGTTTTCGGATTGATTCATTTTCAACGATGATGTTACAGTTTGTTGTTGTTGAGGGTGTTCACAAACGAATTCTTCTCGACGCATTTGTCGTGTTTCATTGTCAAATTCAATATGATACAAAAGTACACGTTTACGGCCAATGTATTTACATGAATAAATCACTCCATCTGTCCATTTAATACGTATATTCGAGCCTTTGACAAGTGTCGAAAGATCAAAATCGAGAATATCTTCAGCAAGCATATCATGACTATAACATCCATCGCCAAAATCTACAACATAATGAAAACTAATTTCATTCTCAATAACTCGACCGATTCGTTCATCATTATTTTCAATCGATCGAACACGTGTGCCAATTGATATTCGTTGATGTTCAGCAAGAATTTCACCATCATCTTCCTCATCATCATATCGTTGTTGTTCGATGGAATGATCGATAGTTTCATAATTAATATTATCTTTCGATTGATTATGTAAATGACAATACGCATTGATGATTGATTCGTTTGAATCGAATTCAAATGTACAATTATTCAGAAGACCACAAGTAACATGAAAACGATTTGAACATGTCGAATTCTTACAAAATGCATAGATATGTGTTGGTAGTTGTCGATAAGCTAATGGACTGAATGACCAACAATATGAACATGTTGAATTCAATGATTTGATTGGATGTGAATAATAAGAATAGATCGAACATATTGCATGAATAAATGATTGAGAAGATACAAATGATTGAACAAGTAAACCACCTCGAAATAAACAAGCTGTACAGTGATCATTTGGTGATTTCAATGAACATCGTTGACAAAACCATTTCTCATGATTTTCATTCATTTTAATATTGAATAATAAACATAAATTCTCATAACAATCTTGATGAACACATATTTGACAATCGAAACATTGAAGAATTTCATGTGAAATTTGTTTGATATTGAATAGATGACAATGAAATCGAACGTTTTTCGAATTGAATAGATAACAAATTGCACATGAATTTAATTGTTGATTAAACAATTGTTCAATAGGAAAATTTCGTTTTTGATAATGCCAAAGACCGTCGAGAAGATATTCTTGATAGATATTCGATTGTTTAAAACCATGAAAAAGTATTCGATGAGGTATCGATGAAAGATTTAATGTCAATCGAGCTGAAATATTCAATAGATTATTTGTTTTAAAATCAGCTCGTGAAAGTGCAGCACGAATCAATGGTTGTGAATATTTCGAAATGAACATGGGATTTTGTTTATCAAATTGAGCTAGATCACGATAGATACACGAATATCGTTCGTCGGATATTGTTTCCTGATGAATTAATTGTATGGATTTATTAGTTGAGAAATGTTTCGAATTGATTCGTAGACGTTTTTTTGTCGGTGAACTTCGAATAATCGTTGAATTTGCTTGTCGAATTTGTTTATCTTCAGGATGTAATGTGAGTTGAATACCTTTCGACCAATCGTCGTATAAATCCGGTTGATATTTCAAAACAAATCGATCCATGTCGATTTTAACCATATCATGTCGACAAGCACATTGAATTGCATGTTTACCATATTCAATCCAACGTTCGAGTGCAAAATTCGTCGATTCAGCACAATTAAAACCGTAATTAAAACCCGAATGATATGCATATGGAAATGTAATAATAAATTCGTTCTCGAATTGAGTCATTTTATAATAGGGAATCGATTGTTTGGCAAGGATCGATGGAGCTATTAGAGTCATTTTATGACGAAGAAAACCTGGACAACGACGAGCTAATGATGGATAATGTAGAGCAGCAAATTTTTCGAAATGTTTGCCGTACGATGGAGGTATGACATACCATTGTTTCGGCGCACCGAAATGCAGATAATTTATTGAATATAAGTCCATATCTTCGGTGTGCCAAGCAAATGTTGCTTTCCACATACCGAAATAGAGATATGTCGTGTTGACACCTTCGATTTTCGTACCACATTCGACTTGTAGATCATCGAGAATTGTACCGAGATTTGTTACATTCCAAATTGTTTGTGTTGAATCATAAAATGAGCCACTAACATCAGCACCATAGATCGGTGAAATCGATGTTAAATTTTGCCAATATTTTCGTTCTAATTTTTCGTAATTATGTGTTAAATGTTTAGGCGTTGCATATCGACTTGTTTGACATAATTTTTCGAAATAATTCAATTTAATTGATTTCTGTTGAATATTATGAACGGAATAGAAACCATCTTTACCGTGAACTTCTTGTTTAATTGGATTTTCAACAATTGTATCATCGATTTGTTTCTGTTTATAGCCCGATTTTCTTGCAATCCATTCTTTGGGTGGTACAATTTTAGCTAGACCGATTTTATGTGCATCTAACGATTCGATTTTGGATATATATGCTGAAAAATTTCGAAATTCTTCGTACGTCGGATAGAATATCGGCACATTTGACATCTACAAACATAAGAATCTCAATTAGCTTTTGTTTTTCAATAATCGAATTTAAAAAAAATATATATAATATAACAATTGTTCATTTTTATTTACAAAGATCTACGTATTTCCTTTTCTGTTTAATGTTTCGTTTGTTCACAAGCATGATTATATTTTTGTGCGTGACCTAATTTCGTATGTTGTGTTCGACAATGTTTGCCATAGTAACAATTTTCTCGTTGGCGTAAATTTACTGGTAAGATATCGGTAGGTTTCATTGACGCTCGAAATTGATAAGCTAAATCTTTGAAAATATTCAAAGCACATCGATAACAAACAATTAAATTCGATGGAACTAAAATTTAAACAAACCAACATATTTTATTGGCAAAGTTTATTTTTATTTTTACCTGTTGTTGTTGTTGTTTGATTGATAATTGATGATTGAAAATCTTTTCGATCGAGACGTTGACAACAAAGAACAAGAAAATCAGATATCGATAAACGGTATTTCGCAAGATAATTTCGAAGAATTTGCGTTTCGATTTGATTATTATTGACAAAGTTCATTAAATGACGAGCATTAAAATTCATATCTAAATTTATAAGGAAAAAAAAAACGACAATTTTCTATTTTTATTCGCCAATGAACATACGTTTTAATTGATTTAAACATCCCGAACAATCGTTTCGTTGACATTGATCATAGTAAAGATTGCAAAAATATTGATGACAAATTTCGCCTAGAAACACAAAAATTGGAAACGAATGACGAAATTGAATTTAGTTTTATTTACAATTTTGATGGATATTTGGTTGATTATGTCGATCGGGCATTGCTTGAGTACAGCATTGACAAAGAACATGATTTTCACCGGGTTTACATTTATAATCCGCTGGATTCGCTCGACGAACTGTAAATAGAAGAGAAAATAGGTTTTATTTTTAAAGAAATAAAAGATAGTGTTACCAAATCGATTTGGTGGACATTGTTGACAACGAAATTGAACATCGGGCGTCGGCGTTGCCATTGTCAAAACGCTGGAATTTACATTCAAATAAATGAATGATCAAAAAACTAAAACTTACAAAGGACCTTCTTCTTCTTCTTCTTCATCATCTTCATCATCTTCTTCTTCATCATCATCATCATCATGATGATCGTTTTCTTCATCATCGTCATCATCATCATCATCATCAAATTCATTCTCATCATCGTCTTCTTCTTCTTCGATCTAAACATTGAAATATTCATAAAAATACATCTCCCATTCCATTCCCACTTGATCTTGTATGTTAATGACTGTTATATTTTGATTTTCAATAGGTTGTAAAACTGGTTTTCTCTCTGGATACGCTTTATAAAATGCATCTAAAATGCCATTTATAACCACATTTTTCTTCGTGCTTGTGACCTTCACTCGACATTTCGGACATGTTCGTTGAATACGTTCCCATGAACGATAACAATCATTACAAAATGCATGTAAACATGGTTCCAAACAAATCGGATTCGACATCACATCTTGACAACAAAGACAAGTAAGAATATCTTCCATGTCATCACGAGCTTGATTCGTTAGATTTTCGTTTGCTTTTAAACGTTTGAATTCATTTTCAATTTCAGAATCAACTTTTCGTTTCGATTTGCCTAACGGTGGAATATCCAATTGATAGATCACGTCTAAATCAAACATACACGCATACGTATATCTACGAGATTTTTTGTAATTGAAAA
>ERZ778020.3343-NODE-3343-length-10588-cov-4.035792_pt1 | contig 10588 bp, 7 predicted proteins | sample MGYA00375750_ERZ778020 | MGnify/ENA primary metagenome ERZ778020 (study PRJEB29350, sample SAMN05389818) | bioreactor metagenome | isolation source: Ammonium sulfate bioreactor | place: South Africa: University of Cape Town | collected 2014-03-17 ...
GACAAGTAAAAAGAAATCTTCACTTCTTCAATCATCTGAAATAACGTCCGATCAACAATCATTAGCCGAAACAGCTCAAGAAGAAAGACAACGACCAGCCTTGCAACTTCAACAACTTAATACAGTTATTTTTGGATTACCAAATCTAACATTTACACCATGAGACCATTTGATTGATTCTCTATATTTTGCCGATGTTTTTTTTTCTCTCTTTCCTTCTCTTTGAAATAAATATAATAACCGAAGATATTGTACTATCGTTCAACAGACTTCAAGTACATTACATTTCAACATATCATTATCAAATATATCAGTGCAATTCTCTATCGTTTTCCTGGAAATAGATACAAAGTTACATCGATGAAATAGGATAGAACGATAGGAAGAAAAAAAAGATTTTGCTATTTTTAACTAGATCAAAAAAAACAGAAATAAACCAGATCGAAATATGATTCTCATTGAGTTCTTTCCAATCGGACACAAGTACATAAAAAACAACATGTTTTTTACAGAAACGTACGAGATTTTACGAATAAAAATAAGTGTGTGTATATATAAACGAGTTTCTTTTCTTTTTCTTGTTTATTTGAGCAGACGTTTACCTAGTTGATCGGCATAGTTTTTAAGTTTAATAGCAAACGACAAGAGCAGATTGAGTTTTCTTTCGATAGAATTTTATATTGATAACTAATTTCATGATTTTTTTTCTTCTATTAATCAAAATGAGTAGGCTGTCGATTGACGGAAGTTTGCGATTGCTAGTAGAGTATTTTTCAACCATTCATTTTTTTAAAAAAATATAAATTAATATTTCGAACGAAAAGAAAAACTGAAGTATTTATTATCTTAAAGAAAATGGAGATGAAACGTCACATTTCGTAATCATCAATTTCTTGGCATTCTCCGTTAGTCGTAAAACTGTCAGGTAATGAAGTAATGCGAGTGCGAAGAAAAAACAGAAAGGAAAAAAGTTTGTTACATTATTGAAATTATTTTTCCAAAATGTATAGGAGATTCTTGATAAATGATCTTTGATCATGAAACAATATAGTTATTAACTAGGGTGCAAAAAAGGTCTAATGATGATTGCTGCTTTTATCGTACTTTCAGTAATTCTCATGTCTCTCGTATGTGCGTGTTATTCCCTATATAATTTCTGCCTACACAAAAAAAAAAACTTTTTTTTTTTTTTTTTTTTTTTCTAAATATCTAAATGGTATATAAATTGAAATATACTAAGTATTCAAATCATTTACTATTTTATGTTTAGTCAGCTCGGAATCAAGATTTAATTTCATTTTTAGATGTCCTTCTTTCATTATCCTTTGAAAATGATTTCTTTATTTACAATTCTATCCGCTATTATTTGTCTACAAATGATAACAATTGCTTCAAGTGGTAAGTATTTTGATTCGTTATTCATTGTACATTTAAATTTCGATTAGAATCAAATACTGTTAGTCCCAATCAAAAATTGGACGCTGTTCAAACACAATTATCAACAGTTGATAATGAAGATTTATTTAATAGCGATAGTGAAAGTGATGAAAATGAACAAGAACGTCGTGCAGCAACATTTTTAAGATTCGGTCGAGCAATACCAGCATCAACAGGTTCATTCCTTCGATTTGGCCGTGGAATTCCAACATCATCGGGATCGTTTCTTCGTTTTGGTCGTTCGGCTTCTAATTTCCTTCGATTCGGTCGTGGTAGTCAATCGGCTGGCACATTTCTTCGATTCGGCCGACGAACTCAACCGGTCTTATCCACCAATTTCAATCGTTTTGCTCGCAAAGGCGAATTCTTACGATTCGGATAAATTAATTATTTACAACAAGTTTTTTTTTCTCTTTCTCCGCAGGTTGAATCAGACATGTATTTCATTCAAAATAAAAACGGATCGAACGTAAAAATTATTCAACTCAAGCATATGTCTCTCTTTTTTGTCTTTTTCTTCTTCTTCTTCTTCTTCTACTATCGACAGTTAATTCAATAAATAAACTTTTCATGTAAACAAATATCGACAAACACCAACGATCTGCTGTATGCCGAAAAAATCATGTTCTTGTCGTGGACTCCTACTTTGTGAACTCAAGGGAATGCCGTAAATAAACTGTTCAAATAAGTGTAACAGTAATAGGTAAGTTTAAGACAAAACGTAAATATCATGTCTACTCGTATTGTCAAGTTACTCTCGCTACTCCCGGAACTAATTATCTTATTGTGAATATAAATGTATATTTGCCTGATTTTATTCAGACTCAAATTTATTTTTATCTCATTCTGTAAACGTATAACTAATAAATAAGCATTATGTGTTCGAAACAAAAAAATAATTACAAAAGAGTCGAATCTGTATCGCTCGATCTTGGCGATAGTAAAGTAATCAATCGTTGCAGACTTGTCACATCAGGATGACCAATTGGTAGATATTCTCGCCGAGTATTCAACGCTAATTCATAGAAATCTTTCGCTTCTTTCAATCGTTGATGGTGATTATGTATTAAGCCAAGATTATAATAACAAGCTGATTCTAATTCTTTCCTTTCCGGATAATTCGCATTCGTATTTAAAACAATTCCCAATGCTTTATATCCAGTTGTCAATGCGTTAACAAATTTATCTTGTTGTTGATATGTCAATCCCATATTACCGTAGAATGGTACTGAACATATATCATCTTGCTCAGCATTATTCGAAAATGAACATCGAAGTAACTGTATAACTGACCGATAGATTTCAATTGATTTATCATATTCTTCGATTGTATCGAACATAAGACCGAGATTATAATGTAAAGTAATTCGACGTAGATCTTGTGGATATTGAAAAAATCGTCGTTTGAAAAGTTTAGTTGCTGATTTGAATATATTCAAACGATCTTTCAGTTTGTATCCTAATTCTGTAAGATCGAAATCGTCGTTTAATTGATCTTTTTGTATTGAATGTGTTAGATTTTCATATTGCATATCGTTCTGTGGTAATAATGTTAAGTGAACGGAATTTATCGATGGACAATCAGATAATTTATCGATTCTTTCAATACGATAAATACTACACATTGAAATAAGACATTCATGTTCGTGAACAAATTGACTAATCGAACCGATATTTGCATAGAAAACATTCGATGGAACCGATTGATCGATCGAAATTTGAAAAAGAACTGACAAACGTTGTCGATTTGTTGACGAACTGCTCGGTTGTTTTAAACACATCAATGCAATGCCTTGTTCACGATTAACTGATAGAAATTGATTGATGCACATTAATTCACCTTGATTCTCTCGGATTCGATCAAAATCATATTTCGAAAGAAATTGACTGAAATAAAGTTTCAATGGTTCATTTGATGTTCGTTGAAGTTTGTCTAATTGTTCGAGTTTCTTATCGAGATCTTTCAAAAATCGATACATCGAACAAAGTGTATATAAATCGTGCATAGCCAATGCACGATTGATAATACCTTGAAAAAGATTATTCTTCGTATACCACCAAATAGGATCTTGTTGTGAATAATTTCGTTCGAAATCATTGATCAATTGTGTTTGATATTCAGTTCGATATTCTGTTCGACAATAATTAATCATATCTCGTTTGCCATGATCGGCTGAATCCATATTTAAAAGAAAGATTTTCATTAATTTCGAATAGATTAACACATTTTCATCTTTAGTTTCGTTCGATGATGAAAGATTTCGATGGACAATATCGAATCGAATTGTGCCATAATCGGATTTCAATTGTTTGAGAATATCAGATTTTAATAATTGACAAATATCGAGAATATCTGTATGAACACCACGGACTTTTCCGTAGCGTGCCGACCATTCTTGATGATAGTCTTTGTTTAAACAGAAAATATAAATCGAATGAATTTGTTGTAGATTATGAATCATTGGCACGAGTTTTTCGCCTAATGAACCCGATATAATTAAACAAACGTTGCTAACATCGGTGATAAATTCTCGACAAGAATTTAAATCATTGAATGTATGAAGAATTTTTCGATTTCGATTGATTAAATCTGCGATATTGAACATTGTGTATTGATCATCTTCGGGATTGACATCTGTACCGATACGTGCATCGCACCAAACGAATGTAAACGAATGTTCAATCGCATCGATCCATGTCTGATCGTCGAGATCATATTCTAATGTATGACGAGTTCGAGCTCGATTATCACCGGGACGTATGATATTTCCCATAGTCAAATATTCGATTTCAATGTCGAAACGGAAGCAACTTTTGCCGATAAAAAATTCGAAAGACTGTTCTCTCTCCTGTCGAAAACATTCGCTTTTTATTTATTTCTTTTACACTTTTTTTTCTTCGACTAAGCAACAACAGAGGAAAAGAAGAAAAAAAACAAAATTGTTTGTGACTTTCAGCCGTTCGAAAATCAAATTCATGGAGTAGTGATTTAACGACACAATATTTTTCTTCCTCTCTGACACCGGTAAAAGAAAAGTCGTGTCTCACCTTGCACGACTGAAATTTTATACGTCATCAGTCGAAGCAAAGAAATAGAAACTTCACACAAAAATATGGATAAATATAATTCGTAATAAATACATGACAAAAAAATGGGCATGTTACTCTTCTTTCTTCGAAAATCACGAACGCATTTTATGACATTCGAGGGCAAACAAAGAACTTTTTCTTTTCTCTTTATTCGACTACGTATTATCGAATTTATTTTTAAGTATAAAAAAGAAACGACGAAAAATAAAACCAAAATAGATAGATGATATGTACACCTACATAAAAACGACTCTCTCTTTTTCTTTTTATTTGGTTTTCATCAAAAAGGAAAGAAACAAACAAACAAACGAACAAACAAACAACTCAAACAGGTTCACCCGTATTCGGTAGTTGTTCTTTGATTTCATTTTGACCGTAATTTGTTAGTAGAAGTCCGTTTAATTCCGTATTTCGTGCTGTGATAATTGTCGTTGTCGTTGCTGTTGTTATCGGCTTCTTTCCACGCGATAATAAAACAGCCGACGACGACGCGCCAAACAACCTCGAATGTCGTTGTCGATGTTTCGAAAAAGTCAAACAAAACCGTTCAGTTAAAACAATAAAAAATAATGGATTTAAAACACCTTCGAAATGACTCAATAGAACAACGAGCAAATGAATATATTGGAGAATTCGTTGTAATAACGGTCGACGAGCAAGATTTTCATCGACCATATAACGTGTATAGAATTTAAATGCCCAAAATGGTGTATAACACATGAGAAATGAAAGAACAATGCAAAGAACAAGTTTGACACCTCGCGTTCGTTTTCTTGTTATACTTGTCCGAGTTAGTTTCTCCTTTCGTTTCAGCCAATCACGTAAAAATTTCAGTAATTTCAATGAAAATAAAACAATGATCGAATAAGGTATTAAAAATGCGATTATATAGAGAATAATTTCATGAATAAATAATGCTCGTTCACTTAAATATGATTCGCATGAAAGCATTGCTGTCGTATTTCGTGTATTATTACCATTGGCATTGTTGATATCAGTTAAATATGTGTAGAACATAAATGGATACGCTAATAGAAGACCTAATGTCCACATAAGAAAGATTGTTATAAAAGTAATTAATGTACGAAATTTAGCTGTTAGAATTGCTCGTGCATCGATGTATCGTTCAATACTTAAAGCTGCAACTGCATAAACGATGACCTAAAAAACAAAACCAATCGTTTTGCATGATAGAATACGATTTTCAATTTAATTATAATCGGATCAATTAAATTCTAATTCAATGAAAACATGCGAAGACATTTTTCAGATCATTATCAAACATGAAGAACTCGTTTTCTTTTCTGTTTACGTCAGATGATCATTACAATAATTGTCCGGTATCATTTTTAATAAAAAAAAGAAATGTTAACTTACCACTGTACATAAAACATCAATTGTTAAACTAAATTCACATCCAAATTCTCCGTAAATCCAACTGCGCGTAAATAAATTACTACTAAAAAATATAATTCCCACTAAAGAAAAGGAAAACAAATTTATTTTTATTAGATTATTATCATTATTGAACTTACTAGCATGAATAATATCAGCTATAGCTAAATTGAAAACAAGTATAGCAATTGTTGTTTTATCACCTGTCGATAAAATATAAACGATTGCTAATAAATTAAGAATAATCGTTCCCAAAAAAATCAAACTATTGATTGCAACAAATATGCTTCGTACGACAAGATTTTGCATGATTTAATCTCGTTTAAACGACTGTTTATCGATATGTAAAGAATCCAAATGAGATGACTAGAGAGACGCCAATCGAAAACCTAGACAAGCTAATTTTACGAGCGATTAACTTGAGTCAATTTCCCTTAAGATCATCATGCACAATGTGTGACATGAAAATCATCAAAAACAGAATATGATTCGTTATTTTCTAGAATAAAAATCTAAACAATAATAGAATCGAAATGAAATTCATTAATTAAACATCGTCATATCCTCCTGAGTTAACGTAGAATTTATAAAATGATTACATGCAATAAATTAGCAGATTTGTTAAAGCGAGAAATTCACGAGAGAACAAGTAAAAATAAAATATCATCGTTATAGATTAACAAGAGAGTGCGCTGACAGGAAATTAAACATCTTAGGTGAACCACGAATAGGAGGAGGAAACTTTATTCTTCTTTTCGAGTCAAATATCGAAATTTAGTAATGGTAAATTGTTTATTCGAGAAAGAACTCAACGACTTTTTTTTACTGGATTTAAATAGAAAACTATTGTGTTTTAAAATAAAAAAAAAGAAAAATGACGAGACTAGTGAGATGAATTTGAACTGCGCAAAAGATCTTGCTATGAATAAACGTTGGAAGAAAAACCTACTCAAAAAGAAAGAAAAAGACAAATTGAGACAATTATTTTGCTGCAAAGAAAAGATAATTTTAAGGCCAGTTTATGTGAGTTGTCATTACAAACTTATACACAGAAAAAAAAAGATAGCGATATTATAATACAAGAAAAGGAAACGTTCTGAAAACTAATGAAAAAGAAACGAGAAATCTAATGTTGAAAAAAAAAGATGCTTCATCGACAATACCACCTACTCATCTTGCTCGCTAACTGTGTAAGACTACTGAATAGAAACCGGATATTGCAAAGCGAACGATGAATTTTCAATTTTTTTTGTCGATTTTGACCTGAATTGTTTTTCTTTTGTTTCTCAACATCTAAGGATTCGATATATATATATATATAGATATAGATATATGCCGAGATGACAATAAAAGGCCTCAGGCCATTTTCTCCATTCACTTCTCTTACAGCTATTGAAGGGGAGAGCAATAGAGAGACAGAGAAAGCAGGATAAAACCGACTATTAGATATGGAGAAAAGAAAATAGAGAGATATTTATTGTCTGTTTAATTTCTTTGTACTGTTATAGATATAGTTCTATTACTTGCTTGGGTTTATCAATGTTAGGTTTCGCTGAGCAGATAAAGAAGAAGAAGAGAACTACATTGATACAGACGATCATTCGTCATGCATATGTACATATCTTTCTTGATAGAGTATTTGCCTTGAACAATAACTTACTGTTATTTAAGAGAAAATGAAAATACTAATTGCAGATTAATGATACTATGGTCAGAAATAAACGTTTTTTTTTCTTGCAAAATAATATTTTACGAAGATATATGATTTTAAGTGTATCTCAACTATATATTTCTCATACTCAATAGACTAATTATGATCTATCATGAATTTAATATTAGTATAAAGAAAAGTAGAATATGACTTCGATTGCTAGCGACTAGGATAATTTTGACATCTGTCTGTGATCATATATTTATGTTGCACTGATGGATTTCTAATCTATCAACTGATTATCAAGGGACTATTCATCAGATATTTTTTTGTTTCGGCGTTGCCTTATTAATAATAATAACAACAACAACAACAACAACAACAATAATAATAATAATATTTCATATCCCACATCTTTTTAGCAAACAAATCTATTCATAGAAGTACATCAAGATCTTCAAATAATGGAAAACATCTAGCCTGGTAGACACAAACAAATAGAATATTTTCGTCATGTCGAACATGCAAAGCTATATATTTATTCCAGTGACAAGAAGCAAACAAATCATCTCGTTTTTAATCTATTGAAAATCATCCTTTATTTGTTCTCGATTGATTATATAATATATGTCAGAATTTATTTGATAAGGAATTCGAATTCTTCTATATGCTAATTAACTAGAGTCTTCTATTCTTAAATAATTTAATTTTCTTAAACATAACAATGAAGAAGAGACTTATATAATTCTCTGTCTTGGATTAACCATTAATTGTTCTACAGATGAACAAGAAAAAAGAGAGAAAACAAAAAAAAATCTTCCTGGTTTTTTATTAACCGTGCGCTATTGATAAGGTCAAACGAGTAAGGTCGTATATAATTTTAAGAAAGAAATGAATACTTCTTTTTTTGTTAATACAAATGACTGGTATTTCGATTAGAAGCAAGTTATTTATTTTTATAAGTAAATGCAGACGGGCTGTTCTTTAGGAAAAGAATGCGACAATCTCTCACCTGGTAATTGTCGTATACTTACGAAAAATAAATCGAATAAATGAATGAATGAATGAAGAGGAAAAAAAAGTAATAATGGAGGTGGAGTTGCTATTCCATTCGATAGTTAGAAAGTAACGACTAGTTTTTCTCTTCTTTTTCTTCTTCTTCTTTATCATCATCATCTTCATCTTTTCCTTCTTTCTCTTTCTTCTTCCTTTTTGGCTATTTCCTGAGGGAACACACTTCATAATTATTGAAATATGTATCAATGTTTTCTATTAGTCGCATCTATTCTACCTTCTGGCATTTAAATATGTAACGCAAAACTAGACAACTTAAATCAGTTGACGATGTTGTTATCAATCGAAAATATTCATGCATAAATTCGTTAATTTGAATATTTTCTTCGATCTCCGAAATTTTTATGACTCAAAACTAATTACGAACAAATTTATTTTGTTTGAAAGAAACAAAAAGAAAAGTATTGTGTTGATAGATTTGATCAGTATGTACGTATCTGGTTATGGAATGTTATTTAGGATAATGTTAAAGACAAGGTTAGTCTGTCTAGTGAGCCTTATTATTGGTTTTTTTCGTCTGTAAATATTTGGAATATTGATAACTGATTCTTTTATGTTCACGGTCAAATAAACAGGACAAAGAAGAGAAACAACTGGCATATTTTGCATTTTGTCTCAATGAACTCAAACTATATATTAATAATAGATTCTGAATAATGACTTAGACGTATGAGAGCTGGTGAACAGCCTCTATAAGTATGTTGCTTTGATGAGATATGATGGATGAAAAATGACAAGATCTGGATCTTAAAAGCGTCTTTGTTGAAAATTTCATCAAGCTGTCAAAGTTAATAGCTAAATTGGCTTTTTAATGACAGTTATTGAGTCTCAATCTATGTGTACTTTGAAAACTAATGTCAAAGAAATAATGCATAGAAAATTTATTTATAATACAACAAAAGAAAGAGAGAGTAAGTTATTCTATTTTGTTCTTTAGTGACATAGCCGCCAGCTAATTACTATTTTTTATTCATTTTCATATCACTACTCATGAAGTTTTATGTTTCGATAGCTTATATTCGTTTTCAATGAGTAAATATGTCCTTAAATTTATCTTCCAATCGTCAACAATCTCGATCGACATCCGTACGAACCGAACTTGAAGACCTCGATAATGAGAAAACTCATCTATCGTCTCTTCTGACGCAATTAAATATTCAAACAGACTCGATTAAATATAATTATCATCAAAATTTTAAATCATTATCTATACTATCTAGTAATCCGATGAATACACGCGTGTTCATTGAAAATAATCATCCGTCTACATTTGATATACATCAACGTACTAATTCACAACTTAACAAAAGAACTAAGTCAATTTTCTTTCCTCATATTTTACAAATATAACGTTTAGAAAAAAACTCTAGCCTGTCAAAATACGGAAGAAGTGATAATAATAATCAGCATTGCAATCATCAAATTCGTAGGAAGAAAAATAAACATGTCGAACAAAATGAAAACAATGATTTTCACTATCAAAACACGATTACTGTTCGACAAATATCTTGTAAAGAAAAGAAAAAGAAAATCTTCATCAATCGAGGTTTATTTCTTAATTATTCACAATAAAAACAAACAAACAAAAAAACTAAAATTTTCAGATAAACAAAAGCTACGTAAATCATCATCTCCACTAAAATCTGATAATTTACTATCGCAATCAAATATTAGTTTATCGCGTGATTCATCAGCAACAAGTTCACCAGGATCTAGTCAAGTACTTCCCATCGTTTATAATGAAACGAGACCTATCGGTATCAATAAACATTTGCGATCTATATTAAACTTATCTAATACTCTTCAAGTGCAAACATCGAAATATGAAAACATTCGACACCTCGTCGATGAATTAAAAAGTTGCATAACAAAACTAGGAGATTTATTTGACAAGGAAAAAACTCGACGATCGTCATCTCGTAGAAAATCAAGAAAAAAGAA
>ERZ778020.3351-NODE-3351-length-10559-cov-2.907083_pt1 | contig 10559 bp, 10 predicted proteins | sample MGYA00375750_ERZ778020 | MGnify/ENA primary metagenome ERZ778020 (study PRJEB29350, sample SAMN05389818) | bioreactor metagenome | isolation source: Ammonium sulfate bioreactor | place: South Africa: University of Cape Town | collected 2014-03-17 ...
GCCGATTCGGCCGATGGCCCTGCGGTCTTCATCATGCTGATCGCCGGCTTCGTCGTGCTCGGCGCGGCCCTTTACGTCGAGATCGCCTACGAGCCGCCGATCTGGCTCCACCTCGTCATCTGGCTGCCGCTCGCCGTCATCCTATGCCTGGCGCTGCTGCGGCCCATGAAGGGCCTCGCGGTCGCGCTGCAATACGCCAACAAGGCCGAGGAAGGCAGGCGAGAGACGTGACCGCGCCATCCTCCGCGAGACAACCCGCCCTGCTCGTGCCGGCGCTCCTGACGCTTGTGGGGACGGTCGTGCTCTGCGGCCTCGGCGTCTGGCAGCTCGAGCGGATGCAGGAGAAGCACGCCTATATCACCCGGCTGGAAGCGCAGGCCGCCGCCGCTCCCGCGCCGATGCCCGCGAGCGCGGACTGGCCGAAGCTCGATGCGGGCGCCCTCGACCTGACCCACGTCGTCGCCAAGGGCAGCTACATCGACGACCACGTCGCCGGCGTGCGCACCACGATTGCGGCGGGGCCTCCGGGAACGCGCCAGCTTTCCGGCTTCGGGCGCTGGATCTTCCAGGGCTTCCGGCTGGAGGATGGCGGCGTCATCCTGGTCAATCGCGGCTTCGTTCCCGAAAGCAAGCTCGGCCAGATCCGCCCTGCCTCCGGCCCGGACAGCGTGGCCGGCTTCCTGCGGGCTCCCGAGGGCCGCAACGCCTTCACGCCCGAGGATCTGCCGGCGATCCACGAATTCTACACGCGCGATCCCGCCGCCATCGCGGCGTCGCTCGGGTTGCCGCCGGCCCCCTTCTATCTGGAGGCCGAGCGCGAAGGCGACGGGCTGACGCCGCCCGCGGGCGTGGACGTGCGCGAGCTGATCGCGCGCATCCCCGACAATCACCTGCAATACGCCCTGACCTGGTTCGGCCTGGCGTTGACGCTGATCGGCGTGTTCGTCGCCTTCGTGCGGCAGTCGCGCAGGCCCACGCCCGCAGCCTGACCATTCCGCTTTTGCCGAAATCCGCGGACGGGCCTATAGCATCAAGCGGGATGCCGAGAGCCGGTTTCCCCAGGCGCAAGACCACCGAGGCGAAAAGACCGTGCTGCATGTCTCCCCCCGGGGCGAAGCCCCGGCGCTCAGCTTTTCCGATGCATTGCTGGCCGGGCTCGCCCGCGATGGCGGCCTCTACCTGCCGCAGAGCTGGCCCGCGCTCGACACTGCCGAGATCGCCGGTTTTTCCGGCAAGCCCTATACGGCGGTCGCCCAGCGCATCCTCGGCGCGCTCAGCGACGGCGACGTCGAAACGCAGGCGCTCGGCCGGATGATCGACGCCGCCTACGCGACGTTCCGCCATCCTGCGGTCTGCCCGCTCACGCAGATCGGCGACAACCTCTTCGTGCTGGAGCTGTTCCACGGCCCGACGCTCGCCTTCAAGGACGTGGCGATGCAGTTGCTCGGCCGGCTTATGGACCACGTGCTCGGCCAGCGCGGCCAGCGCGCCACCATCGTCGGCGCCACCTCCGGCGACACTGGCGGGGCGGCCATCGACGCCTTCAAGGGCCTGCAGAGCGTCGACGTCTTCATTCTCTATCCGCAGGGCCGGGTCTCCGAGGTGCAGCGCCGGCAGATGACCACGGTGCACGCCGCCAACGTCCACGCCATCGCGGTCGAGGGCACTTTCGACGACTGCCAGAACCTGGTGAAGGCGATGTTCAACCATCACGCCTTCCGCGACGAGATCGGACTTTCCGGCGTCAACTCGATCAACTGGGCCCGCATCGCGGCGCAGGTGGTCTACTACTTCACCGCGGCGGTTTCGCTCGGCGGGCCGGGCCGCAAGGTTTCCTTCGCAGTGCCGACCGGCAATTTCGGCGATATCCTCGCCGGCTGGGTGGCCAAACGGATGGGCCTGCCGGTCGAGCGGCTGGCCATTGCGACCAACAGCAACGACATCCTGACCCGCACGCTGCAGAGCGGCGTCTACGAAATGCGCGGCGTGCAGGCGACGACGTCGCCCTCGATGGACATCCAGATCTCCTCGAACTTCGAACGCCTGCTGTTCGAGGCGCATGGACGCGACGGCGCCGCCGTCCGCCGGCTGATGCAGTCGCTGCAGCAGTCGGGCCGCTTCGAGATCGGCCCCGATGCCCTCGCCCGCATCCGTAGCGAATTCGACGCAGCCGCCCTCAGCGAGCCCGAGATCGCGGCCGAGATGCGCGAGACCTGGACCGAGAGCGGCTACCTCGCCGATCCGCACACCGCCATCGGCATCGGAGCGGCCCGGCAGATGCTGGCCCGCGATCCGGCGACGCCGATGATCGTGCTCGGCACGGCGCATCCGGCGAAGTTCCCGGCGGCCGTGAAGGCAGCCTGCGGCGTCGAGCCGGCGCTGCCCGCCCATCTCGCCGATCTGATGGAGCGCAAGGAGCGGGTCACCGCGCTGCCGAACGACCTCGCCGCCATCGAGCAATTTGTGCGCGGGCATGCCCGGGCGGTGCGGGGAGCGGCGGCGTGAGCGTCGCCAGGACCGCCGAAGCCGCCACGCCCGACGCGAGCCGCGGCGCCCATGATCCCGATGTCGGCCTGACCACGCTGCCTTCGGGCCTGCGCGTCGTGTCCCAGCGGATGGATCATGCCGCGACGGTCTCGCTCGGCATCTGGATCGGCGCCGGGGCGCGCGACGAGCTGCCCCACGAGCACGGGCTCGCGCACCTGCTGGAGCACATGGCCTTCAAGGGCACGGCAAGGCGCAGCGCGCTGCAGATCGCGGAAGAGATCGAGAGCGTCGGCGGCGATCTCAATGCCGCGACGTCCGTCGAATATACCTGCTACACCGCCCGGGTGCTCGGTGCCGATCTCGACCTCGCGGTCGACATCCTCGCCGATATCGTCACCTCCCCGGCGCTGACCGACGAGGAGCTGAAGCGCGAGAAGGGCGTGATCCTGCAGGAGATCTCGGCGGTCCAGGACACGCCGGACGATCTCGTCTACGACCGTTTCCTGCAGGCCGCCTTCCCCGACCAGCCGATCGGCCGGCCGATCCTCGGCACGGCGAAGACGGTGAAGGGTTTCCCCCCGGAGGCGATCCGCGCCTATCTCGCGCGCAACTACCACGCCGGCAACATGGTCCTGGCTGCCTCTGGCGCCGTCGATCACGCACAGCTGGTCGCATTGGCCGAACAGCATCTCTCCGGGCTGCCGGCACGGCCGGCGGCGCCGCTCGTCCGGGACCCCGGCGAATACCGCGGCGGCGAAGCCCGGATCGGCAGCGACGAGGAGCAGGTGCATCTGGTTCTCGGCCTGCCCGGCCTGCCCTTCGACAAGGGCGCGCACTATCCGCTGCAGATCTTCGCCTCCGTGCTCGGCGGCGGGCTGTCTTCGCGGCTGTTCCAGGAGGTGCGCGAGCAGCGCGGCCTCGCCTATGCGATCGACGCCTTCCACTGGCCCTTCTCGGATTGCGGCGTCTTCGGCATCGGCGCCGGCACCGCACCCGAAGATGCCAACGAGCTGATCGAGGTCGCGCTCGGCTGCCTGCGCCAGGCAGCCGAAGACGTGACCGAGGTCGAGGTTGCCCGCGCCCGGGCGCAGATGAAGGTCGGGCTGCTCGCCTCGCTGGAAAGCCCCGGCGGCAAGCTCGAGCAGATGGCCCGGCAGGTCCTGCTCTTCGGCCGGGCGATCCCGCGCGAGGAGCTGGCCGCGCGGCTGGACGCCGTGACGCTCGAGGACGTGCGCGCGGCGGGACGATCGTTGCTGGGCCATCAGCCGACAATCGCGGCGATCGGCCCCATCCAGGGCCTGCCGCCGGCCAAGCGGCTGCGCCAGGCGGCCCGGGCAGCGGATTGACCGGCGATGGCGCTCTTCCGCTTCCCCAGCGAGCCGCAGAGCCGCCCGTTGATCCGGACCCCGAACCTCTACCTGCGCGCTCCCTCCGTCGATGACTATTCGGCCTGGGCGGTGCTGCGCATGGAGAGCCGCGCCTTCCTGACACCGTGGGAGCCGAGCTGGAGCGAGGACGACCTGACGCGCAACGCCTTCCGGCTGCGGACCAAGCGCGCTGCTCGGGAAATCTCCACCGACGAGGCCTATTCGCTGTTCGTCTTCGACAGCCAGACGGAAGCCCTGCTCGGCGGGCTCACGCTGGGGCTGATCCGGCGCGGCGTCGCGCAAGCCTGCACGCTCGGGTACTGGATGGGCCAGCGCCATGCCCGCAAGGGGCACATGACCGAGGCCGTGCGCGGGGCACTGCGCTTCGCCTTCTCGGAACTGGCGCTGCACCGCGTCGAGGCCGCCTGCCTGCCCAACAACGAGCCCTCGCGCCGCTTGCTGGAACGCGTCGGCTTCGTTCACGAGGGTCTGGCGCGGGCCTATCTCAAGATCAACGGCGTCTGGGCCGATCACCTGCTCTACGCCGCCCTCTCGACCGATCGCCTGCCGGGCCCAACGACGTGACCGTCACGGTGGACGGCAGCCCTGCTTTGCCTTGCCCTCGCCACGAGCGGCCGATAGGACTTCCACGTCACTGTCGAACGACCTTATCCCGCCTGATAGCCGAGCGCAGCTTGTCCATTTCCGAGCGAATTCTCCGAATCGGCCTCGCCGTCGTCGGCCTGGTCCTATGGTTCGGCTTCGCGGGTATCGAGCCGGCCCATGCCGTCGATGCAGTCCGGGTTCCGATCGACGCACCCGTGATCGACCTGACCAATATCGTCGAGCGCAACAAGTCCGACGGCGACGTCATCCAGATTTCAACCGCGCCGGGCCAGGACGGCATCGTGCGGCGCATTGCGGTCAAGGCGCGCGAGGCCGGCGCACGGCCGGACTGGATCGTCTTCGCGCTGACGAATGATTCCGACGAGCAGATCGACAGGTTGCTGGTCGCGCCCTTCCACCGGCTGATCGGCTCGGGCGTGATCTGGCCCGATCTCGGCGACAAGCGCATCGAGGCGGTGACCGCGAGCCAGGGCCTCTCGCCAGACCGCGAGGCCAGCCCCGACGCCGACGTCTTCCTGATCACGCTCGACCCCGGCACGACGGTCACCTTCGTGGCCGAGCTGAAATCGCCCAACCTGCCGCAGCTCTATCTCTACGAGACCGAAGCCTACCGGCAGAAGACCAACGGGCTGACGCTCTACAAGGGCATCATCATCGGAATCGCCGGCCTGCTGGCGCTGTTCCTCACCATCATCTTCGTGGTCAAGGGCGCGGTGATCTTCCCCGCCGCGGCGGCGCTAGCCTGGGCGGTTCTGGCCTATGCCGGCCTCGATTTCGGCTTCTTCCAGCGGCTGTTCCCGCTCACGCCGGCGATCGAGCGGATCTACCGGGCCGGCGCGGAAGTGGTGCTGGCGGCGACGCTGCTGGTCTTCCTCTTCGCCTATCTCAACCTGCAGCGCTGGCATGTGCGCTATGGCCACGTCACCGCGGTCTGGATCCTCGGCCTCGCCGGGCTGGTCGGCCTCGCCGTCTTCGACGCACCGATGGCGGCCGGCATCGCGCGCATCTCGATCGCGGCCGTGGCGGCCGTCGGCTTCGTGCTCGTCGTGCATCTGGCGACGCATGGCTATGAGCGGGCGGTGATGCTGATCCCGACCTGGTTCCTGCTCGCCGTCTGGGTCACGGCCGCCGGCTTCACCGTGACGGGTCAGTTCCAGCGGGATCTGGTCGCGCCCGCCCTGCTGGGCGGACTCGTGCTGATCGTGCTGCTGATCGGCTTCACCGTGATCCAGCATGCCTTCGCCGGCGGCGCGATCTCGCAAGGGCTCGTCTCCGATACAGAACGGCGCGCGCTCGCCCTCTCCGGCTCGGGCGACCTCGTGTTCGACTGGGACGTGAGCGCCGACAAGATCTTCGTCTCGCCGCAGATCGAGGCCCTGCTCGGCCTGCCGAAGGGGGCGTTGGAGGGCTCGGCCGCGCGCTGGCTGGAGCATATGCACGTCGCGGACCGGGACCGCTACCGCGTCACGCTCGATGCGATGCTCGAACAACGGCGCGGCAAGCTCAACCTCGATGTGCGCCTGCGCGCCGCCAATGGCGCCTATCACTGGCTCAACATCAAGGCCCGGCCGGTCATCGGCTCCGATGGCGAGGTCATCCGCGTCATCGGCACGCTCGCCGACGTCACCGACCAGCGTACCGCCCAGGAACGCATGCTGCACGATGCCGTGCACGACAACCTGACCGGCCTGCCCAATCGCAAGCTGTTCCAGGACCGGCTCGGCGCGATCTTCGGTTTCACCCGCGCCGACGACAACATCCGCCCGACCGTGCTCGTGATCGATGTCGACCGCTTCAAGCAGGTCAATGAATCGGTCGGCTTCTCGGCCGGGGATTCGATCCTGCTGACGCTGGCGCGCCGGCTCGGCCGGCTGCTGCGGGCGCAGGATACGCTGGCCCGAATCGGCGGCGACACCTTCGCGATGATCCTGGTCTCGGAGCGCGACCCCGAGCGCATCCTGGCGCTGGCGGAGCTGGTGCGCAGGGCCGTCTCGACGCCGGTCACCTTCGCCGAGCGCGAGATCGTGCTGACGCCCTCGATCGGGCTCGCGCTGTTCGATCCATCGCCCGTCGCCCGCAAGGACGACGCGCTGAAGAATGCCGAGCTCGCCATGGCCCACGCCAAGCGGCAGGGCGGCAACCGCATCGAGGTCTTCGTCCCGGCGATGCGCACCGACCGCAACGACCGGCTGGCGCTGGAGAGCGACCTGCGCAAGGCGATCGAGCGCAATGAAATCCAGGTGATGTACCAGCCGATCGTCCGGCTCGAGGACCGTACCATCGCCGGTTTCGAGGCGCTGGTGCGCTGGGATCATCCGCGCGAGGGCCGGCTGATGCCGCAGGATTTCCTCGCCATCGCCGAGGAGACCGGATTGATCGTCGACCTCGGCATCTACGTGATGGACAAGACCGCGCGCGATCTTCGCCAGCGTCAACGTCTCGAGCCGCCAGCTCCTGCGCCACGACCTGCTGCACGACGTCAAGACCGTGCTCGGGCGCCGGCGCGTGCTGCCGGGCACGCTCAAGCTCGAGATCACCGAGAGCCTCGTCATGGAAAACCCGGAATATGCGGCGCAGATGCTGCAGCGCATCCGCGACCTCGGCGCCGGCCTCTCGCTCGACGATTTCGGGACGGGCTATTCCTCGCTGTCCTATCTGCAGCGCTTCCCCTTCGACACCATCAAGATCGACCAGAGCTTCGTGCGCCAGATGGGCAATGGCCGTCCGCCGGTGATCCTGCGCTCGATCGTGCAGCTTGCATCCGACCTGAACATGGATGTCGTCGCAGAGGGCGCCGAGAGCGAGTCCGATGCGATCGATCTCTATCAGCTCGGCTGCCAATATGCGCAGGGCTACATCTTCGGCCAGCCGATGACGGCGGCGGAGGCCCGCCGCCTGATGGGCGCGACCGCCGCGGCGACCGAAGCAGCCTAGCATTCTTCCCTCGGAGAGAAGATCTCAGGCGTGCCCGGCATCCCGCGACAGGAAGGCCGGATCGATCCCGATCTTGTTCAGCGCACGCTGGTATTTCGTTTCGACGCTCTCGTCGAACAGCAGCGCCGGATCGGCCTCGCAATGCAGCCAGCCATTCGACTGGATCTCGGCCTCGAGCTGTCCTGCCGCCCAGCCGGCATAGCCCAGGGCGAGCACCGCGTTTTCCGGCCCGGTGCCGCCGGCGATGGCACGCAGAATGTCGAGCGTCGCCGTCAGGCAGATGCCGTCGTCGATCGGCAGCGTCGCCGATTCCAGGAAGAAATCGGCGGTATGCAGCACGAAGCCGCGCTTGGTCTCGACGGGGCCTCCGCGCAGAACCTGCATCTTCTCGGCGCGGCTCGGCAGGCGGATCAGCTCCTCGGACGGGATCACGTCGAGCTGCACCAGCAGATCCGGAAACTTGGTGTCGGCCGCCGGCTTGTTGACGATGATGCCCATCGCCCCGTCTTCGGAATGAGCGCAGACATAGACGACGCTGCGGCTGAAGCGCGTATCGGCCATGCCGGGCATCGCGATCAGGCATTGCCCGTCGAGATAGCTGCGGCTGCCGAGCTTCGATTCTGAGCCGATCTTCATGCCCGCATGCTAGATCACTTTGCGCCGGACGGGAAACCGGGACCCGCACAAAAAGCCGGCTCCGCGATTGTGCCTCATTCCTGGGCAATATCCCGGACGAAGGCGGAGCGGGCTCGTGCTCCGTCGCATTCGCGTGAGGGGCGGAGGTTTTGTTCGCTTTTCGACATGGCAATGGATAAGGCAGGGCGGTGAAACGAATTCTGTCCCTGCTGGCCATAAGCCCTCTCGCCTTCGGCAGCCTCGCCCATGCCCAGGAAGCCGCGAACGAGGCCGCGATGTCGCCATGGTCGGTCGCGGAACATGCGCGGCTCAGGCTGATCGCGGGGCCGACCACGCCGACCGGCAAGCAACGCGTCGGCGTCGAGATCGCGATGTCGCCGGGCTACAAGACCTACTGGCGCAGCCCCGGACAGTTCGGCGTGCCTCCCGCCTTCGACTGGACCGGCTCGACGAATATCGGCGGGCTCGATGTGCGCTGGCCGGTGCCGGAGCGCTTCCAGGATTCGGCCGGCTACTCGATCGGCTATGTCGGCGAGGTGGTGATCCCGGTCTCCGTGCAGCCGGTCGATCCGACGCGGCCGGTCATGGTGACGCTGAAGCTCGACTATGCGGTCTGCGAGAAGATCTGCATTCCCGTCAAGGGCGAGGCCAGCCTGTGGCTGGAGCCGGGCGTGACCACGGTGACCTCGGCGAGGCTCGAGAGCTACGAGGCGCGCATTCCGCTGCCGGTGAAGCCGGGGCCCCACGCGGCGAAGCTGTCCGTCCTCGACGCCCGGCTGGACGACGGCGTCGTCGATCCCGGCCTCAAGCTGACGCTGCAGGCGCCGCCGGACGGCAAGATCGAGGATATCTTCGTCGAGGGGCCGGGCATGTGGTCCTTCGGGAGACCGCATCTGACGACGCAGCCCGACGGCCTGGTCACGGCGCAGATCCGTATCAACGAGCGTCCGAAGGGCACCTCGGGGCCGGTCCCGCTGATCTTCACGGTGCGCGGCACGCCCAAGCCCGTCGAGACCCGGCTCGAACTCGACATCCCCGCCGGCAAGCCGTAAGTCCTCTGGCCGGGCGGCCCGTGTGCCGCAGGCTTCATGGAGAACAGGCTCATGACCATCAAGGTGGGTGACAAGCTTCCGCAGGCGACGTTCCGGGTCATGACCGCCGACGGCCCGGCCGCCAAGACGACCGACGAGCTGTTCAAGGGCAAGAAGGTCGTGCTTTTCGCCGTGCCCGGCGCCTTCACCCCGACCTGCCATCGCAACCATCTGCCCGGCTATGTCGGCAAGGCCGCCGAGATCAAGGCCAAGGGCGTCGATGCGATCATGGTGACATCGACCAACGACGTCTTCGTGATGGATGCCTGGTCGAAGGCCACCGGCGGCGCCGGCGTGATCGAGTTCCTCGCTGACGGCAACGCCGATTTCGCCAAGGCGATCGGCCTGTCGATGGACGGCTCGGGCTTCGGCCTCGGCACCCGCTCGCAGCGCTACTCGATGCTGGTCGAGGACGGCGTGGTGAAGGCGCTCAATGTCGAGGAAGCCGCCGGCAAGGCCGAGGCCTCCGGCGCCGAGGCGATGCTCGGCCAGCTCTGAGCCCGAATCCAGCCGACCCGAAGCCCGCGCGCGGTCCGCGCGGGCTTTTCGTTGCCGGCTCACGCATGGCAGGTGATCCTTTCCATCGCGGCTTGTCATGAGACAAGGCGGTTCCCGGCCGCTAGCTTCTGCGGCCGGAGGAACCAGCCGATGCCCGAGATCACCATCCGCCCGCTGACCGCAGCAGACCGCGCCGCCTGGACGCCGCTTTGGCACGGCTACCTGACCTTCTACAAGGCGACGCTCCCGGCGGAGCTCGACGACGTCACCTTCGGGCGGCTGACGAGCGGGCAGGAGCCGATGGGCGGCTTCATCGCCTTCCAGGGCGACAAGGCGCTGGGCTTGACCAACTGGGTGATCCACCGGACGACCTGGAGCGAGCGGAACATCTGCTACCTGCAGGACCTGTTCACCGTGCCGGAAGCGCGCGGCACCGGCATCGGGCGCAAGCTGATCGAGGCGGTGAACCGGATGGCGCGCGAAAAGAACTGCTTCCGCGTCTATTGGCAGACGCACGAGACCAACCTGCAGGGACAGGCGCTCTACGACAAGGTCGCCGACAAGTCGGGCTTCATCGTCTACCGGCAACCGCTCGGCTGACGCGGCGCGCTCGGCGCGCCGGCGCCCGACCGGGCTGCAGGCTCGCAGGCTGGCGTTTGCATCGGCGCAATCCCACGGGTGCGCCGGGCACCTATATGAGGGAGGACGATTTTCCAAGGCCCCTCCACGGGCGGCCGCCGGAAGCCTCCTCACGAACGCGGCCGGACCGCGACCAGCCACAGGCGCGCCATGAAGAAGATCGGCTTCCTCTCGTTCGGGCACTGGACGCCCTCCCCGCAATCCGGCACGCGCTCGGCCGGCGACACGCTGCTGCAGTCGATCGAGCTGGCGGTGGCCGCCGAGGAGCTCGGCGCCGACG
>ERZ778020.3356-NODE-3356-length-10540-cov-5.205150_pt1 | contig 10540 bp, 6 predicted proteins | sample MGYA00375750_ERZ778020 | MGnify/ENA primary metagenome ERZ778020 (study PRJEB29350, sample SAMN05389818) | bioreactor metagenome | isolation source: Ammonium sulfate bioreactor | place: South Africa: University of Cape Town | collected 2014-03-17 ...
CAGGCATCCCGCCTCAACCGCGACCACACCGGTTCGTTCGGCTCAAAATCATACGCGCGCGAAGAGCTGGTCGCCGAAATGGCGGGTGCCTTCGTTTGTGCCTCGCTCGGTATCGTGCCGACCGTGCGCCACGCTGACTACATCGGTTCCTGGCTGGAGGTGCTGCGCGAGGATAATCGCGCCGTCGTCCGTGCGGCGAGCGCGGCATCGAAGGCCGCCGATTTCCTGCTCGGCTTTCTGCCGCCCGCGATCGATTCCGTGGTTGGGGGCAGCGAGGAAGCTGCATGACGGATCCGCACGCTGTGCCCGTATCTGTCCTCAGTTGATGCTGCGCGTCAGAGAGTGAGAGGCGTGCCGGCTTGTCTGTGACGGGAAGGAGGTCGGGAGAGAGTCTTTCGGCCGCCCGTCATGGAGAATCCGACATGGCATGCGTCGTCCAGAAGATCAAACTCAGTCCCTCCCGCGATATTCCCTTCAACAAGCTGGTGCTGAGCCAGTCCAACGTCCGGCGCGTAGAGGCCGGCGTCTCGATCGAACAACTGGCAGAGAGCATCGCTCAGCGCACGCTGCTACAAAGCCTGAGCGTTCGTGCGGTCGTTGACGCCGACGGCCAGGAGACCGGTATGTTCGAGGTGCCCGCCGGCGGACGCCGTTACCGCGCGCTCGAACTGCTGGTCAAGCAGAAGCGTATGGCGAAGACGCAACCTGTCCCCTGTGTCATCCGGGATGGCGGTATCGCCGAGGACGATTCCCTCGCCGAAAATGACGAGCGGGTCGGACTGCATCCGCTCGATCAGTTCCGCGCGTTCAAGCTGCTACATGACGGCGGCATGAGCGAAGAGGATATCGCCGCGCGGCACTTCGTCTCGCCGGCGATCGTCAAGCAGCGCCTTCGTCTGGCGTCAGTCTCGCCGAAGTTGCACGACGTCTATGCTGACGATGGTATGACACTCGAACAGTTGATGGCATTCTCGGTCACGTCCGACCAGGCGCGTCAGGAGCAGGTCTGGGACAACATCAGCAGATCCGGCAATGACGAGCCATATCAGATCCGGAGGATGCTGACGGAGAACACCGTGCGCGCTTCCGACCGTCGCGCCCAGTTCATCGGACTGGATGCCTACGAGCAGGCCGGCGGCGCCGTGATGCGGGATCTGTTCGCGCACGACGATGGCGGATGGTTGCAGGATGTGCCGTTGCTTGATCGTCTCGTTACCGAAAAACTCAAAGTCGAGGCCGAAACGATCGCCAAGGAGGGCTGGAAATGGATCTCAGTCGCCGTGGACTTTCCCTACGGCCATGCTAGCGGCATGCGTGAGCTAGAGGGCAAACCTGTCGATCTCTCACCTGAGGAGCAGGCCACCATCGACGCCCTCAACGCCGAGCAGGCGAAGCTTGAATCCGACTACCAGGATGCCGACGAATTGCCCGAGGAGGTCGATCAGCGTCTCGGCGAAATCGAGCAGGCTTTGATGGCATTCGAAGACCGGCCGGTGCTCTACGATCCGACAGAGATCGCCCGAGCTGGTGTCTTCATCAGCATCGATTCCGAGGGACGCCTTTCCGTGGACCGGGGTTACGTCCGGCCAGAGGACGACGTGCCGGCAACTGATGCTGATATCGAGCAGAGCGCCGATCCGTCGTCGACCGGAGGGCAGGAGGCAGGTGCTTGCATTCGGCGAGCGGTGATCGCGGTTGCAGGCAGCGCTGCTGATGCCGACGAAGATGATGAGGATGCGGCCAAGCCTTTGCCGGATCGGCTCATCACAGAGCTGACGGCGCATCGTACGCTGGCGCTGCGGGACGCGCTGGCAGAAAGTCCTGCGATCGCGTTCCAGGCAGTGTTGCACAACTTTGTGCTGACTGCCTTTTACCGGTTCGCATCATCAGGAAGCTGCCTTGAGATCGGGCTTCACACGCCGACCTTTCCCGCCCAAGCCCCTGGCTTAAGGGAAAGCGCGTCCGCGAAGGCCGTCGAGGCGCGGCATGAGTCCTGGAAAGCACGGCTGCCGAAGAGCGAGAAAGATCTGTGGGACGCACTCACAGCCCTCGATGGCGGTGCGCAAGCGTCTCTGTTCGCTCACTGTGCGTCATTTGCGGTCAACGCCCTCTATGAGCCGGCCAACCGCTACAATCAGGGTCGCGTCTCCGCTCACGCCGTCCGCACGCGGCTCGACCAGGCCGACGTGCTGGCCCGCGCGGTGGGCCTCGACATGGTCCAGGCTGGCTGGAGACCCACTGTCGACAATTATCTCGGCCGGGTCACCAAGCCTCGCATTTTGGAGGCGGTGCGGGAGGCAAGGGGCGAGTCTTCCGCGCAGCTGATCGACCACCTGAAGAAGGCGGACATGGCGAAGGAGGCCGAGCGCCTTCTCGATGGTTCGGGCTGGTTACCGGAGCCGCTGCGTCTCGTCGACCCCGCCGCGTCGCCAGCGGAAGAGGAGGGTGAAGCGGGTCCGCTGCCCGATTTCCTCGCCGACGAGGAGGAAGGGGAGAACGCCGGCGACGATGATCCGCAACAGCTCGATGCGGCTGAGTGACATCACAGAGCGGGATGGCTCCGGCTGTCCCGCAGTTTTGGGGACCGGTGCAGAGCGCCGGTCCCCTTTTTATTGGCGATGGCTGAGAGGTAGAGGCGGGCCGGGAAGGGTTTTGAGTCGCCGCGGTCTTAAAGGAGAGCGCCGAGCGGTTCAGCCCATTCCTGCTCTCCCGAGAAATCCTCCCATGACCGAATCTCTCGCCGGCGGCGCCGTCGCGCCGCTCTCGATCCGTGCCACCGCAGTTGTCGCCTCGAGTGTCATCAGGGCTGCGCGACAGCTTTTGACCGATCTCGAGCGCAGCCGCCGGATCGATGCCGCTGTCCTGCGCGGCGCCATGGAGGCTGCCTTCGGCGCCTCCGATGCGACCGGGGTCTGGAACTGGAAGACGGCCTACAACGCCTGCGAGGCGGCGACCGTCCTGTTGCTAAGGCGATATGGCGCCGTCATGCGCACCAAGGCGACGTCGCCAGCCGCGATGCTGCCGATGCTGATGAGGATCGCGAGCCTCCTTCCGACTCAGACACGCCGATCTGTGGAGAGTGAATCCCTCCAGCAGTTCTCCACTCCTATCGGGCTGGCGTTTGTAGCCAGCCGAGCGGCCGCGATCACGCCTACTGACGTCGTTCTCGAACCTTCAGCTGGCACCGGCCTTCTCGCCATCCTGGCCGAACTTGACGGCGCCTCCCTGGTCCTTAACGAGTTCGCCGAGAGCCGTGCTGGCATTCTCGCGCAGCTGTTTCCCGGCGCCTCCACGACCCAGTTTGACGCCGCTCACATTAACGACCACCTCGATGCCGGCATCGTGCCTGATGTCGTGCTGATGAACCCGCCGTTCTCGGCTGCGGTCCATGTCGATCGACAGATGCGAGAGGCGGCACTGCGTCACATCGGATCCGCCCTGGCTCGACTTCCCGAAGGCGGACGGCTGGTTACCATCACAGGCGCAAACGTCGCGCCCGACAATCCCGCATGGACCTGTTCCTTCAAGCGGCTGCAAGAACAAGGCCGTGTCGTATTCTCGGCGGCAATTGACGGCGCCGTCTATGCCAAGCACGGCACCAACGTCGACACCCGTCTGACCGTTATCGATCGAGTCCCGGCTGACGACGTCGCCTCGTTCCCAGTATCTCCCGGCATTGCGCCCGATCTGCCGACTTTGCTCGGCTGGGTCCAACAGCACGTGCCGCCGCGTCGTCCAATGGCTGGCACAGCGGCTGGCGTGGTGCCGGCAATTGCCAGCCCTGCAACGCCTCGAACAGTACGTGCCTACGTCAGCGCCAGTCGGCTGCAGCCGTGCCGGCAATTGCTCCCGTGGCGACCGAAGTCGCCTACGAGCCGGTGGATTGGACGCCCACGGATGGCGGCAGCATCACCGATTCGCTTTATGAGGCTTACACACTGCAGTCGATCCGTATTCCAGGCGCGCAACCGCATCCCACAAAGCTCGTGCAGTCCGCCGCGATGGCTTCCGTCGCACCGCCGGAGCCGTCCTACCGGCCGCACCTGCCGGCTAACGTCATATCGGATGGCATCCTATCCGATGCCCAACTCGAGAGCATCATCTACGCCGGCGAGGCGCATTCCGCGTTTCTCGCAGCGCCTGGACAGTCGATGCGACTTTTGACGTCGTGGCGGCCGCGCGCGACGACGCGGAAAATGCCGTTCGCTTTCGCCGGGGCTGGTTCCTGGGCGATGGCACTGGCGCGGGGAAGGGCCGGCAGGTCGCCGGCATCCTGCTCGACAACTGGCTGAAAGGTCGCCGCCGCGCGGTCTGGATCAGCAAGTCCGACAAGCTCATTGAGGATGCGCAACGCGACTGGTCGGCGCTTGGGATGGAGCGGCTCCTCGTCACGCCGCTTTCCCGTTTCCGGCAGGGCACGCCAATCCGGCTCACGGAAGGCATCCTATTTACCACCTACGCCACGCTGCGGACCGACGAGCGCGGCGAGAAACTTTCGCGCGTGAGGCAGATCGTCGAATGGTTGGGCTCCGATTTTGACGGAGTGATCGTCTTCGACGAGAGCCACGCCATGCAAAATGCGGTTGGTGGCAAGGGCGAACGCGGCGACCAGGCGGCCTCTCAGCAGGGGCGTGCGGGCCTCAGGCTCCAGCACGCCTTGCCGAATGCGCGGGTGGTCTACGTCTCCGCGACTGGCGCCACCACGGTACACAACCTCGCCTATGCCCAGCGTCTCGGCCTATGGGGCGGCGAGGATTTTCCGTTCGCGACCCGGGCCGAGTTCGTCGAGGCGATCGAGGAGGGCGGGGTTGCAGCGATGGAAGTGCTGGCGCGCGACCTCAAGGCGCTTGGACTCTATGCCGCTCGCTCGCTGTCCTATGAGGGTGTCGAATACGAACTGGTCGAGCACCAGCTCACAGCGGAGCAGGTCCGCATCTATGATGCCTATGCCGGTGCATTCAGCATCATCCATAACAACCTCGAGGCGGCGATGCGGGCCGCTAACATCACGGGCGAGACCGGCACGCTGAATGGACAGGCAAAGTCCGCGGCAAGATCTGCCTTCGAAAGCGCCAAGCAGCGTTTCTTCGGCCACCTCTTGACGTCGATGAAAACGCCATCGCTGATCCGCTCGATCGAGCGCGATCTCGACGCCGGCCACGCTGCCGTCATTCAGATCGTCTCGACGGGCGAGGCCCTCATGGAGCGACGGCTTGCCGAGATCCCGACCGAGGAGTGGGGTGACATCCAGGTCGACATTACCCCGCGCGAGTATGTCCTCGACTATCTCGCCCATTCCTTTCCGGTTCAACTCTACGAGCCTTTCACGGACTCGGAAGGCAATCTTTGCTCCCGGCCCGTCTATTGCGACGGCCAGCCGGTCGAGAGCCGGGAGGCCGTCGCGCGCCGCGACCGCCTCATCGAAAATCTCGCGTCATTGTCGCCGGTGCCCGGCGCCCTCGACCAGATCGTTCAGCGATTTGGGACGGACATGGTCGCCGAGGTCACCGGCCGCTCGCGCCGCGTGATCCGCAAAGGCCAGCGCCTCATCGTTGAGAACCGTGCTGCATCGGCGAATCTCGCCGAGACCTCGGCCTTCATGGACGACGTCAAGCGTATACTCGTATTCAGCGATGCCGGAGGCACGGGGAGGAGCTACCATGCCGAGCTATCGGCACGGAATCGCCGCTTGCGGGTTCACTACCTGCTCGAACCCGGCTGGAAGGCGGATGCCGCCATCCAGGGCCTCGGCCGCACGAACCGGACCAATCAGGCGCAGCCGCCGCTATTTCGGCCGGTCGCGACAGACGTGAAGGCGGAGAAGCGCTTCCTCTCCACGATCGCTCGCCGCCTCGACACATTGGGCGCCATCACCCGGGGTCAGCGCCAGACCGGAGGGCAGGGCCTGTTCCGGCCCGAGGACAACCTCGAAAGCCAGTATGGCCGTGATGCATTGCGCCAGCTCTACATGCTGCTGGCGCGCGGCAAGGTCGAGGGCTGCTCGCTTGAGAGATTCGAAGATGCGACCGGACTGAAGCTTATGGATGCCAACGGGCTCAAAGATGAGCTTCCGCCGATCACGACCTTCCTGAACAGGCTGCTGGTGCTCACTATCCAACTGCAGAATATTCTGTTCACCGCCTTCGAGCAGCTACTGACCGCCCGTATCGAAGGCGCGATCGCATCGGGTACCTACGACATCGGACTGGAAACCCTCCGTGCTGAAAGCTTTGTCGTCACTGATCGGCGAACGATCTATACACATCCGGTGACGGGCGCCGAGACCCGGCTCCTCACGATCACTCAGCGCCAGCGCAATCATCCTGTAAGCCTGGATGATGCCCTCGACCGCCTGTCGGATCAGCGTGCTGTCCCGCTGATCAATGAGCGCTCCGGACGAGCCGCCGTGCAGGTCCCAGCCCCGAGCTTCATGCTCGATGATGGCGAGATCGAACGACGCGTCCGGTTGATCCGGCCAATGGAGCAGCACAGCCTCCCCCTGAAGATGATGGCGGAAAGCCATTGGGTTGAAGCCGATCGCGAACGCTTCGCCGCGGCCTGGCAGGTAGAGCTTGCCGAGGTGGCCGAGTTCACCGAAAGCACGATCCACATCGTGGCGGGCTTGTTGCTGCCGATCTGGAAGCGGCTGCCGAACGAGTCGACGCGGGTCTATCGGCTGCAGACGGATGCTGGCGAACGCGTCATCGGCCGCAAGGTCTCGGCAGCCTGGGTCGCGAATGTCCTTGCCGTTGACGAGCCCAAGCTCGCGACCGACAAGGCCTTTGCCGCGCTGATGGAGGGGAGGACGGTCCTTGAGCTCGCCGAAGGCCTCCAGCTCCGCCGTGTCCGGGTCATGGACGCATATCGCATCGAACTTTCTGGATTCAACGACGCGATGCGCGACCGGCTGCGCGCGTACGGCCTGTTCGGGGAGATCATCACCTGGAAGCTACGCATGTTCGTGCCAACTGACACTGATGGCATCGAAGTCCTGGCGAAGGTGCTCGACCACTACCCAATCGAGCGCATCGCCGAACGGGAGGCTGCGTGATGGCCCGCGACGCCTCCGAACTGGCACACTGCCTCGCGCGCGAAGCCGAAGCGGTGTGCCGTTATTATCTCTCCAACGGCAGGCGCCAGGGGCGGTACTGGCTGGTTGGCGACGTGCACAATACGCCGGGCCGCTCGATGTTCGTGCGGCTCCAGGACTCACCGAAGGGACCCGCTGGCAAATGGACGGATGCCGCAACCGGCGAGCATGGCGATCTCCTCGACATCGTCAGGGAAAGCCTTGGTCTTCCTGACTTCCGCGCCGTCGCCGAGGAGGCAAGACGCTTTCTCAAGCTACCCCGGGCTAAACCGGAAGGTGCCTCAAAACCGGCTCGCCCCATCACCGCGGTTGGCTCACAAGAGGCCGCAAGACGGCTGTTTGCGATCTCAGGTCCGATTGAGGGTACCGTCGTTGAGACTTATTTGCACCGTCGCGGAATAGCCCGCGTGTACCATGGTGGCAGCCTGCGCTTCCATCCGCGCTGCTACTACCGGCCTGACGAGCATTTGCCGACCGAGACCTGGCCGGCAATGATCGCTGCCGTCACCGACCTCGATGGCGGGATCACCGGCGTGCACCGCACCTGGCTCGATCCGGACGGCTTTGATCGCGTTCGGCTCGGCAAGGCACCGGTCGACACGCCACGACGAGCCATGGGCGACCTGCTCGGTAACGCAGTTCGTTTCGGTGTGGCTGACGACGACGTGCTTGTCGCCGGCGAAGGCATCGAGACCATGCTATCGCTACGCTGTGTGCTTCCGACGTTGCCGATGGCCGCTGCGCTTTCAGCCAATCACCTCTCGGCCATGCTGCTGTCGTCGAGTTTGCGCCGGCTCTATATCGCCCGCGACGCCGATGCTGCCGGAGACGCGGTCCGGGCAATCCTGACGCAGCGCGCAGCAGCCGCCGGCATCGAAGCCATCACGTTGTCGCCCCGGCTTGGTGATTTCAACGAGGATCTCTACATCTTCGGCCTCGATGCTCTCCGTACGGCTTTGCGGATGCAACTCGTACCAGAGGACGTCTCCCGCTTCCTGCTCTTGTCGACCGCTGTCGCATAGGCGCGTTTTGTTTCGACGCCGACAGCTCGGTCGAGGCGGTGCCAATGCCGAAGAGGCGCGCGACCTCGGCCTTCTAGAGGGCGATCGGACGGCAAGCGGCCCGGGCCGCCAATGGCTGCGGTGCGGCTATTTTCCGCCGGCCCTGCGGGCCTTTGCATCGCGAAGCAAAATAGCCGCACCTCTGCCATCCTCCGCTGGCGCTTCGGCCCTCCGCTTCGCTTTCGGGTTCTGGCCCGCTCCGCCCGCCGCCTGAGTGATCGCCACGAAGGCCGCGATGGGCGCGGCCGATCCGGCAAAGGACCTCTTCCATGACCGACCATGACGACATCGAACCGCCGCACGCCGCCTCTGCAACCGACCACGTCCTCAGCGAATTGCAGCTCTTCGGCTACCGTCCATTTGACGATGAGCCAGATCCGAGACCGCTACCCGAGGGCAAGATGATCGCCGGCGCAGTCGCCGATATCTTCGACGCCTTGGTTGCCACCTTGAGCGATACGCGGCTCGAGCCGGACCTTAGCGATTTGCTCTGGTCGACCGTCAACCTGTTCCATCGTGCCGCGGACCGAATTGATCGCCATCTCGATGACAACGAACAGGCTCAACGCAAGAGCCAGCGCGAGCAGAATGGTTCGGAAGTACGATCGGTCGAACTCGAGCGCCTGACGGCCGAAGGCATCACACTGATCGAGCGCCGCAACTGCCTGGAGCTGTTCCGCGATCAGGCCATCGAGCACTTTGAGCTCCACACCGGTTCACCCTGGCGCCCCCGCTCGGGTTCGCTTGTCAACCATCGCACGCTCACGGCGGCAATGATCGACTCCCGGGATTTCATCGCAGCCAAGCGCCGCGCAGAGACCGAGGTCTTGTTGCCACCTGGGCCCAAGATCGCACTCACTGGCGGCCTCGACTTCAACGACCACACCTTGATCTGGGATCGTCTCGACAAGGTTCACGCCAAGCATCCGGACATGGTCCTGATCCATGGCGGCTCACCAAAGGGTGCCGAACTGATCGCCTCCAAATGGGCGACCAACCGGAAGGTTCCACAGATCGCCTTCAAGCCGGACTGGACCAAGCACGCCAAGGCGGCGCCATTCAAGCGCAACGACGCCATGCTCGAACTCGTGCCGATCGGCGTCATGCATTTCCCGGGCACGGGAATCCAGGACAACCTGGCCGACAAGGCGAAACGACTCGGCATTCCCGTTTGGAAATTTGGCGGCGCGTGAGCGCCGCCTTGCCACCTTCCGAACCACCAAGGCGGAGTTGCAAGCGCCGCAACTCCGCCTCGTTTCGGTTGCATATCCAGAATCGCGCCGCGGTGGTGGTGGAAGGCGCGACCGTTACTCCTTTGCATACGGAGCCACCACCATGATCGCCCTTGGACTTGTCCTCAACACCGTCGGCATCGGCTTGTTCTGCTGGCTGATCTTGACGCTGGCCGTGTACGCTTTGCCGTTTTTTGTCGCCGTCAGCGCCGGGGTGGCGGCATTTCATAGCGGCGCCGGCATCCTCGGTGCGCCGCTCGTCGGCATTGTCGCCGGCGGCGTGACGCTCGCGATTGGACAGACCGCATTCGCGATCGCGCGGTTTCCGATCTTGCGTGCAGCCATAGCGGCCGCCTTCGCCTTCCCAGCCGCGATTGCTGGCTATCATGTGGTCTTCGCGATGTCGCAACTCGGGATGCCCTCGCTGGCATGGCGTGAGGTCTTCGCGTGCCTCGGCGCGGTCTTTATCGGTGGTACGGCGTGGACACGGTTGGCTGTCCTTGCGGAGCCCCGTCCATTGGAGTCGGGCAGGGTCGTGCCAAGCGCATCTCCGGCGGGTCTTTCTGCCGCTACGCACGACGGATAGTCCCTCTCCACCTGCCTCCTCGATCAGATTCGCGCAGATCGGAGCGTTGAAGGAGGGATCGTCGAACTCGAGCGAACGTAAGCGTTCCTTCGTGCGGAGCCCATAGCGAGCTGCGTCATCTCGGCCCGGCCCATATAGTTGCGATGGTGAGGCCCTTCGGTCGCGGCTATTTGTCGTCTGACAATTCCGCCGTTTCCTGCATGTCGTTTCTTTCTCTACGCCTGGAAATTCCGACTTCTTGCACATTCGAACCGAAATTGGCCAAGTCTTCTCCCCAGGTCGTGGTTCAGCACGCGGACGCACGTGGCCTCTTTGATGGCTTGATCTGGCCGAAGACCGGCTGCGCCTCGATCGTCTGAGCCGCAACGCCGTCGCTCAAGACTTTCTTCCCCTGGGCTACGCCCATTCCTCGCGAGGCAAGAAAGTCTTTACGACGTCGTCCTCCGCTTCGCTCCGGCCCGCAACCGGGTGCGTCGCCGATCGTCCTCGGCCTGTCCATCGCCATCGAGGCCGCGGTGGTCGCGGGCTCGAAACACAACAGGAGAAGTGACATGGCTAACATCGGTTCTTT
>ERZ778020.3368-NODE-3368-length-10509-cov-3.832026_pt1 | contig 10509 bp, 8 predicted proteins | sample MGYA00375750_ERZ778020 | MGnify/ENA primary metagenome ERZ778020 (study PRJEB29350, sample SAMN05389818) | bioreactor metagenome | isolation source: Ammonium sulfate bioreactor | place: South Africa: University of Cape Town | collected 2014-03-17 ...
ATAGGTCGACCGGTTTTCGTTTGTTCTTTCGTTCGATTCCATTTGTCATAATAATTTCTTGCAAAATCATCTCGTTTGATATTTAATTGCCAATTTTCATAGACACTTAATTCTGTCTGAGGATTGCCAACGAATGCGCCGGGCATAAGTGGTTCACCACTCAGTTCAAGTGACTTTTTCACGTCTTTTCCACCATCAGCTTGGAAAAATTTTATTAATAAATCGAGTCCCTCAAAAACAATAAAAACTCTTTGGAAGAAAATGAAAATAATTGAATTTTTACTTCCGAATGATCCATTGCATCCCAAGGAATGGCTTGATGACCGGCTTTTTCAAGAGCTTTAATTGCAGTATCGATTGCACGTTGAACAGGTGGTGACAAATGAACAATTCCATCGAATTTCAAGACTCCGAAAGCCAACGAAGATGCTTGACCTTGTTGAAATAGATCTTCTCGCCAAGGAATATTATGAACTTTCGGATCGACTAGCCAAGCTGTGTGTCTAAGATCGATTTAAAAAATAAACGAATATTCTCAACCGATCGTGTCATTGGTCCGATGACACTCGGCACGGATTCTTGTCCTTCGAATGTATTTCTTATATGAGCATAGGATAATCTTCCGTGCGATGGTTTCAAACCACAGATTCCATTTGCAGCTGTTGGCAAACGAATACTTCCGCCAATATCCGAACCTATTCCGCAAATACTTCCTTTCAATGCAATCAGACTTCCTTCACCACCGGAACTGCCACCACAACTTAAATATCGATTCAATGGATTACATGTTCGACCGAGAAGATAACTTTCGGTTGTTCCCATCATAATCGTTTGTGGTAGAGTCGTTTTAACGTATAAAACACCGCCAAGTGAGAGAATTTCATCAACAATCAATGAATTTCTCTCGGCTTTTTGACCTAAATACCCGATAAAACCAATTGCTGTTTCGATTCCTTCGATTTGAACTTGATCTTTGAAACTAATCGGAACGCCATGCAATGGTCCGAGCGTTTGTCCGCCTGTTTTTCTATAATATTCATCGAGATATTCAGCTCGTTTATACGCTTGTTCAAAGAAGATTTCCGATAGACAATTGACTAATTGATGAGCAATTGCCGCTCGTTTACAAAACGCTTCAATAACATTCTTCGCTGAATATTTGCCTTGAGCAATTCTCGTTGCAAGTTCATCGATCTGATCGATTTCAGTGATTTCAATGTCAATCGCCGATAGAATTCCGCATTCATACGGTACAACTGTTAAATCTTTCGGTAGATTATTTAAAATTTCCGATGATAATTTCCATTGATTTGGAATGAGTGAATTCAAAGCAATTCGTTTTTCATTGGCTTTCTCCTGCCAATTCGACATTCTTTCGTTTTTCTAGAAGAGACACAAGACAATCGTTTTGCATCACTCGAACAGATAGGTTTTGTTTATTCAACGAATTTGATCAAGCATAAAAGGAAAGAAAAAGAAGAAGAGAAAAAAAAGAAAATTGATGGAGTCTCTTTGTGTGTGTTTGATTTCGGGTCTATTGAGATCTACATGTGTGAACGCCAGGATGTCCGCTTTCATCGTCAGAATCGCCGTTTTCGTACATTTCACGACGTTGTCCCGGACGATCGTTATGTGCGGATTTAGTTGTATGAAAATCGATCATGTGAACATCTTCGACATGTTCACCTTTAGGAATTTCTACATGTGGTCGTTTCGGTAAGAGAGTTTCTAAAGCCTACAAAAAAAAACTCCAAAGATTAAAAATCGAAAAGGGAAAACAATTACTTTTAATTGTTCGGTGTCAAGTGATTTTTCAGCTGGAAATTCGACATCGAATTGAACAATCAAATCTCCTGTATCATGCGTTCGCATATTAATCATTCCTTGCCCTTTAACACATCGATATGTCTCTAAAACAACAACAAAATAGAGTAAATAAATTTCAAAATTTTTCTCACCAGGTGCAATCGGTTGATTCGGCGGATGAGTAAGAACGATTTTTCGTCCATCTAAATGCGGAACAACCAATTGAAATCCGCACAATGATTCGACTAAATTTATTTTATGTTTCATAATTAAATTATCTCCACTTCGTTCGAAAGTCGCATGTGGTTCTTGTTGTAGGACGATAATCACATCGCCCGGCTCCATATTCGGTGCTTGATCACTTTCGCCAGGAAAACGAAGTTGTTGTTCATGTTTACTGCCCGGTGAAATGACGATTTCGAGTTTTTTCTTTTCGTCAATTGTCTTTCGTCCGTTACACGTTTTACATCGATCACGTTCGTTGATGATTTCGCCTTCGCCATTGCATTCTTTACAAACTTGTTGCATCCGTTGAATCATTCCCGGACCCAATTGACGTGTGATAAATTGAATGCCTTGACCACGGCACGGTGCACATGTCTGTTTAGCACCTTCACGTCCGCCATTGCCGTTACAAGCTTGACAAATAACCTTACGAGAGATTTCGAGTGTTCGTGTGTCGCCTTTGTATAATTGTTCGAGTGTAACTTTGAGCGGATGAGCGATGTCTTCGCCTCGACGTCGGCGATTTCGACCGCCTGCTCCACCCATGCCGCCAAAGAGACCACCAAATCCACCGCCAAATCCGCCAAAACCTCCGAATGGATCACTGCTACCGCCACTGAAGAATTGCCCGAGAATATCTGCCATGCTGCCTGTAAAAGAATAAGATTCAATTTTCTTTTAAAGATTCAAACGGAATATTCGAACCTCCAGCACCACCGCCTCCGCCTTCCTTGAGACCTTCGAGACCGTACATACTGAAAACAAGCAAAAGTTCAATCGTGTGTGTTGAAAAAAAAGAGCGTTCTGCTCGTACTCATAGACTTGTCGTTTGTTTTCATCGGTTAAAACTTGATAAGCAAAGGATATTTCTTTGAATTTTTCGGCTGATTCAGGATTTTTATCTGGATGATGAGTTTTAGCGAGTTTATGATATGCCTGAACGAAGAAAAAACAATGTTCAACGTCCTTTGACCTTCAATCAATCTAAACAACAAACTTTTTTTATTTCCTGATCACTGGCATTTCGTGATACGCCGAGTAAATCGTATAATTTCGTGTCTGGCATGATGAATATCTGCAAGAGAAAATGAATTCGATCCGTAGAAAAACAATGCAATTTGTGCGTTTTTTTTTGTCTATTGATGAGTCAAATATGTACTACCGACTAGGTGACGTTAAATGAGTAGCCTTTTGGATCTGAATAAGCAAACAGATGAGACACTAATAAAACATGGATTTCATTGTGAAATTTATTTATTTTATTAAAATTTTAAACCGAACAACAAAAAAACGTTTTGTTTTTTTTCTATCGAACAAAATTTATCAATAACAAAAAAAAAATATTCATCTCGAACACTCGTGTCGCTAGAGAAAGGTCACTAGTAGTCGTCAATGGAGTCGCTTCGCCAATGACATCTCTCAATTATGTCAAATGAAAATATAAATGTTCTTTTTACGTTTATTTAATTAAATTAAAGAACATCATCTTCAAACAATTTCTCTAATTTGTTTCTATTTTTTGAAAAAAAAATATGATATTCAAAAACATAGCTGCTCTAAATCACATCAAGGATGTCATATCAATGAAACAAGTTGACCGATATTGATGAAATTCGATTTCCGGGGCAATTGTATAGAAAAAGAACTATAAAAAGAAACAAGGCTCACGCCTGCTGACATCACATAATAACGATGTTTCTTCATTCTATCGTTAAATCCGTTCTTTTTCCTTGATTATAATGATCTTTTTCCGATCAAAACAAGTTTATTTTTGTCATACGTTCTTTCATTTATATGCCTGTGTGCGTTTTCTTTCTAAAAAAAAAGATATAGAATAGAAAATACTTCATTTAATTTTTAATATATATTTTCTATTTAAATGAAGAATAACAACAACATTTCCAAGAGCAAAAGAGAGAGAGAGAATCAGCTTAATTGTCATAAAAGATTAGATGGCAAATTGTTATTTCTCCATGGATTTATAGATTAAAGAATTAGATATTTATCAGGGAAAGGATTTTGTGTAAAGACATTATTTGTTTAGATTCGAGTGCAACTAACATGCTGTCATATGAATCAGCAGCGGAAAAAGCAGCGATTATATCACATCAACCGATCAATCATAATACGCATCAAATTGAATATCAAATAAAAAAAATTCGACGAAATATTAGATTTTGTCTTTCACTCGAACTCGTAAATATGCAAATTGAAAAAAATCAGCACAAAAAACTTGCATCTATTTTAGATTGTTATGATCGTTTATTTTCTCAATGAATTTTCCAATATTCTACAAGCTTTTCGAAGTAAAAAGTTCGACTTAGGCATATTTGTCGAGTGTCTCATAAGTAATCACACATTTCTTATTTTTTTAATAAAAAATTTATAAATCTTTTTTTCCTTCTTCTCCTCAGCAATGATTTCTGTAGGTTATTTATCAGTATTTCTTACATTTGTTATTTATTATTTTCCAGTTGCTATCTTAGTCGTAAAGATTTATATCTTTGTTTCTCTTTTCATTGATTCGTGTTTTAGTTTACTTGGCTAAGTCTAATTCAGTTATTGGAAGGTTTACTCGTGTTAATATTTGCGATTATGGGCGTTGTTTTAAGTTTATCATCGATTGACGAAGTCAAAGGCGGAATTATGATTGATATTATGTACATTTTCATTGGGATTTTAATCATAACTTTATCAGTAAAAGCAGATGTTTTATAAAAAAAAAAAAGAACTGAGGTCTTTTCTTCGTTTCCCTTTAGATTTTAATTATTTTGAACGCATTGAACTTAAGAGCCGTCATAAAATGAATGTGCGTACGCTGCAAACAACATCAAACTAAAAGCTTTTTTTTTCGAAATTCCCAAAATAAAATAAAATAAAAGAATAGTCACAAAGTATATATAGTCTATTTAAAATTTAATATCAATAAAATATTAATTAGCAAGGGCATTTGTACGAAGAATTAGCCATGTCTTTTGAAAGGATTAATCTATTATATTCAAGACATTGAGAATCTTCTCGAAAACAACAAAAGTTAAAAATGTAGTGCGTATACGTAATCTACCGGTGGAACAAGTAAAACTATTTTTTGTGTGGGTAGAAGTATTTGGATGAATGATAATTGCTCTATTCATTCTAGGCAATGAAATCCTTCAAACAAACATTTATTCTAGCGCATTAAAACCTATTAACATACAGTAAAAATATTTACCAATGAGAATGAATATAAAAATCGAAAAAAAAGGTCTCATATTGCGATATTATAATATTTATTCAGTTCTTTATTGGCAACGTGAAGTAGAGCAACGAATTTTTCATATCGATAAAATGCAAGACGCAAAAAGTAATAACGAAAGAACGTCTGTTGTGCCATTGGAAGTATCAGAGCCGATGGCAGGTTTTGGTAATAGAAAAACAGATGATGTTCGACGAACAGCAACGATCGTTTTGATTATTCTCGGAATCGAATTAGTATGAATCGAAATTATTTATTCAGTTTGTTACAAATTGAAGATTTCGTTGTAGATCTTTGGAATTTATTATTTTATTCAGAAATGTATTGATGTGAATAAATATTATTCTATACCATTGGCTGATCGAAATCCAACAATCAATCCATCGTTTTTTATAGGTTCACTTGTTTTATCTGGTATTTCGTTGATTTATATTGTGATTTTTATATTTTTCGTTGCGAAATACATTCGACTTGGAGTTTTAATCGTATGTGTTTGTCGAAGTTTTTCTTTCAAAAACAAAAATGTTAATTTCATATTTAGTTTGCATGGTTGACTCTGATTCAACTCATTTTTCAGGTCATTATTGTTACTTTTTCAATTATTCTGGTTGTAAAAATCGTAGCATCGGTGGATGATGGTCTTTCTGCTATAACAGCAACAACGATCATTCTTCTTATTCTCGCTATTTTACCCTCGATTTTATCCGTAAGAAAATATTTGTTTTTATGATTTCATCTTTTTATATTTTCGTAGATTTTACTTTTGGTTTTCTCGTTTAAATTAGCCAAATTATTAAAAATTCAAGAAACTTATCATTCAGTTTAAAGTTTTTTTTTCTGTTTAATAAAAAATTGACTTGGTCATAAGATCGTGCTCATTGCACAAGACGTGCTATTCTCTAATTAATTTTCTCTTTTCGAATTGATCGGATTTCTACTCGAAGAAAATCTATATGCTGCGAACACGATCATTTTCTTTCTTCATTGAATGTATTTTCATCAAGTATCTCGATTGAAAACAATCAAAACCGGTGAACTTGATATCACTGCTGTTTCTCATCGCCTTCAATTTTGGTTATTACTTTCATTTACCGTCCCATCATTGATTTGTTCATTGATAATTATCTATCGATATTTATCCACTCGAACCATTCGTCATGCATTTCATCATCATTCGATTCTTTTAATTATTTTCACCAATGTTTTGATTATATTAACGGATGTTTCATGGATGATGGATAATCATCGTCGTCTCGGTCAGGTTTGGTCATCAACATCGACATTTTGTTTAATCTGGTGGCTTCTCGACGATAGTCTCTACAGTATTCAAACGGGTATCATCGCGTGGGCGTCTATCGAACGACATATTATCATATTTCATAGTGGATATTTTGCTACATCACGACAACGATTAATCTATCATTATCTGCCTCCGATTTTAATTATTATCTATCTATTTGGCTTCTATTTCGTTGTACTTTTATTAATCCCTTGTCAAAATATCTATTTTTTCGATGAAATTGAATGTGGATCATCGCCATGTTATTTAGAAATCAATATTCTCTCCATATGGGACACAATCGTCAATAGTTTCATTCCGACATTGTTAATTGCAATTTTTAATATCACATTATTCTATCGAATTATTGCGCAAAAACAACGTCTTCGACAGCCGATTCAATGGAAAAAACATCGACGTATGTCGATACAATTGTTATCTCTATCGGGTGTTTATTTATTTCTTAATTTACCATTGACAATCATCTATTTCCTGGAAGCAATTAATAAATTCGATTCATCAGTGGGTTATACAGAACAATTACTTATTTTTCTTATGACTTATGGTGTAACACTATCGTTACCGTTTGTTGTTTTTCTCAATCGATTAACTCTTGATCGCCATCGAAATCTACGCGTTTCGCCTATAGTGACAGTCATACATGCTAAACGAACAACTGCTAATGAAGTTTCTACTGTCGGTTGAAAAGCAAATAGCAGATTTATTTTAAAATAATGTGTTTGTAAAGAAATACAATTTCTAAGTGAAGACATAGAAACTACGATTAAAAGTATTGTTCTGTTCTTATTTTTGTTTGAGTTCAGTTGGAAGTCGACAAACAGGAATTTCGACCATTTTATGTAGATTTGCTGCATGTCGTTGATGATAAATTTGTAAAACTGTTTTTTCTCGATCGGATAATTTCGTTTGATCTTGTTTCGATGGATCTAATTCCACATAACCCATAGCCCATTCGAGTTCATCATAACTTGCACCAATTTGATCTTCATCAGTACGTGTATCACCATAGAGACCATCGGTCGGTGCTGCTGTAACGATTTCTTTCGAAATACCAAGCGCAGCAGCAACAGCACGAACCTGAGATTTCAATAAATCACCAATTGGACTGAGATCAACACCGCCATCGCCATATTTCGTATAGAAACCCACGCCAAAATCTTCGACCTTATTACCTGTACCTGCAACGAGGTAGTTATTGATCGAAGCGAAATAATATAAATTAACCTTGAATAAGAAAAAAAGCAAAATAGACAAAAATATACGTTTTTTTTTTCTTACCATTCGTAGACGCGATCGTGTATTAGCATAGGCAATTTCGGATGAATTGTTTGTTTTATTAAATTCACTTGCTTGAACTGTTTGTTCGAATGCTTCGAAAATATTTGTTAAACTAATTTCTCCGCCTTCGACATTGGCAAATGTTGATTTTAACCATTTAATATGCGAACTACTTCGTTGAACTTCTTTCGACGATTGACGAATGGGCATTTCAAGTACCAAAACAGGTTTGCCCGTACGTGCACATAATGTCGAAACAACAGCTGAATCGACTCCGCCCGATACACCAACAACAAAACCTTTGGCTGGACTTTTTTCAAGATATTCCGTTAGCCAATTTGTAATAAAAGCAATGACCTTTTCTGTTTGCATGTCGTTTTCAACGTATGTGTAATACACCGGTACAAAGTCTATTGAAGTCGATAAAAAACTTGAATGAATGAGTGAATAGGAAAAAATAGAAGGTAATATATGTGGGTACTTGTTTTTTTTTATTACAAAGGAAAAAAAAAGGAAAGCGAACGAGCGAAGGAAAAAATAGCAAAACGACTCACTCGGTCAATAATTAAAGTTTGATCGAGTCGTAGCGTTCGAAGGAAAAAAAAAGAAAATTATTCACTTTTTTTCCGATAAAAAATTCCATAGTTTTATCGATCGGGTACAAGTGACATTCAACATGAATGCAAGCAACTGGAATTACTTTACGTACGCGTTTATTAAGAGAGAGAGAGAGAGGCGATCTGTTTGTTTATACGGTGAAGAAGAAAAAGTCTTCAATCCTTTTCGTTCTCGTTTTTTTTTTTCATTATAAGAGACATCGTAGTACTTCGAATGTGACATTGACAAATGAATTGCATTCGTTGATTTGTTCGTTTCAAGAATTTGATTCAATTTTGTCATTCTCCTCTCATTGAATAATAAAAAGAAAAAGAAAGAAAAAGAAGAGAAACCATTCGTATGCAATGCATTACATTGAATAATGTCGACGACATTCGATTCACAGCTCAAATCAATTCTTCAACCGTTGTCCAATATTGACGGTGCACGAGGAGATCCCGTTCTAGCTGCTGTTCAATCCAACGATCCAAATACATTGAGAATTCTCGTTCGAGCTGGATATTCATTGAGTTCAATCGATCCATCGAATGGACGATCGCTTCTTCACATTGCTACCTATCTCGGTCATATCGATGTCGTTCGACGATTGCTCAAAGAAGGCATCAATACATCTCTTCATGATCGAGATGGTAAAACTTGTCTTCATGTTGCCGCTGCCTATGGCTACAGTCAAATATTAACTCAACTTCTTAAATACGAAACACACGTTGAACATACCGATTACGATAATAATACGCCATTGCATATGTCGTGTAAATTCGGTCATAATGAATGTTGTCGTTTACTTATTTATGCTGGTGCGAATTTAAATGCAATTAATTGTGATGGTGATACGCCGTTGCATTCGGCGATTCGATATAAACATGCCGGTTGTACGGCGATTTTAATTCATGCTGATGCATCGCAACATATTCGAAATAGTCGACATGAATTACCGATTGAATTAGCACAACGTCTTGGCCATCATAAAATCTACTATATCCTTCGTCGTAGTCTTTCATTGTTATCACAAACAAATCAATCCGAACCAACGTCGACATCGAATTCATCGATCACATTAAGTGAATTCGAAAAACAATGGCGACAATTTCATTTACTTATTCAAACACGAATGTTAGCCAATCAACATCAATTAGAAGAACAAATCGATTTACTACGCGATGCCATGGATAAAAATCAAATCAAACAAGCAGTTATTCATCGAAAATTAAAAGATCTAACGAAATTATACGTTCAACAGAATAAACAGGAACATCAATATGACACTTTGTTTTGACGAAATTGTATCTTTTTTTGTTTTGTATCATTTAAATAACGAAAAGGATTAGAAAAGATAAAGTGAATCTTTAGTGATGTTATTTGACAAAAAACACACGATGTTATTGATAGGTTATATTTGCTTTTTGTATCTATGCGATGCAAAACTTCGTGCTCGTGATCTCGGCATTCCATTTACTGGTACACCTGGTCCATTTAATTCGATAACAGATGTTCGAAATGTTGAAGTTGGCTTTAGTACTATCATCGAAGGACAATCGATTCGAACGGGTGTTACGGCTGTATTTCCACGTGGAAAAAAACAAGTTTTTCAAAATAAACCATGTTTTGCAAATTGGTTTAGTTTAAATGGTCGAGGTGAAATGACCAACACCCACTGGGTAACCGAATCCGGTCTTCTAAAAACGCCAATTTTGATTACGAATACACTGAGCGTTGGAACATGTCAACAAGCATTGATAAAATGGTATCTTCGACAAGATCCTCCCGTTGATAGGAGAATTCTCGAGGAAATCGATTTGCCAATGGTTGCTGAAACTTATGATGGATATTTGAATGATATCATTGGATTTCATGTGAAAGACGAGCATGTTTTCGAAGCATTGGACAGTGCTGAAGGTTTTGGTTCGAGAGTTCGAGAAGGAAATGTGGGCGGAGGAACAGGGATGATTACACTCGGTTTCAAAGCTGGAACAGGAACGAGTTCGAGATTTGTCGAAAGTTTAAATGCCACCGTTGGTGTTTTAGTACAATCGAATTTTGGACGAAA
>ERZ778020.3372-NODE-3372-length-10495-cov-10.596073_pt1 | contig 10495 bp, 10 predicted proteins | sample MGYA00375750_ERZ778020 | MGnify/ENA primary metagenome ERZ778020 (study PRJEB29350, sample SAMN05389818) | bioreactor metagenome | isolation source: Ammonium sulfate bioreactor | place: South Africa: University of Cape Town | collected 2014-03-17 ...
GAGGTTGACGCGCACGCACGGCCAGTTCAGCCGCGCCGCGACCTGCTCGATGTGCGTCGACTTGCCGGTGCCGTGAAAGCCGGTGACCATGACGCGGCGGTTGTGCGCGAAGCCGGCGAGGATCGCCATCGTGGTCGCGCGGTCGAAGCGGTAGTCCGCATCGACATCCGGCACATGCGGATCGACTTCGGAAAAGGCGGGCACTTCCAGGTCGCTATCAATGCCGAACACCTGTCGAACCGACACCTTCATATCGGGTATGCCGGTGGGCGCGGGTCCGGATTGTTGCGCTTTCGTCATGGCGGCGGTCATCGGTCCTCCGTGGTTCCGGGGCACTCCCGAAACCAGATAATGCATTGGCTGCGGTTGGGTATGGTCAAGAACCTATCAGACCGGCGCGGCGGGCAGAAGCCCATCGGACGATCAAAGTTCCATTGTAGTATCATTAAGATAAGCCGATGCTGCGGTTTTTGGAAGGCTGCCCTGCGCTGGGCTGGGCACTCGCAGGCGAAATCCCCTTTCGAAACGCAATCAGGACGGAGCCGTGACCGCACTTCTCGATCCCCTCGTCGAATTCGTCACGGCGCATGGCGGGCTGGCCTATCTGACGATCTTCATGGCCGCGGCTCTCGAAGCCATCCCGGTGTTCGGCTCCATCGTACCCGGCTCGACCATCATCCTCGCACTCAGCGCATTGATCCCGGGCGGCCAACTGCATCTGACGCCGGTGCTGGCCAGCGCCATCGTCGGCGCCGTGCTCGGCGACGGCACGGCGTTCTGGGCCGGCCACCGCGCCCAGCGCGACATTCTTTCCACGTGGCCGTTGTCACGCTATCCCGGCATCGTGGCGCAGAGCGAAGCCTTCTTCGCCCGCTACGGCACGCTGGCGGTGTTCTTCGCCCGCTTCGTCGCCCCGGTCCGCGCGCTGGTGCCGATCACCGCCGGGGCGCTCAACATGTCGCCGCCGCGCTTCTACGCGGTGAACCTGCCGGCAATCGTGCTGTGGGCACTGGCGCACGTACTGCCCGGCGTGCTCGCGGTGACGGTGCTGCACCGCTATGGCGGCATCGCCCATCCGCTGGCGATCGCCAAGCATTACTGGATGCCGATCATCGTGCTGGGCGCGGCCCTCGCCGGCCTCGCCACATGGTGGTGGCGGCGGCGGCGCGGCATCAACGTGCCGGTGAAGCGAAAGAGGTGAAGCGCAAAAGGTGAAGCGAAAGAGGTGATGCGGAAAAAGTTAAGCAGACAAAGGCGGGACGGAAAAAGATCAAGAGCGCGCGCTCCTCGCAATCACGGCGGAGCAGCCTGCGGGGCAGCGGCTCAGGTCTCGCGCACCACGGTCTTGAGATAGTTGTAGGCCTTGATGATCTCGATCAGGCGATCCTCGGTGGAGCGGTCGCCGCCATTGGCGTCGGGGTGATGCTGCTTGACCAGCGCCTTGTACTTCGCCTTGACGACTTCCAGCGTCGCGTCGGTGCCCAGTCCCATCACCTGCAGCGCCTTGCGCTCGGCGTTGAACACCTTGCGCGCTTCGGGCTTGGCGGGTGCATCGGCTCCCGGGCCCGGACGCCACTTGCCGCGGCCATTCAACTCGCTGAACATGCTGAACGGATCGGCGGCGCCTTCGAGATCGATGTCGCCGCTCTTGCCTTTGCCCTTGGCGCCGTTGGCGCCCATTTTCCAGGTCGGCCGATGACCGGTCAGCGCATCCTTCTGATAGCGCGCCACGGCGTCGGCGTTCATGCCCTGAAAATAGTTGTACGACTGGTTGTATTCGCGCACGTGATTGAGGCAGAAGTGCCAGTATTCCTTGTCGTTGGCCCGCCCCTTCGGCGCGCGATGCGGCCCCTTGTTCTTGCACTCGGGCCATTCGCACATGATGGCTTCTTCGCGCGCGCGCGCCTGCGCCTTCGCGCTGAGCTTGTTCGGCTTGATGCGAATGCTGTCGAAGAACTTGGATGAATCGATAGGCATGATGATCTTTTGACACCGCAACGCGCGCCGCTTCAAGTCTTGACAACCTGATTGCGCGAAATAGTTTTGTTGCCGCCGCCGCACGCGGCTGCAATCCTTCGACAACGCCCCACAATCGACAGCATACGGCCAATCATGAACGCCAGGGATAACATCACCGACAAACTCGGCGCGGCTTTCGCGCCCGAAAAACTGGACGTGATCGACGAGTCCCAACTGCATGTGGGCCACGCCGGCCATCGCCCCGGCGGCGAAACCCACTTCAGGGTGTATATTGTGTCGCAGGCCTTCGATGGAAAGAGCCGGGTCGAACGTCATCGCATGATCAATCAGGTTCTCGCCGACGAACTGGCCGGCGGCATCCATGCGCTGGCATTGACGGCACAGACTCCGGCCGAGCGGCGCAGCTAGAGTATTTTCGATCGAAGCGGATAGCGGTTCGCGTCAAGAAAACGCATTCGATCAAAATCCGCGAGTCCGGTTCTGATTTCGCCAGAACGTCCGCCGCAGCCGAGAAGCCGCGGCCCCGCGCAACGAAACGGCACGACGCGCGCAGTTCAACCCAAAACAAGGCGCGCAGATCAAGCCAAAGTGAAGACGGCTCAGGTCAAGGCGAAACGGAATATCTCAACGCATCGCCGAGAAGCGGCCGTCGAACGAGTTCGGCGGCACGATCGGCTGCGCGCCGGACAAGGTATTCGCGCTGGCTTCCTTGCGCGCATTGGCGGGCGCCGGCGCGGCCGCTTTGGCCGGCCCACGCGCTGAAGCCACCGCCTTCGGCGCGGTCTTTGGCGCGGCGACTTTCGGTGCCGGAGCGCGGCTCGCGTTGCGCGTCGCGCGCGGATCCGGCCTTTTGGCGGTCGCGGTCGCGGCGGCGGGCCTCACCGCAACCGGCGGTGTCGTCGATGCGGTGCTGTCGGCGCCGCCGATCCCGACCTTGCGGGCCAGCGACGACAGGAAATTGTCCGACGACGCGGGCTGCGCCGCGATGGCCATCCGGGTGCTCGGCGCGGCGGGTTTCTCGACGACGGCCGGTTCAACCGGTTCCAGCGGGCGCGGCGGATTGACGTGCGAGGGAATGGTGCCCGGCAGTTTCGCGGACGCCAGCGCCACGCTCGACGTCGCCGGATCGGACAGGCCGGTCGCACCGTCCGGAACGTGGGCGGCGAACACCTTGTTCATGCCGCCGTCGATGCCGGTGTTCATGCGCGCCACCGGGGTGCCCTTGGCGACCAGTTCGGCCACCTGCGCCTCGTCGTTGCGTTCCTTCTGCTTCACCGCGTCGGCGATATCGGCCGGCACCGTGTAGGCCGGACAGGCGCCTGCGGCGTTGAACACCGGCGGCTGGTTCGCCCCAGGCAGCGCGACAGCGTCGAACACGTATTTCTTTTCGCAGAAGTCAACCTTCGGCTCGCGGTGCGTCACCTCGAAATGATCGTAGCCGACCTTGATCATCTTCCAGAACGGCATGTTCGGATTATTGCGATGCTTGGCCAGATTGACCGGCGTCATGCGGAACGGATAGGCCTGCACCTGGAACGCGCGCTGGCCGCCGAAGAACGATTCACGACCGAGCGCGTAAATGTCGGAAATCTGTTCGTCGGTCATGGCGTAGCAGCCGCGCGACGAGCAGTCGCCATGCACCATCAGTTGCGAACCGGTCCGCCCCAGCGCCTTGTCGAAGGCGTTCGGGTAGCCCATGTTGAACGACAGATAGTAGGCCGACTGAGGATTCATCTGGGCGGGCGTGATGTTGTAGAAGCCCTCCGGCGCCTGGCGGTCGCCTTCGCGAATCTTGGGGCCGAGATCGCCGGACCAGCGGCAGATCGGATAGGTCTGCAACAGCGCGTAGTCGCCCGAACGGGTTTGTTTCCAGACCTCGAGTTCGGCTTCCTGCTTGAACAGGCGAATCAGGATCGGCGATTGCAGATCCATGTCCTTCTTCTGGATTTCAGCGACGAGCTTTTCCGGAACCGGCTTGTTGGCCTTGGCATTGTTGGCGAGCGAAATCTGGTCGCTGTTGCAGCCGGCCAGCCCGACGCTGGCGGCAAGCGCGACCGACGTGGCAAGCACGCGAACCGATGAACGAATGTTCAAAGCCAAGCTCCGCAGCGGATTGGCAATTCCGCACCCCAAAGTCATCCAAGACTGGCGTCAGGAAGACCCGCGCCAGAACCCGCAGCCATTGAATAAAATGTTATCCTTAAGGGTCCTTGCTCGCAAGCTGAACCGGCCTGCGCAGCGCCTTCCCTCCGGCTGTGGTGAACAGAGCTTAAACAGGGCGCTCGCGGCTTAATTAGGGCCAATATCCGCCACGATCGAAGATGGTTAAGGATTGGCCTACGGTCGGCCCCGGCGGATCGCCCGGCCCCGTCCCGTCTGGCCGTTTCGGTTTCAGCCCAGCTTGCGGCCGATATCGAGGAACTTCTGCCGGCGCTGGCGGCGGATGGCATCGCCATCGAGCGGCCGCAGGTCGTTGAACGCCTGTGCGATCGCGTCGCCGGTGACGGAGATCATCGCCTCCGGATCGCGATGGGCGCCGCCGACCGGCTCCTTGAGCACGGTGTCGATCACCCCGAATCGCGCCAGATCCTGCGCGGTGATCTTCATGTTGGTGGCGGCCTCCTGCGCCTTGCTGGAGTCGCGCCACAGGATCGAGGATGCCGCTTCAGGCGAGATCACACTGTAGATCGCATGTTCGAGCATCAGCACCCGGTTGGCGGTGGCGATGGCTATCGCACCACCCGAACCGCCCTCGCCGATGATGACCGCGACATTCGGCACCCGCAGCGCGAGGCAGGCGTCGGTGGAACGGGCGATGGCCTCGGCCTGGCCGCGCTCCTCGGCGCCGATGCCGGGATAGGCGCCCGCGGTATCGACCAGCGACAGCACCGGCAGGCTGAAACGGTCGGCCATCTCCATCAGCCGCACCGCCTTGCGATAGCCCTCCGGCCGCGCCATGCCGAAATTATGCTTGAGACGGCTTTCCGTGGTGGCGCCCTTCTCCTGCCCGAGCACGCAGACCGCCTCGCCGCGAAAACGGCCGAACCCGCCGATTAGCGCCTCGTCCTCGCCGAACTTGCGGTCGCCGGCCAGCGGCGTGAATTCGGTAATCAACGCGTTGACGTAATCCATGCAGTGCGGCCGCTGCGGATGCCGCGCCACCTGCGCCTTCTGCCATGGCGTCAGCGCCGCATAGAGTTCGCTCAGCGCCTGCCCGGCCTTGTCCTCGATGCGCGCCACCTCGTCGGCGATATCGCTGCCGCTTGCCGCCAGCGCCCGTAACTCGTCCACCTTGGAATCGAGTTCGGCGACGGGCTTTTCGAAATCGAGGTAACTGCGCATGGGATGGGTCATTCACACCGAATATGGGGCCGCGGAAGGCGACCGAAACCAGCCATGGTGCTTTTCAAGTCAATGGCCGCCCAAGTCAAGCGCGTGAATACCGGCATGCGGGGAAAAACCCTTGTAAATCAATGCATTGATTTTGCCGAGATTTTTCCGCGACGCGGCACGGTTATGTCTCCGCCAGCGGATGCAGGTCTCGCACCAGGCTTTTCAGCCGTTCCTCGACGACATGAGTATAAATCTGCGTCGTCGAAATGTCGGTATGGCCGAGCAGCGTCTGAACGATGCGCAAGTCGGCGCCGTTGTGCAGCAGATGGCTGGCGAAGGCGTGCCGCAATACGTGCGGGCTGACCAGCCGCGGCGACAACCCGGCCGCCGCCGCGAGATCCTTGAGATCGCGGGCAAAGTGTTGCCGCGTCAGATGGCCGCTCTCGCCGAACGAGGGAAACAGCCACTTCGAGGGTTTGGCCGGCGGCTTTTTGGCGGTTTTGATCGAAACCCTGGCCTCGCTCGCCTTCGCCGCGCTTTTGGCGGCGCTCTGCACTTCGTGCGCTGCCTCCATGGCGGCGAGGTAGTCCGCCATCGCCTGTTTCGCCGATTGGTTGAGCGGCACCAGCCGCTCCTTGTCGCCCTTGCCGCGCACCACGATCATGCGGGCATCGCGCCGCGCCGCCGACAGCGGCAGCGACACCAGTTCGGAAACCCGCAAGCCGGTGGCGTACAACACCTCCAGCAGGCAATGCAGCCGCGCGGCGCGGACGCGGTGCGGCGCCGATTGCTCCGGCGTCGCGGCGAGATCGCGCGCCCGCGTCAACAGCCGATCGACATCGGCGATCGACAGCACTTTCGGCAACCCGCGGCCGCGCTTGGGTCCGGACAGGATCGCCGCCGGATCGTCGTCGCGAATGCGCTCGTTGAGCAGAAAGCGGAACAGGTGGCGGCTCGACGACAGCCGCCGCGCCACGCTGGATGACTTGAACCCGCGCGCATCGAGATCGGCGAGATAGTCGCGCAGCGCCTGCGTCGAAGCGGCGACGAAGCCGCCGGAACCGCGCCGCAGGAACGCCGACATGTCCTCGAGATCGCTGCGATAGGCCGCAAGCGTGTTGTCGCCGGCGCCCTGCTCGGCCGCCAGCATGTCGAGAAACAGGTCGATCAAACGAGAATCGGAGGTGGCGGCGCTCATGCCGCAGTTCTAGCGCAAGATCGATGCGAGCGCGTTAATGGCGCGTGAAAGCCTGTCCGACGCCGTCGCTCAATCCTTGAGGAACTTGTCGGAATGGATCGTCACCGTCATTTCGCGCGGCGTCGGATTGACGAAATTGGCCAGCGCGAAAACGGCGCCATAGGCCAGCCCGGCGAGCACCGCAACGACGGTCAGAAAGCGCAGCAAGCTCGGCATGGACCCATCTCGGACAGCAATCGAATGGCGCGGCATCGCGCAAGCCGACGCCGATCGCAACGAATATCTTCAATGACTACCACATCTTGCGCCGTGATAGGCAACAGCCTCTGGCAACTGCCTCCACCGGGGTAGTATAGATAGCCAAAGGCCGCCGGATGGGCGGCGCAATAGTACCCTGAACCCTGGAGCTCGACCGCTGACCGACAACGGAATGGCAGAAACCGCTTCCCGACCGAGCGCCGGGGCCTCCGTCGAGGCCGCCATCGTCGCCGCGCTCGGCGCGCGCGCCGTGGTGCTCGTCGGCATGATGGGCGCAGGCAAATCCACCGTCGGCCGGCGGCTGGCGGCGCGGCTGCAATTGCCGTTCCGCGATGCCGATAACGAAATCGAGGCGGCGCATGCCGGAATGACGATTCCGGAAATTTTCGCCACCCACGGCGAACCGTACTTCCGCGACGGCGAGGCTCGCGTGATCGCCCGCCTGCTGACCGACGGCGCCAGCGTGCTCGCCACCGGCGGCGGCGCCTTCATGCGCGAGGAAACCCGCCAGCGCATCCACGAACGCGCGGTCTCGATCTGGCTCAACGCCGATGCCGACGTCATCCTGCGCCGGGTGAAGCGGCGCGCCGACCGTCCGTTGCTGCAAACCGCCGATCCCGCCGCGACCATCGATCGCCTGATCGCGGAGCGCCACCCGGCTTACCAACTGGCCGACATCACCATCGCCTCGCGCGACGTGCCGCACGAGAAAATCGTCGACGAATGCGTTGCCGCGCTTCATCAGCGGCTTTGCAACGGCGATGCCGCGCCGACACATCCACAGGATTTCCTTTGATGACCGCACCGCTGAACAATTCCGGCCCGACCGTGGTCGAGGTCGCGCTCGGCGAACGCACTTATGACATCGTCATCGGCCGCGACCAGCTCGCCACGCTCGGCCACCGCATCGCGGCGCTGCGTCCCGGCGCGCGCACCGCCATCGTCACCGATCGCACGGTGGCGAAGCACTGGCTGGCGCAGGCCGAGCAATCGCTGGCGCAGGCGGGCATTAGCGCGTCAAGCATCGTCGTCGACGAAGGCGAAGGCTCGAAAACCTATGCTGGTTTCCAGCAGGTGTGCGAGGGCCTGATCGCGGCGAAGGTCGAGCGCAACGATCTTGTCATCGCGCTGGGCGGCGGCGTCGTCGGCGACCTCGCCGGTTTTGCCGCGGCAGCGGTGCGGCGCGGCGTCGATTTCGTGCAGGTACCGACGTCGCTGCTGGCGCAGGTCGATTCATCCGTTGGCGGCAAGACGGGCATCAATTCGCCGCAGGGCAAAAACCTGATCGGCGCGTTCCACCAACCCGTTCTGGTGGTCGCCGACACCGCGGTGCTCGACACGCTGTCGCCGCGCCAGTTCCGCGCCGGCTATGCCGAGGTCGCGAAGTACGGCGTGCTCGGCGACGCCGCGTTCTTCGCCTGGCTGGAAGCGCATCACGCCGATATCTTCGGCGGCGGCGCGGGACGCGAACACGCCATCGCGACGTCCTGCCGCGCCAAGGCGGCGATCGTCGCACGCGACGAGCGCGAGAACGGCGAGCGCGCGCTGCTCAATCTCGGCCACACCTTCGGCCACGCGCTGGAAGCCGCCACCGGATTTTCCGACCGGCTGTTTCACGGCGAAGGCGTCTCCATCGGCATGGTGCTGGCGGCGCAATTGTCCGCGCAGCTCGGCATGATCGCCGATGACGACGCGACGCGCATCCAGCGTCACCTCGTTGACGTCGGCCTGCCGACGCGCTTGCAGGACATCGCCGGCTTCGCGCAGGAGGGCCTCGCCGACGCCGACGCGCTGATGGCGCTGATGGCGCAAGATAAAAAAGTAAAGCGCGGCCGCCTCACCTTCATCCTGATGCGCGCCATCGGGCAGGCGGTGATCACCAACGACGTCGAACCGGCAACGGTGCGCGACTTCCTGGCGCGCAAGCTGAAAGACGCGCGCGCGTAACCGCGACGTCGCGGCGGAGACATCATGAGTTCGGTCATCCTGAATGTTCTGATCGCCGCGCTGCTGCTGGCCGCCAACGCCTTTTTCGTCGCGGCTGAATTCGCGCTGGTCAAAAGCCGCGGCTATCGCGTCAAGACCATGGTGGAGCAGAACCGCTTCGGCGCACGCAAGCTGCGCGACATCATGGGCAATGTCGAAGCCTATCTCGCCTGCTGCCAGCTCGGCATCACCATGGCCTCGCTCGGCCTCGGCTGGGTCGGCGAGCCGACCGTCGCGGCCCTGCTGGCTCCGTTGCTGCTGCCGCTCGGCCTGCCAGAATCGTCGTTGCATTTTACCTCGTTTCTGACCGGCTTCCTGGTGTTCTCGTCGCTGCACATCGTGATCGGCGAGCAGGTGCCCAAGACGCTGGCAATCCGCAAACCTGAACCGGTGTCGCAGTGGATCGTCTATCCGCTCCACGTCTCCTACATCGTGTTCTATCCGCTCAACTGGCTGCTCAACTCCGCGTCGCGCGCCATTCTCCGTGCGCTCCGGGTCAAGGAAATATCGCAGCACGAGGTGCTCACCGGCGCGGAAATCGAAGGCCTGGTCGGCGAATCCGCCGAGTACGGCGGGATTGAAAGCGGCGAAGCGGAATACATTCAGAACGTTTTCCGTTTTGGCGATCTGACGGTTTGGGATGTCATGGTCCACCGCACCGCCATGGTCATGATCAATGCCGACCTGCCGCCCGAAGAACTGGTTCGCGAGGTTCTTGCCAGCGAATACACACGCATCCCGCTCTGGCGCGACAAGCCGGAGAACATCGTCGGCGTGCTACACGCCAAGGACCTGCTGCGCGCGATCCGCGCCTCGGAAGGCGAGACCTCGAAGATCGACGTCAGCGCCATCGCGCTGCCGCCGTGGTTCGTGCCGGAAATGCGTTCGGTGTCCGAGCAGCTCAAGGCGTTCCGCCGCCGCAAGACGCACTTCGCGCTGGTGGTCGACGAATACGGCGAAGTCGAAGGCATGGTGACGCTGGAAGACATTCTCGAGGAGATCGTCGGCGACATTTCCGACGAGCACGACGACGTGGTGGCCGGCGTGCGCGCCCAGCCCGACGGCTCCGTGGTGGTGGACGGCTCCGTGCCGATCCGCGACCTCAACCGCGCCATGGACTGGCACCTGCCGGACGAGGAAGCCACCACCGTCGCGGGACTGGTGATTCACGAAGCGCGATCGATTCCGGAGCGCGGCCAGAGCTTCACCTTCCACGGCTTCCGCTTCCGCGTGCTGCGCCGCGAACGCAACCGCATCACCGCGCTGCGGATCGGCCCGCTGCCGCCGGAGAACGCCAGCCCCGAGAAGCGGCGGCGGGCCGGAACCGCGTTCTAAAGAAGATCAGGGGCGCGCGTGAAAGCCTAGAGCGTTTTCGAGCGAAGTGGATACCGGTTCGCGTGAAGAAAACGCGTTAAATCAAAGTCAGAGGGTCCCGGTTCTGATTCCATCAGAACCGAAAAGACCCTCCCGTGCGGATGGTGAGATTCCCCGCGCATCGCCCCACCTCCGCCCCCTCCCGCAAGGGGGACGGGAGCAGGGATAGGCACTCCAAATTAAAATCAGGCGAACCTGCCGTGGCAGTGCTTGTACTTCTTGCCGGAACCGCAGGGACAATCCTCGTTGCGGCCGACCTTGCCCCAGGTCGCGGGATTGTTCGGATCGCGGCTGGCCTTGTCGGCATTGGCCGCCGGCGCCAGCGAGACGTTGGCGAACGCCATGTCGTCCTCGCCGGTGATCGGA
>ERZ778020.3376-NODE-3376-length-10492-cov-3.648175_pt1 | contig 10492 bp, 10 predicted proteins | sample MGYA00375750_ERZ778020 | MGnify/ENA primary metagenome ERZ778020 (study PRJEB29350, sample SAMN05389818) | bioreactor metagenome | isolation source: Ammonium sulfate bioreactor | place: South Africa: University of Cape Town | collected 2014-03-17 ...
CTATTTCGATGACGATCTAAAAACAAACAAAAATCGATTCGTTTTTTGTTGTTGTTGCTGTGCTATTTCAAGTCCTCAGATCTCATAATCTGTTTATCATTAGAGCCCGTAGACACAAGAGACGAATAAACTGCTACTTAACTTTGATTTTTGTGCTCAAAAAGAAAAGAAATAGTTAAGTAGTTGTTTATTCGTCTTATGATCAAAATGCTCTTCACGTGTCGATTTTCATCATTGGACTATTTTGAAATAGATTCGAAATGCATCAGTCAATAATAAATAATCGTTCATATTCGTTCAGACTAATCTGTCTTATTAAAATAAACATCATATGCATATATTTTCAATAGAGAGACAAAACAGAAGAAATTTAACTTGATGATACAATAGTAGACGAAAAGAAATGGAAACTGTTTATGGGTGAATTTAGTTTCTATTTGGGTAAACTATGGATTGATTACCTAGTCTTTTGCAAGTTTAATTTCGATAGAAGATTGATTTCAATTTTAAAATGAAGAAAATTTTATTTTAAAAAATCTTTTCGATTTTTATCCGAGAATTTTTTTTCATTCGAACTTCGTTGTTTTCATATTGGAAGATGAAGAAACGAATCAAATCGAACGATTAGTCATCGATCGATAGAAAATAACATTCCGCATACATATCAAAAGTTTGAGTCGAATGTCTTCATCATCGGATAATTTGATATTTGAACCTCTTGTTGTCATTCATTTCTCTCCGACAACACCTAATGAAACTAAAGATTGGGTAATCAAACGATTTACAGCCAGTCATGATGAAGACGAAGGCGCTGATTTACTTGTACGATATGATACTGATCCTGAAAGTCATGTAAGAGAGTAAATCATTCGAGATTCGACAGTTCCGTGTTTAATTTAGAATAATATAATTCTAATCGGTGCTAATCTTCATCGTCTATTAGTTGGAGCTGAAGAATTACGTCTGAAAAAATCGTATAAACAAAAATCTCTGAGAGAATTTCTCATTTCTGATCTCGATCATTTCGATAATTCGGGTAAAACCCAACGATTTCGATTGTATGTTCATCATTTTTGCTAAATTTTAAAGAAAATCCGAAAACATTTCTACTCAAATCGGAAAAACAACGTATCATTTGGGAAGAAATTCAAAATGTTCGTCCAACGGAATACGAACATTACGTCCCCGGTGTGTCACATAAAACTATTTCACCCGACGATACAATTCGTAATTATGTCAAAAGAAAATGAAATCTATTTGAATATATTTTCTAGTCGGTGTTCTTCATGATTTGAAATTCATTGTCAATATTTTTCCATTGCATGATAAAGAAGATATAAAACTAATTGAACGCGATTGGTTTATGTCGAAAGATTCTCTATTTAAATCTCAAGATATTAGTAAGAACGAAGAAAATCAATTCGAACGAGCCAATTGTGTTTTTTTTTGCTTTTTAAGATAAAATTCGAGATTATTTCGGTGACAATGTTGCATTCTATTTTGCGTTTATTGAATGTTATACAAAAGCACTTATACCAACAGCGATTCTCGGTAGATTTGTTGTCAATTTCGAAGATTTTCTTTGTCGACAATCTCTCTCTTTCTCAAGGTTTATTGGTCAGTTTTTGGCCGAGTTCAGATTTCTTCAAATATTCATCATTCTGCTGTTTTAACGTCATTTGGTGGAGTGTTTTTGTGAGTAAAAACGAACATGTCTCTCGATCACAAGATTTGCAAGTCGAAATTTTAGATGGAACGATGGAAACGTTTCAGTAATAAACTAGCGTATCAATGGGGAACATCAGATCTTAAAATTTTCGAACGACCTCGTTCGCTTTACTACGGAGATTTACAACATTCACCGATTACTAATCTACCTGAACGACGATATCCAAGGTGAGATAAATACTTTGAGCCGGTTTTTTTTAAATGAAAAATGAAATCTTTTAGATGGAAACGAGTGCTGAAAAAATATTTAGTCACCTATCCAATTGTTACCGGTTGTTTAGCTTTGTCTCTTTGGATTTATTTTACTTATTATCGAATACAAAAGACAGTCGAAGAAAATTATCCATTAGAAACATCATCTTTCTTAGCCTATACAAAATCCGTTCGAATGCTGCCAACAGCTGGTTACTCGTTGTTGATCATTCCAATGAATTTAGTCTATCAAAAACTAGCAACTATCATGACCAATTACGGTAAAATAACGTGTCAATTCGTTCTCTGTTCGATTGTTTACTGAATAGAAAATCATCGTTTACAAAGTGGCTATGAAAATAATTTGACATCGAAATTGTTCATTGTTTATTTTATGAATTGTTTTGTTGGACTTTTTTATGAAGCATTTTTTAATGCAAATTACGGCAATGTTGCACAAGTAAAATTCGAATTTTTGAAAAGTCAAAAGTCTAAAATGAATTTAGTTGTTGACAACTTATGTGATATTCAATGCGATTCTATTGAAATTTACCGAACAAATTGGACCGTACGTTTTTAAACGTGTGAAGAAAAATCAATTGACAAAACGTGGTTCAGGCGATATCAAAGTCAGCGATGCAGTTAAACAAGCAAAGACATTAGTCGCTTTTGAGGTTTGCATTTTCTGAAATCGAAATGTTTTCGTTGTATTTCGTTTGTTCTTAGGGAACATATGGAGATTATTTAACAATCTTTGAACAATTTGGTTATGTTGCTTTATTTTCAGCAGTTTGTTTCGTTCTTTTTTCTTTGCTAAAGGTCGAATAGAATTGTTTGTTTTTATAAAAAAAAGGTTTTTCCTTGGGTAACAATATGTGCATTGTTGAATAATATCTTTGAACTTCGTGCTGATGCTTTTAAATACTGTTATGTTTATCAACGGCCATTTGCTCAACCTGCTTGGAATATCGGTAATCAACGTGATATCTTTTCGATCGCGAAGAAATTGTTCTTTTTCTTTGTGCAGGTAGTTGGCATTATGCTTTTGATATTCTGAGTTCAGTTTCAATTATGACAAATACCGCATTGATTGCAATGTTACCATCAGTTCGACAATATTTTTCATCTTATTCAGATGCTGAATATATTTTCTTTTTTGTTGTCGCTGAAGTAAAATTTATTTTGTCGAAAAAAAAACAAAAATAATCATTTCGTTTTTTAGCATATTTTATTAGCATTGAAATTTGCAATTAGCTTTGCTATACCGGATACACCACATGACGTTCAAATAGCCAAGGCTAAGAATTTATATGAATCAAATCAAGCTTTGCGACGTGAAGTACGAAAGAATACATTTTAGAAAATATAATTTTCTGTTTTTATTTAGCGTCAACGAAAAGCATTGAAAGCTCAAGCATGAACTAACGAAACATAATTTCTACGGACATTCTTTTTTTCTGTTCTTCTCTACTCATTTGGTAATCTCGCATGATCTTCTTTTTTTACGATAAAGCTCAATAAGAAATTGTAATAATCAATCGATTGATAATCATTTTGTTCTGCGTTAGATTTATTATTTCACCTATCGAATATTTTATAAAAAAAACAATAAACAAGCTAAAGTCTTTCAATATTCTAATGTGATTTTATTAGCTACTGGATTTGTTACATTAGAATTAGATGTTTTACTTTTCTGATGAGATGTTTTCGCTAGTAGATCGTTGGAAATCACAGCAATACCTGATTGAATATCTGTATCAGATAAATCATCAACAGGCAAAACTTGTAATTGTTCGGATGAAATCTTTGTATTGATATTATTTTTCTTGTTTCTATTGATCATTGTTTGCGTGAGAATAAAACCGACAATAGTAATAATTGAAATAATACTCAATGCACCAAAGATAATCACAAGATAAGTTGTCATTTTACAATGATTGAAAGTACAAATGTTGATTATTATTTTGAAAAGAAAAATAAACCCTAGTGGTTATATGATAATTTGTTTATGTATGAAAAAGTAAATGAGAAAGAAGAAAAAACTGAATCAACAATCTTATTAAAGTACTAATTTATTTTTCAGCAATCTCTAAGAACAAGGCGCCTTGTTTGACCTACTCGACTAGACTGTTTTTCTCAATTCGAGGTTAACTCAATTAATTTCATTAGAATTTCATGAGAAGAAAGTGAAGTCAAGATAATTATAGTTAATAAATATTTCACACATTTTTCTTTTCTTTCATATTTAGTTTCTTTGCTCATTGTAATAGAAGAATGAATATACACTTTGTGCTAGAAAATAAAGATTAACTACTAAAAAGAAAAAGACAACAACATCATAGACAATAATAATAATAATAACAACAACAACAACGAAAGAAGAAAAAAACAACAACGAAGAGAAGAGAAGAACGAATGTAGAAATTCCTCGATACGGACGGATGTACTCATCTTTAAAGAATAAGAAGAAGACAAAAAAAATGAGAGGTTCATGTATGTTTTTGCTTGTCTTTGGTTTCTTATGACGATTGACCAGCAGCAAATCTTAATCGTTTATTTTTCTGTCGTTGATTACAAAACCACACGCGAACGACGTTCTTCTTTAAATCAAGTTTATCGGCTATTTGTGCAATACGTTCACCGCTTGGTCGTTGCTGTTGAATAAAACACGATTCAAGAAAACGTTTTTCTTGCGCAGCAATTGACGTTCGTTTTCGTTTCTTATCAATTAAACTGCTCGATGAACTTCCGTGTCCACTCGAACCACTGAGTGATCCATTCATTTCATCTTTCTTTCTCTGTCTCATTTCAGCTTCGGCAAATTCGAGCCAAGCTTGAAGAACAGGTTTCAATGCCACCATATTATTATGTGACAATGTAAGCGATTCAAATCGGCAAATGGTCGATTGTGACAGCGAACCAACGCCGGGCATTTTTAATTTCGATAGTTGATGGCCAACATCAGCTTGCGTAACACCTAATTTAATTCGACGTTGTTTAAAACGTTCGGCAAATACTTCGAGTTCACGTGGATCAATGTCGAGTTCATGTGGCGGTACGAGACCGCCGACAACGCCATGATGATGAACTGAATGATGATGCATGCCAACGACCATGCCTGGCAAAACACCGGCAGCAGCTGCAGCATGATGATGTGCAACGGCAGCGTATTGATGTTGATAGAATGGATGTAAATCGGAAGGTATTTGAGAATGATGTGAATGTTGAGCATGATCAGAGAGTAAATGTGGTTCCGTCGATGACGCTGAAGACGACGATGATGATGATACAGTTGCTGTACCTGATGAACAAGCAAATGGAGATGGATAGTAAAGAGATGATGAATCGGGTTTGGCGAGTGCTTCAGCTTGACGAAGAAAATTATCATCAATTGTTGGACAAAACAAAGGCTAAAAATGGATTGATGAATTATTAATTAATTCGAACATCAATGCATTTAATCTAATTCTTTATTTACTTACATTAGGCTCGAGTTTGAAACTATCTCCAAAACAATTCGATTTCGACCACTAAAACACACAGACGGGTGAGAGTGCGGGGTGTTGATTTATATTTTAAATTCTCGCTTATTTAATTATTATGAACAAGCAAAGAAATTCGAGAAAAAAAGAACATCTTAGTTTCTTATTACAGGAGAAAAAAAGACTCGTGATCAACACTCTGTTCTATCTCTATACATGCACGTATAGACGAAAGATGAGCTATCATCTAATTTAGATTTTACTTGTTTTTTTTTGTGTTTCTATGACATACCGGTGTGCTTGGCATATATCGTCGATTATTGGATTCACTTGTCGCAGCAGCTACAGCTGCCGCACGATAGAAATTACTCGGTGAATACCGACCGGTTGTTGAGTTGGAATTTAAACTTGATATTCCTTGTGTCGATGGAAACGATGTGGAGGTATTAGGAAACGATAATTTACTCGTTGGAATTATTGATGATAATGAAGACGATTGATCATTCGACGATAAATTCGTACTTGCAAGCATTTGTTAAGATTTATTTGATTTATTCGTTCGTATTTTTGTATTGCTGTTTTGTTTATTTATTAGAGATTAATCAATAATTCAGGTTATATTTAACCTATCATTATTAATAATAATGAATCGAAATAAGTTTTTGTTTTCCTCTTCTTCTTTGGGTACACTTGACTGATTATATGTTTATGGTGATGTTGTTTTATGTATGAGTGTATGTAAGAATGCTAAATAATAAATAAATACATACATAGTTAAAAAAGAAATGCATTCGATCATAATAATTTATCAATATTCATTCACTCGCTCACTCACTCACACGAGAAGAAGAAGGGGAAAAAACGGGCAAGAGGAGAGAAGAGATATTTAATCAATGTGCCTGCGTTATGTTAGGCGAGATGGTAAAAAAAAAAGGTGTAAGTTGCTAGGAAGAGTTCTATTTCTTCTTCATTTTCTTTTCTCTCTCGTTTTCCTTCACTACTACTGCTGCTGTTGTTCGTTCCGTGAGTGATTAATGATAAATAAAAAATGAGAAAGACCTTTTTCTTTGATTAGACAAGAGAAGAGAGAGAACGAGCGAGAAAAAAAGAAATTTTACCTGAAAAGAAAAGAAGAATAACATTCATTGATTGGTTAAGAAGAAAATTAAACAACCAATGAATAATGTTTAATAATAGAAGAAGACGAAGAAGAAAAAAAGTGTTACAACATCTGTCTGTCATCTTTTAGTTGAGTAAAGAGAGAAGATTTCCCCAAGTGCAAGCAACATGCAATATAACGATCAGTTTTGTGTTCTTCTTTTATTCAAGTACTATCTTTTCTCTCTCTCTCTCATTCTCTCTTGTTTTAACTCGATTGAATTGAAAATTCCTTTTTTTTTCTTCTCATGCAACGAGATAGGTGATAGAAGTAAAAATGATATAAATAAGTTAATACTCGTAAAAGCCCATTTAAACGAATGTGAGCGGTCCATTCTCATCAAATATTCACGTTATATTCTATTCTTTTGATTCTATAATGTTAAGTAAAGAATAAAAGAAAGACAACAAAGATATAAATACACTCTTTTTTTTTCTTTTCTTTTATTTTTTTTCGACGATTAATTTTTATTCAAACTTAACGACACAATACGAAAGAACGTTTTTAGAATTGTAAATGATTTTCAAATTGAATAGAAACAATAAAAACAAGAAGAAGATCTTCTTTTGTCAAATATTTCATTGAAATTCTTTTCTAAACAAAGTTTAAAGTCCATTCGGGAACTTTTTATATATAAAGTAAAGTACTGAAAATGAAAATGGAATTTTGTATCAATAATGTTTTCTTAAACATTTCTTTTGATCTACTTCTTCTTCTTCTTCGTAGAGATGCTTGTCGAGTGTTGTTAGATTTCCGTTTCTCATTAATTCATATACATACAAACCTTGTACATTTGCCCGGAAGGCAATGACGACAAGCATACGCACCGGTGTGTGTGCGAATCGAAGAAGAAGAGAAAAAAAAGAAAGAGTGAAATCAATTTTTAATATACCGTTGCGCATCAGATCGGAAACTGTGTGTATTCAACGACTGATGATGTGTTTGCTCGAAGTAAACTAGACTAGAAACGATTTTTGTTTAACTGAGAAAAACACCAGATGGAAATGTCTTTTCTTTTCTTTTTTTTTGTCAAATTATTGTTTTATATTAGTGATCCTATTTCTTCTTGTGTTTGAATGTCATGATGATAAGTGCAAAGAGCAAGTGAAACACGCCCCTATATTCGTTTGTCTATGCATTCATTCATTCATTTATGTTCGTCACGTCACGAGCCGACTCGCTAACTATTGTCACTATGTGTGTGTGTCTGTTGAAATATGGAGAAGATATATGTTTAAAGAAATGACATTGTCCGGTGCTTATGAGAGTATTCTCAGATGACACTTGAACAAAAAACTTACAACTATGCTTATCATAATTGTTCGACCATATTGATTAGTCTCCTTCGTTTTTCTTTTTCTTTTTTTGGTGTTTGTATTGCAGATAAGACTTATGATGATTTAGTTGTAGATTTTGTTGACATTCGGTGTTAAATTGAAAAAAAAACGAATCAAAAGATTATGCCAATCAGTTTTCTTTCTTGTCGGTGTGCGATTGCTTCGAGCAATGAGAAAACAAGCAGAAATAACATTTTTCTTTTCCGTCTTTTTTTTTTGTCTATCTATGTATTTATGACCAGATGGGAAAAGAATCTAAGAATTATTCTCATCGATCACCTATATTCACCCAAAAAATAATGATTACTCCCTCGATAATACGAGAGAGAGGGAAAAAAATATATTTATACATACATCTTTTAGCCACTTTTTTTGTTCACAATAGTGACGTGAAAAAAAAGTGATGTATGCATGTATTTCTCTTGAGAACATGGCAACAAAAAAGGTTGGAGAGGTGGAACAAAGTCACTGAGCACACAAGTCTATGCATTCATCTGATCGGTTAGACGAGATAACAGATGGCAATCGACCGACAATGGTGATGACACTAGCATACGTTTTGCTTTCTCCATTTGGCATATTGAACTTTTTCTTTTTGATGTGCACATTTTGACAATGAGAGAAGAACAAAAACAGTTATTATTTTAAAGCGAACCTGTTAGATGCTTTCTTTCTCTTCGATGACCATCTGTGGTACAACTAAGACCACTTGTTGAGTCACGAAATCGAGGTAAAACATGATTTGACTCTGGTTTGATGAGATGTCGTTACTCAACGTTGAGAAGAAAAACTCAATTTATTTAATGTGTTATGTTTTGAGATTGCCTTGGCAACAGAAATAGAAATGGCAAAATCATAAGTTCGAATGAAATTTGACCAGAAAAACAAATCAATCGTTGTTTTCTTGTGAATAGAATGAGGTAATCGATCGAACGAACGAATTTTTGTGTTGATTTATTTTTCTCAAATAGTAACACAACTGTTCCACCTGCTGAACAACTTTATGTTGGCGTCTATTGTTCAGATTGTGCTTGTCAAACAGAACAAGGAGAAATTATTGAATTGAAAAGTACAACAAAATTATTGAAAAATCTTTATCATGTAAATCGATTGTTTCTTTGACTTGATTTGAATTTGATTTTGAATTCGAATAGGAAATCGAATCGCTTAAAAGTGAATTAACATTTACTCGAGAAAGTTTACGATCATCATTCTACGATGAATTACAATCTCATGGACAAACATTGTAGGATCTATATTCGTTGAAATTCGTTGGTCTTAATTGATTTCTATTCGTTTAGATATTATCAATTAACAGACAAACTTGATACATTGAGAAATAATCAGAGAAAAGTAGAATTCATATACTAAGAATTGAATTTTAAATCTAAACATTTTCAACTTGTTAGGCTCTGGAAACATTACGATTATCGTATCGTAGTCAACTGCATGATTTTATTTCTCAAGCAAGAAATATTATTAGTGTAAGAACATCATTTCATTTTTTTATTAATTGAATTAATGAATGAATGAGAGATATTTTTAGAGTGATAGACCGAATGCACCTGAGATTGCCGCTCCACGAAAACAATCCGATCGTGAAACTGCTGAGAAAGCATTTTTTCATCAAGCAGCTATTAAAGGTTATGAAACAGAAATAGAAAATTTGAAAAAAGAAATCGAACAAATACAAGAAACGTCTAAAGTATGACGACGACGACAACAACAAAAAACCGACTTGTTTATAATTGATAAAATAAAATTTCTTATTAAGTATGAACTCAAGATTGCTACGGATTTTCTAACCGATGAAAGAGATCGTTTAAGTCGAGAATTAACAAATATCAATCGAACAATTGCTCAATCTGAAGATGCATTAATGAAAAAAGACGAACAAATTCGAGATCTAAGTAATTCAATTCATCAAAACAAAAGTAAACAAAACAAACGTTATTTTTAGAACGAGACATCTCAACATTACAAGGAAAATTAAAAGAAACGAAGAAAGTAACTCTGCGTGAACCGACGCCGGTACTTCCGCCTCCGGTTGTGACTCAATCACGTCTTGCTCAAACCGATCCATGGACACCATCGAGTCCAACAATCGAGAAACCAGTTGATACAACGAACGAACTACAAACAATGATGCAAACGAAAGTTGAAGCCTTAGAAACGAAATATCAAATGATTATTGAACAAAAAAATGCTCAAATACAACAACTTATGCAAGATGTACGAGAAAATAAGATCATTTTTTCGCTCATGTTTGTTTTTGTTCTAGGTTGATTCACAACAAAAAACATTCAAAACTAAAATTGATCGATATATACTAATGGAAGAACGCCATCGAAATGATATTAAACGGTACAGAAATCAAAATCTATAATTTTACACTCAATCAATCGACGTTTTTTTTTCTTCTTTTAGATATGCAGAAAAACATAAACAAGATGTTCAAATGTGGGAAACGAAATATGATATACTTAAAAAAAGGTTTGTTTTTATTATTCAATTGAATCGAAATTCTCTTCATTTTCTTTTGTAGTATGTCAACTCTACGAGATGAAATGTATACACGACAAACACATATTCGT
>ERZ778020.3389-NODE-3389-length-10463-cov-3.959358_pt1 | contig 10463 bp, 10 predicted proteins | sample MGYA00375750_ERZ778020 | MGnify/ENA primary metagenome ERZ778020 (study PRJEB29350, sample SAMN05389818) | bioreactor metagenome | isolation source: Ammonium sulfate bioreactor | place: South Africa: University of Cape Town | collected 2014-03-17 ...
TCGAGCGGAGTCGTCCGAGATAACTGATTGTCATGTAAATCCAGAATCGTCACTTCATTCGATTTCGTATTATTATTTTTATCAATATTAGCCTGGTGAATTTTCATTAAATCTCGACTTTTCTTATCGAAATTATACGGTTCCAGATAGCCGAAATTCGGCGATGAACCTGGATCAACACGTATACATTGAATATAATTAAACATAATATTCACTAATAACCAATGTGCAAATACAATATGGAAAATAAATGTCAGCGAATTATGTTGACTGTCAATTGAATTGTATAAATGAACGAATATTGATGTATAGAATATATATACAGCAACAGACATAATTATGAAAAAAAAGCAAATAAATAATCGTCCGAGATATTTGGCTAGACGATCGGTGAGGCAGAATATCGGCTGAAGAATCGTATCGATTCGGAGATCAATTGAATCATCGTTGTTCAAGAAAAACGTCTTGTAGATCAAGGATATTCGTTGACATAATGGTATTTGTCCAAGTTGGGAACATAGTTTCCATCGTCGGAATGAACAACGACAAATACGCATTCGTTGAGAATATTCTGAAAAGAAACAAGAAGTTAGTTTAAATTCAGTGTTTGTTTTTATTCAAATCTTGAACACATCAGTTTTATTTAACGAAAAAAAAATGAAAGAAAAACGATGTGAATGATTCCAAGATGCAGTCTGACTTTGACTGAAGACGAAAGAGAATCGGCCTACAAATTTGTGTGATTAAGATGTCAAATTTGTTTCCCGTAGTTGCTCTTCAATATCATCTAAATCATCACCGAATAGATCTTCATCGATTTGAACTTCTTCTTTATTTTCATCGTTTTCATCGTCGTCATCATCATCATCATCCTCGTCATTGTTCACTGTCGATGCCGTTTCGTCGTATCCAGATGCGGCATCAGTACCACCGGTTGCTTCACTGAGTTTATTCGCTTCAGCAGCAGCTAAAATGTAAATGAATCGTTTTTACTTTTCCCTCGAAATTCAAGTTTTAGAGTTGCCAAACCTTGAGCCGCTAAAGCTTCTTGTCTTTCTTGTCGTTCTCGTTGTACTTTACGGTAATTTTCGAATCGATCTGCATTGGCAATCGTACCCGTATTATCAACTTCTCTGGCTTCTTGTGCTAACAAATCGATGTTATCTAAATCTCGAATATTCTGTTTTTTAACTGCGCTTGCCTAAAATCAAATGATTTGATTCAAATATCGAGCATATTCATTTGAATTTACTTGTCCTTCCGCTCCTTCTTCTTCTTCTTCGTCTTCATCGTCTGATCGATGTTTGTAATCAATATCATTATCGGCGTCTTCATCATCATTAGCAATCAAATCAGGATTAAATGTGAACATTTCCCGACCGGATAGACCGACTAAACGACCGTGTTTGACGAAATCCGTTCGTTTTTTCTCTTCATCTTTGACTAATTGTTGTTTTTTCTCTTCAATTTTACGTTTTTTCCACGCGAGAAACGATTCCAGTGTAACTTTCGTTACATTACTACCTAATGCCGCTCGTTCACTTTCGATTAATTCCTCAAGAGATATCGTTTCTTTTTGTTCTTCAAGCAATTTTCGATCACGTTTCAACATAAAACCTTTTTGAACAAATGCAAACAATCGATTTTTTCGAAATAGAAAATATTTACCAGGTGGTAAAGCGTGTCGATATTGACAATTGGCTCCATTTTCTATGAATAGACGATGAAAATAGATCGATTGAACACAAAACACACTTACGACACGACCAAAACCAGCCGTAGGTGCTGTTTTCAACTGCTTCGAGAAAATATTTGCAAACCTATGCAAATAAAACATCAGACAAATCTACAACTCAAATAAATCTACTCACGATTTGTGTTGCATTTTTCTTTTTATTATCTTCACCGTGTTTTTTCTCTACAACTTCAGCTAATTGCTCTTCATCCCAATTGGCCATTGTGTCTTTAAAAAAAAGAACGAAACTCTGAATTTTATTCATACGAATTTCAACGAACCATTTTCTTTATTTCCACCTTCTCGAACATCGTCGTACAAACTACGTTTCTCAGCTTTTCGTTCAATGGCAAGATCATGGGAGAATTTACATTTACCACCCTTCGTGCATGAGCCCTGTTTGAAATACATGCATAGAACTGACTTGGGATCGGTTCCTAAAATCAACGAATGCCTATTTTCGATTGAGAAATCTCGTATGCTGACCAGCAGCTAGAACTTGTTGAGCGATAACAGGTTTGAAAAGAGTTTGCAATTCAGCTTCAGCCCTTTTCTTTTCTTCTTTTCGTTTTTCCTTTTCTTCTTGCTGTTTGGCGATCTAAGAACAACGACAACAACAATGAATCGACGTTTTTTTCGTAATCGAAACGAACTTCACGAGCGGATTTGCCGGCATTTTGAACTTGATTTTGAACTTGTTGAATAAATTTCTGATTTTTTGCACCTTTTTTATTCTTTAAACCGAATGTTTTATCCTAAAATAATCAATCAATATTTACTTCCTAACTGAACAAATGTTTCCAAGTATTATTACTTCAATGACTTTTTGTTTAGCCTTGTCAACTGTCTTTTTACTTGGTTGCTGTTGTTTAGGAGGCATTGATTGACTTTTTAGGAAAAAAAAACAAATAGTAATAGAACAATCTTAAATGATCGAACGAAAAACAATTAACTATGAATATCTACGGATTCACAAGTGAATTATGATCAGAGTTTGCCTTTCGAAATCAATGGACATTTCTATTGGTTACAACATGGCACCAATGGCATGCGTTTGGCGTGAACTCTATAGAAAATTTTCAATTGCTCGATGCATGAAAAAAAGTAAACAAAGTATTTATCGTTATCGATTTTCCTTGACGAAGGAAGAAAAAAAAGAAAAACCTTCGAATATCGATCATCCAAAAACGCATTAGACGTATATGAAAATTATTCGCTCTTCATTTTTTATTTCTACATGAAATTTACGACACAATTTCCATAAAAAATCAATAAATTGCTTGCGATCATAAATATGTAGATTGACATCGTAGTTTTTGTTCTCTCTCACTCTCTCAGTTTGTCGGAAGGAAACGCCATAAAAGAAACAGTTCAAACATTTGTGCATTTTTTTTCTTTTGTCCTTCAGATTTATCTTGTTTTTTTTTCTTTTTCTGAATCTCATTTCTCAAAATGGGTCGAGGTTGTTTCAATGAAATTGGTTCAACACGGGTTACATTAAAATGGTTTTCAATTATGGTTTTAATATCTCAAATCATCGGCGTTCTCGCCATTATTCTTCTCGCAGTTTTCTTTGGTCAATATCGTGGTGGCTTCAGTTGGACAGTACGTTTAATGAAAAACAGAGAATTCTTCTCATTTTTGACTTTGATTTAGTCGGATTTAACAAAAGAATTCAACTATCATCCATTGTTCATGACATTAGGCATGATTTTTTTCTATGGCGATGGTAAGAGGAGCTTCTCGGATGATTTTATTGGATTGAATTTTTGTTTTTTTTTCAGCTATTTTAGCATATCGTGTTTTTCGTGACGTTAAGAAACTTCGAGTGAAAATTCTTCATGGTTCATTGTTGGCTCTCTCGCTTATATTCGCATCGATCGGTTTGAAAGCCGTTTTCGATAGTCATAATCTCGATACACCACCGAAAGAAAATCTTTATTCGATTCATTCATGGATCGGCATGACAGCTGTGGTTTTCTTTGGTTTGCAATGGGTAGCTGGTTTTGTTAGCTTTTTATTTCCGACATTAAGCGAAGAACTACTTATATGCCAAGGTGAGAAATTCAAAAAAGAAAAGTTTTTTACTTAAATACTCATTCGTTTTTGTTGTTTTTTCAGTCATAAATTTTGGGGTAAAGTTATTTTTATTTTTGCTGTTGGTGCAGTTTTGACTGGAATTACGGAATATTGTATTTTGTAAGTTCGAAAATACAAAAAATGATTTCGAAAATATATTCTTATTTTTCAGTAAAAGCATCTATGGAAATGACCAAACACGATATCAGAAGAATATTATTAATTTCGTCGGTGTATTTGTTGTCAGTTTCGCGACGATCATTCTTTATTTAGTCAGTCATCCAGCTTATCAACGACCACCTGACAATCAAATTGAACACATTCCTCTAGCTGAATAATCGACAAACACAAAGTCAAAATGTCAATTCCTATCGAATATCTTTAAACGTATTATCTTATTTTGTTGTCTTGTGATCTCATTTTTGTTTTAAATATTACATTTTTCGTCGTTTCTTTGAAATACCCACGGTATTATTACCTAGTCTATATATCTTTAGCAAATAAGACGATCATTTATGTGAATTTATAAATAAATATATTCGAAAAAAAAACACTATTTTAAACAAACGAAACGTATTTTCATTGTTGTTTTTTGTTGTTAAATAATCAACTCGATGTTTATTATCTTTTTATTTTATTGTTCGTGTCACTTTATTCAACTTTCAACAATAAACTAAATTCTTGATATTGGGAATATTGAAATTGAATGTTATGAACTTATAAGTTTTTATCAATCGGATAGATCATTTGATGAAAATTTGAGAACATGATCATTTGAAAATTTTCACATATCTTATTCATGATCAGATATTTCCCTCTGGGAAGACATTAAATACCGTTTGAGAAAAAGAAATACCGTCGACAATGAGCATCAACGTGTCGGTACTCTTCTTCTTTTTCTTTCCACACATCGAATCGATTGATTACCGGAACTAATGAGTTCGCTTTTTTTCGGAATTTTTAATTCTTTAACCATCACGAACGGTGTATCGGTTCTGTTCTGTTCTTTTTCTTAACGAATATGCCGAATCGATCAACGATCGATTGTATCATTAATCATGAAATTTTAAAAAAGCAAAATCCTACGAAAATAACCTCGTATTTTCCGATTTAGATACATTCACGTCATCAGTATTCAATTACCAGACAAGACCTCGAAGATTTGTAATTCTATCTTAAGAAACGATATTTTTCATTATCTGTCATGAGTCCCAATTCTCAAAGGCGATTTTCTTTTTTGTTTCTCCTTGCAAGGACATCGATTCATGTCTATATTGTATGTTTATTTAACATTTCGAAATAAGAAGAATCGTCTTCTTTTTCTCTCTCAACATATTTATCGACATTGACCACCTACAGTTTCGAACGAGCAAAGTCACAGCCTAATTTGCTTTGTTCTTTACTCATCGGTATCGATCCTCTATACACATATCATTCTCAGTGGAATAGAACTCCAACATATCAATTAACGAAGTCCAACATCATCGATGTTTCTCACCGAGGGAGTTGCACATCTCGAACACACAGAGAGATAAAAGTAAAAAAGAAACGAAGTCAAAACAAGACGAAGAAATGAAAGCAATAATTACCTTTTGTCATTTTTTACTTGTTTGGCTTTTATCTCGATAGATTCTAATTGAAGTCAAAAACAAGAGCAAACGGAACAAAAAAAACACGACGAAATATAATAAATTAAAATGCGAAGAAACAACGATTGTCGATATTCATTTATTTCTTTTTCTTCTATACATATATATATATACATGTATATCAAACTGACATGAATATAATTGATTTTTTTTTCTTGTCTTTTGGTCGGAATGATGATCATTATTTGTATTAGATTCCTATTCTCGAGTCTGATTGTGCCATTATCTCTTTTGACAATCGATAAATGTCTTTTCGACTGTAATCACTTTTACAGACTATAATGACTAATAGTAATTTCTTCAATAAACACACCTGTTTAAATCTGACTCTGACATTATGATCGATTTCACCAAAACATATCAGTTCGATTTACTCGACTAATTTAATCGATTACATTTTTCGAATAGTTTCAACATATTTCTATGATCATATCTCAACAATGACAATTAAATTCAACAAATATAAAAATCGTATCATATCAAGACAATCTTTGGAGCAAAGATTTTGCATTCGAGTTTTTTTTTCTCTTATTTATCTTTTTGGAGTTGGAGAAGAATATCGCGTTCATATTGTTATCAACTAATGTAATGTTTGTTTTGATTTAATCAATCGTTGTTAGTTTTCTTCTTCTTCTCCATTTTTGCTTGACGTTATTATCAGTTCGTTTGTGTACATCATCAGACATGGAATAAAAGAAAGATAGATAGAGAAAGAGAAAAGAACCGATGAAGAAACAATTCTTAATTGCTATTCGATCCTTTTATCAGGCACAGTTTCATTCGACCAACCAGATAAAAGGAAACTAGAGAAAAGAAAAAGACGAGATGATAGAATCAGAAAGAGAAAAGAAAAAGAAGAAGAAGAAGAAGAAGCTTCGTTACAAAATCCAGCTACAGACTTTTGTTTTGTGTTTGATACATATTATTTGATTGAGTCTATTCTCGACATTAGTATTTTAATCATTTGAAAACAATTCACCATGATGACAGATTTTCGTAGTTGTCAACAACAGTATTGCGATGGTCCATCGGTATCAACAGCACCTGTTTCGGTTTCATCATACGGAGCTTATTTTCATCCAAACAGTGCAAATAGTTCGGCAAGTCAATTATATTCATCTGTCGATGGACAATATGCTGCTGTTGCTCAATTTGCACCAACATACGCATCACAATTCTACCATCATCATCAACAACAACAACAACAGCAGCAGCAACAACATGGCTATTCAACGAATCTTCGTTCATATGCAACCTATGATCTCGATTCAACATCAGCAGCAGCAGCAGCAACAACAACAACAAATTCAAATTCATCATCATCATCATTTTTACCGCATTATTCAACTCTTCAACCAGCTAATTCATCTTATTTACATATTCGAGCACCATCACTTTCACCACCCGTCCTACAACCATCATCTGAACATAGTCCAGAAAAAGTTCTTCTCAATAATGCCAATAATTTCTATATACCAACATCACAATTACAAACATCGACTCTCTCTCATATTTCACCATCGAGTTCAATTGGCTCATCATCAGGCGCTGGCTCTCGATCTCCATCGAGTCATTCATGTGATGAACAATCCAATTTAACATTAACACCTCATAAAAACGATCATCATGCAGGTTCAACAACCGATGGAAACCCATCGGCATCAGGCTCATGCGATGGAACTCGTCGTTGTCTTTTATGGGCATGTAAAGCTTGTAAACGAAAAACTGTTACTGTCGATCGACGAAAAGCAGCGACAATGCGTGAACGACGACGTTTACGTAAAGTTAACGAAGCTTTCGAAACGTTAAAACGACGTACATGTCCAAATCCAAGTCAACGTTTGCCAAAAGTCGAAATTCTTCGTAATGCAATTGAATATATTGAAAATCTCGAAGATTTACTTCGTTCAGCTGGAGTCAGTTCAAGACCATTACGACATGATATCGATCAAAAGCCAACGAATACAAACGAAGTAAGAACACAACACACATTCTCTAACTTGTAAATCGAGCTATTCATTAGTTAATTTCTCATCTCTCGTTAAAAGAAGCGCACGCACATAAAACAAAGCAGAACAACCAAGAGAATCATTTTCTTAATATCAAATACTTTTTGTTATTTATTCGATCGTTTATTTCTAATGTGTGTTTGATCATTGCTTCTTTGTTATCACAAGTATAATTGAATGTTTACATTTTGAAAAGAGGAAAAAAGGCCCGTCTCTATGTGTCATTCTGGACATTTTCTTTCTATTGTCTTTTCGTTTTATATACATACATTAGGAAATATATTCCAGACATTGATTTTTCTTTGTTTTTATTCGATATTTAGTTATTAAAAGCACGATCTTCAACAGCAAACTACAGTGAAAAATATAATAATACAACGACAACATCATCGTCAACGACAACAACTGATTATAGTAATAATTCATCGACACCGTCTGTCTATGGATCGATTGATAGTAAGTTAATTCAATGAATTCGATTTTTCAAAAGAAAAAAACGGTTATGATTGATTTTACATATGCAATGTATCGATCATTTCGATGTTTCAACAAAAGAGAAAAAAGAAAATCAAATGAATCAGAAGATTTCTCTTTTTTCATAATAACGTTTCGCTTCGTCAAACGTGCTAAATAGCGTGTTGATGATGATGATGATGATGCAAATGGATTTTTTTTTGATGTTTTAAGAACACATGTTCGATAAATGAAAGACAGTATGTCTGATATGTATCTTTCTCATCGAACTAAGGCGGAGGTGCTGTCAGCATTATCATCATACTTGCTCATCTATGTAGACGATTGTTGTTTTTGTTTTCTCTAGTCAGTTAATTCATTAAATCATCTAATCGAATTTGTTTTTGTGTTCGTAGATTATGCTGATGTCGTTTTGCCACATCATTCAACATCGAATGTTTCAAGTTTAGATTGTCTATCGATGATTGTTGAAAGTATCGATCCAACTAAACTCGTCAATCCGTCAACAACATCAACTAGTGCTATTTTAAATCGCTGTTGTTAAAAACACAAGAAACAAAAAAAAGAACTAATCAAACATTCACTGTTTTTCTATGTACAGTTTTTTGTCTTATGTCTTCTTGTTTGCTATCTTCGTCTTTTTTTTTAGTAAGCATCATATTGAAAAGAGAGAGAATGTTCTGTTCACATAAAAAATATATCTCTTTGTTAAATATTCAAATTGATTTTCGGACAACCTTCATATTTCATCACACATGAATAACTAAAGTCGACTTTTTGCCTTACGGACTATTGATTTGATCATTAAGAAAGTTTCATTCGGCATTGTAATTCGAAACTAAATTGTATAAAATCAGAAAAAGAAAGAAGAAAAACGAATCTCTTTTATTTCGTTCTGATTTAATTATCTATTGTTAATACAAATATAAACGAGAAAATCGAGTTCATTTATATAGACAATCAGACAAGTAAGTCTATATACCTAGCGAATTAGGTATCTGTACGTAAAGTAAGCACTTGCGTGCTCATTACTCGAAGGAGGAAAAAGAAAGCAACGAGTAAACGATGAATCGATAGGCGGTACATCCGCGTATTGCCGTTGAGCGTCTTGTATATGTAATTGCGTCTTTAGTTCTTTTTTTTTCGATTGTTTGTTTAGTTCACATATACGTATATGCAAACGATAGTCGACTTCAAATTCAATAATCATATGCATTCAAGCATCCTATCTTATTCTCATTGCAAGTTTAATACAAATGAGTGAACTAGTTCGATAAAAAAGAAAAGAGAACAGAGAAATCTAAGCCTTTGGGTGACAATATTGAAGAAAACGTTTTTTCTTTCTTTCTTTTTCTTTATAGATTTGATTGTATAGAATCAATGAATGAATAAACTAGATAATTGGTACCGATATAGGTATAATACGTAATACGAAACAAGAATTATTTCATACTTCGAAGAATACAAATCAATGTCATCAAACAACGATTGTCGTCATTTGGAATATTCGTTCAACAATCCTAATAGCATCTTAAGTGTTCTATGACAACATCCATTTATTCATTCATACGACCATACACATACACACACATATATATACACACTTATAAATACGAAATCATACTTGTATAAATGTACTATGCTGAAATTAAGTTGTATTTTGATTGTTTTATCGGTTATTTCAATAATAAAAACCGATATTGAAAAATCAAATTTATCTGACCGAAATCGAACATATATGTAAACAAATTTCAGTTCTAAATTGATTTTACTTTTTTTTTTAATTTTGTTTTCAAAGGTTATTCGTTTCTGAAGATGTACCTATTGGTCATACACAAATCATCGACACATTTGATTCTTCATTTTGTTCCTCATATTCCATTAAATCTCATCAATATCATCGACATGATCTACCATTTGAAATTCAATTAAATACAAATGAAAGTTGCATTTTAAATCTTCATGTCATACGTTCACTGGATCGTGAACAAACGCCCATGTATACCATACGAAAACAGTTAATCAACGAAAATACATTGAATGATCAAGATCAAATTAATATTCAATTGTCAATTGTTATCTTAGATGTCAATGATCATGTGCCACAATTCGAAAGTGAACATTTTCATTTTGTCGTATCTGAAAATCTTCCAGCTGGCTCATTGATCGGCCGAATTCAAGCTCATGATCCCGACATATTTCTCAATGGGAAAATTTCTTATACTCTCTTTGGTCATGATTTAATTCAAGATGAAAATCGAACTATGTTTCGAATCGATAAAGATACAGGAGAATTATTTCTGCTGGAATATGAACTTGATTATGAGACAAAAAAAGAATATACATTGATGGTTGAAGCAAAAGATCACGTTGATTCAGAAGCAACACTTTGGCCATCGGTGCCATCGTATGCTGATATAACAATTACAGTTGAAGATGTTAATGATCAAAAACCACAGATTAGTTTTACAATGCCCAATGAAGATAGACAAGACGGGAATATTCAATTTATGAATC
>ERZ778020.3391-NODE-3391-length-10460-cov-4.842768_pt1 | contig 10460 bp, 6 predicted proteins | sample MGYA00375750_ERZ778020 | MGnify/ENA primary metagenome ERZ778020 (study PRJEB29350, sample SAMN05389818) | bioreactor metagenome | isolation source: Ammonium sulfate bioreactor | place: South Africa: University of Cape Town | collected 2014-03-17 ...
TCGAATTGAAGTTCGCCATCGATCGCGAGCATCGGGTCTGCCGTGCGGGCCCGCTGCGTCGCTTCGACTACCTTCGTTACGCGTGCGTGCGCCGAACTTCCGCCGGTGGAGAATGATAGCATGGCGACCCTGGCGCGTTCTCCCAGCAGCGCCTCGTAGGATCGAGCGGAGGCCAGTGCGATTTCGGTCAATTGCGCCGCATCCGGCTCAATGACCAGGCCGCAATCCGCGAAAAGAAACGCGCCCTTCTTCTGATGATGCGGTTCACAAAGCATCATTAGAAAGAAGCTTGAAACTAGCGCACTCCCGGGGGCGAGGCCGATGATCTGAAGCGCCGTTCGCACGGTATCCGCCGTCGTAGCCACCGCACCCCCGACGCTGCCGTCGGCGTCGCCAAGCCGAACCATCATGGCTGAGAAGCCGAGGGAATGCTGGACAGCGCGAATGGCTTCGGCCTGGTCCACGCCTCTGTTGCGGCGCAGTTGGTGGTAGGCCGCTGCATATGCCCCCGTTCGCTCCGACGTCGCGGGGTCCTCGATCTGTATCGGAGCCGAGGCCGGCCCCTCCTGACGGAGGTGATCCTCGATCACCTCGCGTTGGCCGACGAGCGTGACGTGCGCGATCCCGTCGCGGGCCGCCCGCACTGCCCCTTCGACAACGCGCGGATCCTCTGCCTCCGAAAGCACAATGCGGCAAGGGCGGGCTCGGGCGATTCCGACGATCTTTTCGAGCGGCTTCACGACAGAACTCTCGGTGTTCCACGACCGTACGTTCGCAACGGTCCGGTCGGCGGCAATCGGTCACGCATCGCGTGGCTGGATGCCGCCGGGATTGCCTATGCCGTTCCTTGAACCCGCATGTCCTGACGCTCGATCCCGGCAATCACGTTTGGTTTTTTCATCGCGTCTCGCCGGAACGGCTCTCCGAGTTCCTGATTGAGAATGACTTCGATGAACGTTGTTATTCCGCGTGCCTGATCCTCGCACGAGACCCGCAATGCGTCGGTGAGCTCCTGTTGAGATTTCGCGATCACGCCGCGGAATCCGCAGGCTTCCGCGATCCTTGCGTAACTCAGACCAGGATTGAGTTCTGTTCCGACGAAGTTGTTGTCATACCAGAGGATAGTGTTGCGCTTTTCCGCACCCCATTGGTAATTGCGAAAAATAACCATGGTGATCGCCGGCCATCCCTCGCGGCCGATCGACGTCATTTCGTTCATCGAGATGCCGAACGCGCCGTCACCAGCGAAGCCGACCACAGGAACGCCAGGGCAGCCGATCTTAGCGCCAACGATGGATGGAAATCCATATCCGCACGGCCCGAAGAGCCCGGGCGCGAGATACTTTCGTCCCTCATCGAAGGTCGGGTAAGCGTTGCCGATGGCGCAATTGTTGCCGATGTCGGTCGAAATAATCGCGTCGCGCGACAATGCGGATTGGATTGATCGCCACGCTTGGCGGGGCGACATGCGTTCGCAATCGCGGACCCGAGCCTCCTCATTCCACGTCGTTCCCGGATCATCATCTTCGTGATCCATCGAGGCGAGCATTTGGAGCCACGCCGAGCGGGATTTATGAATCAGGGCCTTGCGTTCCTCGCGGTTGGAATCTCCGGCGGACGCCGAAAGCATATCGAGCAACTGGGACGCGACCTGTTTGGCATCTCCGCAGATGCCGATGCTGATTTTCTTGGTCAACCCGATGCGATCCGGATTGATGTCGACCTGGATGATCTTGGCATTCTTCGGCCAGTAATCGATTCCGTAGCCGGGCAGTGTCGAAAACGGGTTGAGGCGGGTCCCGAGCGCCAGTACGACGTCAGCCTTCGCGATAAGCTCCATCGCTGCCTTAGAGCCGTTGTAGCCAAGCGGTCCGACCGAGAGGGGGTGGCTTCCGGGGAAGGCGTCGTTGTGCTGGTAGCCGCAGCATACGGGCGCGCTCAGCCGCTCCGCGAGCGCTGCTGACTCCGCTATGGCGTTGCCGATTACGACGCCGGCGCCATTCAGGATTACTGGAAATTTTGCCGCGGACATAAGCTGCGCCGCGGTCGCGATCGCGCTCTGGCCACCCGCAGACCTTTCCAGTTTGATGATCTGCGGAAGTTCGATATCGATGATTTGGGTCCAGAAGTCGCGTGGCACGTTGATTTGTGCCGGTGCGCTGCCGCGCAATGCCTTTTCAATGACCCGATTGAGTACTTCGGCAATCCGGGACGGATCCAGCACCTCTTCCTGATAACACACCATGTCCTTGAAGAGAGCCATTTGCGGAACTTCCTGGAAGCCACCTTGCCCCATCGTTCGGTTCGCCGCCTGCGGCGTGACCAGCAGCATCGGCGTATGATTCCAGTAAGCCGTTTTCACGGGGGTGACGAAGCCCGTCACTCCGGGACCGTTCTGGGCGATGATCATCGCCATCTTGCCGGTCGCGCGGGTAAAACCATCGCACATCAGTCCGGCGTTGGTTTCGTGCGCGCAGTCCCAGAATGTGATTCCGGCTTTCGGGAAAAGATCGGAGACGGGCATCATGGCCGAGCCGATGATGCCAAAAGCCTGGTCAATGCCATGCATCTGGAGAACTTTTACGAAAGCTTCCTCGGTGGTCATCTTCATCGGACAAGTCCTTTCGCCGTTTGAATGGGGTGAGAGCCGCCACTGTCGGCGGTCATCCGCTATGATGTGAGAATTAACTGATCAACCGGCCGCTTCGTCGCGCATGTAGTACCAGCGATAGAGCATCCGCTGACCCATGCGGCGGAACGGTGCAAGAGGATGCGTCGGCAGCGGTGAAGTGAAGATCGGCAGGTCGTGCGCCTTGAGGGTCTTGCCAGCGATCATCTCGGCCATCCGGCGTCCAGCCTGTGCCGAATACGAGACGCCATTTCCCCCGTAGCCGAGTGCGTAGAACAACTGCTGTTGCGGATCGGGTCGGAAAATACGCGGCATCATGTCGTGGCTGACATCAACCCATCCCCACCACGAGTAATCGATGTCGATCCCCCGCAAGGACGGAAACTTGCGATGAAGGCCGTCGATCAACAATTGCAGGTGGCGCTCATGCGTCGCATCCGCACCCGTAATTGCGCTACGGCTGCCGATCTGGACTCGATTGTCTGGGAGGCGACGATAGTAGAAGCGCAACGTGCGGGTGTCGGTAATGACCTGCGTGGTGCGGAAGCGCGTGGATTCGATCTCGTCGGAAGTCAGCGGCCTGGTAACGATGGAGTTCGACAGGATCGGCATCTGGCGGCCGCGCAGGAGCGGGGTAAGACTGGCGGCGGTGTAGGCGCCTGTGGCAATCCCCACCGCCCGCGCGCGCACCGTGCCGCCCGGTGTACGTAAATCGTATCCGCCATGGCGCGGTTGGATTCCCAACACCGGCGTGCCCGGATGAACGCGCGCACCAAGGGCCCGCGCCATACGCAAGTAACCGAATGCCAGCTTGGCGGGATGAACGCCGGTGCCTAGCGGCTCATGAACCGCGCCCACCGCCTCGGCGTCATCGACAAATTCACGTCGCAGTTCCTCTGCGGGCACCGTGCGCGTGCGATAGCCAAAGATTTCATTCTGAATTTTCGATTCGGCGACGATCTTCTCGAAGTTGCGCTGACGGTGCGCGATATAGAGATGCCCTCCGCGCTGCGGTTCGCATTCGATGCCGCCACTGCGGATCAGTTCCTCGAAGGTCTCGAAACCTTCCTGCACTTCGGCGTGCATCCGCCGCGCGATGTCGCGCCCCCATCGCGCAATCCATTGCGAGCGCGACAATCGCCCGGCCGCGTTTTGGGCTTGGCCGCCGTTGCGCGTACTACAGCCCCAGGCAACACGATTCGCCTCGAGAACCGTGGCCTTGATTCCGAATTCTTGTGCGAGGAAGATCGCGCACGCCAGCCCGGTATAGCCAGAACCCACGATCGCGACATCAACGTCGGTATCACGCGTGATCGGACCGTCGGTCTCTGGAACAACGCCTGCGGTCGCGGCCCAATAGGTGGGCGCGTAGTCCCTATTATGTCCTGGGCCCTCCGATATCAGCGGATCGTAGTGAGGATCGTAGGCTGCAAGCGGAGGAGCCGTAACAGCATCGGCGACCTGCATCATGGCGCCACCGCAACCTTGCCGGATTTGGCTGAAGCCGGTTGCGGGGGGCGCTCCTTGCGAAATGCACGCTTGTGGCTGATTTGATCATCGCGAAAGACGAACAGGTCGCACCCTTCGGCGTCGATCCGCGAGCCATCCGGCAGAGTTGCGCGGAAAATCCATTCCGACACTCCTCGGTCCGCGAAGATACTGTGTCGGGTGCAGGTCCAACTGACGTCGGGCATGTCGGTCCAGACCCGCTCGAACGCGGCTCTCACTTCGGCCGTACCGTTGAAACGTCGCCCGAATGCTTCGGGACCTCCGGCGGCCTCGAACACGACGTCGCCCGTCATGCAGGCCATCACACCCGCGGAATCGTGCCGGTTGAAGGCTGAAAACAATCGCTCCAGCAAGGCGCGACGCTGCGTATGAGCATCGGGCATGGAATCCTCCGCAGATAATTTTGTCTAGCCATCTCGTGATGACATCTTGATCGATGTGGAGGACGATCTCAGGCGTGGAGCCGTTGGGTTAGAGCCAGTTGAGACCAAGTCTGCGACCAGAGCGTCTGCGCACGAACGCATCGTCGGCGCTTTCATAAGCTCACCGCATGTTCACATGTTGTCTGGCTTGGCGGCCAAACCGCTTCTTCGAATTGTTTCCGGCAAACGCTAGGCGCGCGTCGTACTAATGATCAAGCGTCCGAGCCGCTCGATGCCCGCTTCGATTCTCTCGGTCTTGATCGACGAAAAGCCAAGACGAAAGCAGCGACGCTCTGTCCGCTCGTTGCCGAAGAAGATATCGCCGGGTTCGATCAGGATGCCTTCGCTGCGCGCCGTTTCCGCGAGGCGGCTTGTGTCGCAGCCGGGCGGGCAGGTCACCCAATAGCTGGTGCTTCCTTCTCCACGCAGCCAACTGCAACCAGACAGATGAACCGGCAGAAACTGATCCAGGAGTCGAACGCGTTCCGACAGAACACGCGATATTCGCTGCATATGCGTGTTGTAGTGCCCAAGCCCAATGAACAGGGCGGCGACACGCTGGTTGTTGAGCGGGGCATGTCGCAGGATCAATCGTCGAAGGGCGCGCAATTCCCGGATCACCGGCGCTGGCGCCACCACATATCCGAGACGCAATCCGGGGGCCAATGCCTTGGAGAGACTGCCGACGTACAGGACACGGCCGCTCCGATCCAGGCTCGCCAAAGGCGGCGGATCGCCCGCGGTCGGGATGAGACCACTCTCATAGTCATCTTCGACCAGGATGATATCGCGATCCCTGGCGACCTTGAGAAGTTCGTGTCGCCGCGCGGGCGGCATCACCACGGTTGTGGGACATTGATGGCCGGCGGTCACATAGGCCAGCGAGCACTGCGCGAACGCGGCATCGGGAACCAGTCCATGTTCGTCGACTCGCAGGGAAACAAGATTGGAAGTCATCATCCCGAAAATGTTTCGTGCGGCTGGATAGCCCGGATCTTCCATGCCGACATAGGTCGTCGGTGCGGCGAAAAGCCTGGCGATGATGTACAGCGCGTGCTGGGCGCCGATCGTCATCATGATCTCATTGGGCCGGGCGCGAATGCCGCGGCGCGGCAGAACCTGATGCTGCAACTGCTCGATCAGCGCGGGATCGTCCTCGTCGATCATGTCGCGCGCCCAATTGTTGATCTCCGACACGCTCAACGCGGCGCGGGCACTTTCACGCCAGTCGTTGGTCGGAAACAGCGCGGGATCGAATTGCCCGAAGATGAACGCATATGGGTATTTCTGCCAATCAAGTGGCTTGACGATGTTGCGATAGGTCGAGGCTTTCACGACGTATCGGTTCGTCCAGGCGTCGGCATTGGTATCGATATCGGTGCCGTCCGATTCGGTCGTGGGTGCTGCGACGCCGATGTGTTTTGGAAGGCCGGAAACGAAGTAGCCACTGCGTTCACGCGAAACCAGAAAGTTCTGGTCGACCAACTGTTCATAGGCGATCACGATGGTATTGCGCGAAACCTTCAGGATCGCGGCAAGATCGCGGCTCGACGGCATTCTCATGCCGAGCGGCAACCGGCCATCCTCGATCGCCATGATGATCATCTGGCGGATTTGCAACTGAAGGAAGGAGCCTTCGCGGTCGATGTCGTAGGAGAGCGATTCCCAGAACAGTGCATCCTTGGTCGCCGGTGGCGCCAATTCAGTCGCCGTCGTTGCTACCGGATGCAAATGTTTCACGTTTCCCATGCTCCATACCCACCGCTGCGATGGATATCGTCACTATAATGACAAACCTCACACGCGGCCAACCACGGATCGTCGCGACTGGCCCTATCCATGCGTCGCATCTGGCGCTGGTGCTTGAGCTGTCCTGGTCCCACCTTGGTCAAAAATAGAATGAAGGGATGAAAACGTGCGAGTCGATACGGTCTTTGCTGCCCGCAAAATCATAACGATGAACCCGTCAAGGCCATCGGCAACTCATGTTGCGGTGCATGAAGGACGGGTGGTGGCCGTCGGCAGCTATGAGGAAATCTGTGCCGACGCGGGGGCGATCGAAGTGGATCGCCGATTTGCCGACAAAATCCTGCTTCCGGGCTTCGTGGAAGGTCACAGCCATATCATGGAAGGGATCGTCTGGACGATGCCTTACGTCGGGGCAGGTGACCGTCGCTCCCCGGAAGGGCTTCTCGTTCAGGGTATCCGCGACGTTGAAGGGATCATCGAGCGATTGCGGGAAGCCGCCGACAAGCTTTCCGATCCGGATACGCCGCTGTTCGCATGGGGTTTCGATCCCCTGCACATCGGCGGCCAGCAACTTACCCGCTGGCATCTGGACCAGGTCTCGACGACGCGGCCGATCATGGTGATTCACGCCGGCTTTCACATCAGCAACGTCAATACCCTGATCCTCGATCGTGCCGGATTATTGGGACCGGTCGATATTTCCGGCGTCGTCGCTGACGAGGAGGGCCGGCCGACGGGCGAACTTCAAGGCATCGCGGCGCGATTCCGGGTCTTTCGTATGCTTGGTGGAAATCCTCTGTCCGCCAATCTGACAACGGACGACGTGAACCGCTATGCGGCTTCGGCCTGCATACAAGGCGTCACGACGATCACGGACCTGCACAGCGATCTTCCCGACAATACGGTCGATCTGTACCGTACGGCCGCCGAGCGCGACGATTTTCCGATCCGTCTCGTTCCGGCGCTCGCGTCCGCGTCGCACTCTCCCGATGATGGAATTGCAAAGATCGAGCGGCTGAAAAAGGAGAGCAGGCCTAAGCTGCACTTTGGAATCGTCAAGCTTGTGATCGATGGCTCGATTCAGGGCTTTACGGCGCGCGTGCGATGGCCCGGCTATCACAACGGGGCTTCCAATGGCCTGTGGTATGTCGCGCCCGAAGAACTGCCGCGCATCGTCGAGCGATATCATCGCGCTGGCATTCAACTGCATATTCACACCAATGGCGATGAGGCGACTGAACTCGCGCTCGATGCGATCGAGGCGGCGCAGACGGCGATGCCGCGTCCGGATCATCGGCACACGCTCCAGCATTGCCAGATGGCCGATGCGGCTTTGTTCCGGCGGATGCGGGCGCTCGGCGTTTGCGTCAACCTGTTCGCAAATCACGTCTACTATTGGGGGGATTCGCACTACGAACAAACCATGGGACCGGAGCGGGCGCATCGGCTCAATGCAACCGGCACAGCGCAGCGGATCGGTGTACCTTACGCCATCCACTCGGATGCGCCGGTGACGCCGCTGGGCCCGTTGTTCACGGCGTGGTGCGCCGTCAATCGGGTGTCGTCGGGTGGCCGTGTGTTGGGCCGGGAGACCGAAGCGTTGACTGTGGCCCAGGCTCTGGCCGGCGTAACGATCGGCGCGGCTTACACATTGAAACTCGATCACGTTGTCGGCAGCATCGAGGTCGGCAAGTTCGCGGATTTTGCAGTGTTGGAGGAGGACCCGTTCGAGGTCGTACCCGAGGGACTGAAGGATATCCCGGTGTGGGGGACGGTCGTGGGCGGTCACGTGCACAAGGCGCCGGGCGAATGATTGCCGCGCAGGCCGCAATCCCGATGACGGTTGTCGGTGGATTTCTCGGCGCCGGAAAGACCACGTTTCTGAATCGTCTCATCTCCGAAGCCGAGGGACGTTATGCTGTCCTCGTCAACGATTTCGGCGCGATCAATGTCGATGCAAACCTGATCGCTCATCACGATGGGACAACCATCGCGCTGACGAACGGCTGCGTTTGTTGCAGCGTCGGGGGCGGTTTCATCGAAGCGCTCGGCGGCCTGCTCGATGCTGGGGGAAAATTCGATCACATCATTGTCGAAGCCAGCGGCGTCGGTGATCCGTGGCGGATCGCAGAGATCGCTCTCGTCGAGCCGATGCTGCGGCTTAATGCCACGATCGTGCTGGTCGATGCCGCAAGGATTGAAATGTTGCTCGCCGATCCGCAAGTTGGAGCAACCGTTCGCAGCCAGTTCGAGCGTTGCGACGTGGTACTGCTGAACAAGATCGACTTGATCGATCGATTGTCTCTCGAAAGAGCGCGGGATGTTGTCGAGCAAGTTTGTAGCAACGCTTGCGTTATCGAAACGTCGCAGGCATCGATGCCAAATCTCGCGTCGCTCCATCAGCGGCCCGCGAGGTCGCCCTTCTACGCACAACCCTGCGCGGTCGACTCCGCGGATCACGAGATCACGTTCCGCCGCTGGTTCTATCAGCGCGACGGCCAGTTCGACCGAAGCCGTCTTGCGCTTGCCCTTGCGGCCTTGCCTCCCGAACTGCTGCGTCTGAAGGGGGCATGTCGTCTGGCAGGTGAGGCCAACAGCGCGCTACTTCAGATGGCCGGCCGAGCGTGGTCTCTGACGGATGCAGGATCGGAGGAGAGCTCAGGAATTGCTTTGGTCGGCATCGGAACGACGAGCCTTCCGGATAGGCTTGAACTGGACGATATCCTCGACCACGCGCTCGCATAAGCCGCGTCGAGGATAACGCGCAAGCGTACGGCGACAACAATGGCGCAGACCATTGGATTGCAATCGAAACATTCTTGGAGGAGATGAACCATGCGACGTAAAACCATTACCATGCTCGCCGCAGGCCTGATTGCCGGGCTCGCACTCGGAGCGGCACATGCGGCCGACCGCAGTACGGTCGTGATCGGCACCACCCAGGTGCCACGACATTTCAACGGTGCGGTCCAATCCGGCGTGGCGACCGCAATGCCGAGCACTCAGATCTTCGCCAGCCCTCTACGCTACGACGACAACTGGAACCCGAAGCCCTATCTTGCCAAGTCCTGGGAGGTTGCGCCGGACGGATTGTCGATTACCCTGCATCTCGTCACGAATGCGGTGTTTCATGACGGCAAGCCGGTCACGTCGGAAGACGTCGCCTTCTCGATCATGGCGATCAAGAAGTATCACCCGTTCCAGACGATGCTCGCGGCTGTCGACAAGGTCGATACACCGGATGCCTACACCGCCATTATCAGATTGAATCATCCGCAACCGTCGCTGTTGCTGGCCATGTCGCCACCGCTGATGCCGATCCTTCCCAAGCATGTTTACGGCGACGGACAGGATCTCCGAACGCATCCGGCCAACCTCAAGCCGATCGGATCCGGCCCCTTCAAGCTCGCTGAGTACAAGCAGGGCGATTATGTCGTCCTGGAGAAATTCGATCGCTTCTTTATCCCGGGACGGCCGAAGCTCGATAAGATCGTCTACAAGATCGTGTCGGACCCCAACGCGGCGATCATTGGCCTCGAGCGCGGCGACATCAATATCCTGCCGTTTGTTAGCGGCATCCGGGACATTGAGCGCCTTGAGAAGGCGCCCAACATCTTCATCACGGACAAGGGGTTTGCCGGTATCGGCCCGTTGAACTGGCTCGCGTTCAATACCAAGAAGAAGCCACTCGACGATGCACGTGTCCGTCAGGCGATTGCCTACGCCGGAAACCGCGACGCCATCATCAAGGCGTTGATGGGTGGAAAGGCGACTCCCGCGACCGGCCCCATCGCTCCCGATTCGCCCTTCTATGAGCCGAAGGTGGAGAGCTACAAGTACGATGTTGCCAAGGCGCAGAAGTTGCTCGATGAGGCCGGCTACCCGAAGAAGGCCGATGGAACGCGCTTCTCGTTGACCATTGATTACATTCCGGGGGTCAACGAACAGCAGCGCAACGTTGCCGAATTCCTCCGCTCGCAGCTCAAGCGTGTCGGGATCGTGGTTGAAGTTCGCGCCGCGTCGGACTTTCCAACCTGGGCGCAAAGAGTTTCATCTTACGATTTCGATATGACGATGGACGCCGTGTATAACTGGGGCGATCCCGTCATTGGTGTCGATCGGACCTATCTGTCCAGCAACATCCGCAAGGG
>ERZ778020.3392-NODE-3392-length-10460-cov-3.443633_pt1 | contig 10460 bp, 7 predicted proteins | sample MGYA00375750_ERZ778020 | MGnify/ENA primary metagenome ERZ778020 (study PRJEB29350, sample SAMN05389818) | bioreactor metagenome | isolation source: Ammonium sulfate bioreactor | place: South Africa: University of Cape Town | collected 2014-03-17 ...
CGTTTGTTTGTTTGTTTGAGAAGTTGATTTACCAGGTGGTGTTACACAAATTGATTCCTCGGTAAATTCATGATCGAAATAACGTGTGTCCATTTCAGAATCAAGTTCTGGTTTGAATAATGGTTCGATCTAAATAAATGAAAAGACAATTTATTTGTGTTATTCATATTATTTCAATCAAGTGAAACGAACTTTTTTCTCTTCGTATAAACGAAATGATACATTTTGAAAGAATGGATGTCGTTCAACTTCTCGAACATCTTCGATTCCATTTCCAATACTACAGAAAATATTCATTCTTAAATCTTTCATTGAATATTCGTCCTACCGTTCATTCGGTTCCTTTTTAAGAAAACTTCGAATTAGATCAACCGCTAATTCTGATAGAAAACATGGATAGACCGGTTCAGCTGATATAATCTTTTGAAACAATCCATCTTGACTTTCATTATCAATGAAAGGTAAATATCCAACAAGACATTCATACATAACAATACCAACGCCCCACCAATCGATAGCCTTTGTATACGATATCATTTCGACAATCTATTTTCATTGAATTAGATGAGACAAAAACAAATAATAATAATATTAAAATTTAATATTAGACATACTTCGGGCGCGATATAATGCGGTGTTCCACAAAATGTCACTGTTCTCTCACCAAATGGCACATTAGTTTTGCATAAACCGAAATCAACGAGTTTTATATGACCGAATCGATCGAGTAGAATATTCTCTAACTTAATATCACGATAGATGATCTCTTTCGAATGAAGATATCCAACAACACAAGCTATTTCAGCGATATAAAATCGTGTACGATCTTCACTAAAACGTTTTTCATGTTGTAAATGAAAGAATAATTCACCACCGTTAACACATTCCATAACAAGACAAAGACGATCACCAGTTGTAAATGCATATATTAAATTCTAGACAGAAAAAAACATAACAACACAATCGAAATTAGACAATTATTCGCAATACCGTAATAAATGGATGTCGAATATGACGAAGAATTCGATTTTCATCCATTGTATGATCAACTTCATTCTAAATGAAGAATTGTTATCTCGAAATCAACTCGAACAATGAACATTACATTGATAACTACAAAACTTTTGCGTAGCATTTTCATTGCTAGAATACGTTGTGTTGTTCGTTCACGACATAGAATAACTTTGCCGAAATTACCACGGCCAAGAATTTTCAAATATTCGAAATCATTCATTTGCTATTCAATAACAAAGAAAATCAATTGATTAAACAGAATCTTTCTCTATCTACTGGTCTTCGTGTGAACATTTGATTCTGAATTGGATAGTGATTTTCTGTATCATCAGCATCATCGTTCGTCACCATATTTCTATTATTCATCGATAATTGATGTTGCAAATGCGGTGTTGTCTGTCGATTAATCGATTCGATTGCTGTTATCCATTCTTGACTGAAAAATAAATTTTCGAATTTATCAAACGTTTTATTAATATTTCATTTTTTAATTTACCAATCATTTTGATTACTGGCAGCAAATAATCGTTCGATTTTCATGTCATTGAAATGTATCATAAATGCATGTTGTTTGATTTTATCCTGTTGTAGGATCATACAGTTAGTAACATAGAATTTATTCAATGGATTTTCTTGTTCAACATGATTTAATGCTGGAGTCTTGCGGTAACCATACAAATGACCGTCATGAAGAAGAATAAAATACCGTGGACGCCAAGTTTTAATATGTTCGCCTGAGATTTCAATGGAAACACAAATTCATCCTAGTTCATATCCAGGTAAACACATACCTCGTTTATACAGCCAACCAGATTTGTAAATAGAACTGTTGAATAAGGATTCAACATGATTACGTGCTTGTTTCGGCATTTTTCTTTGAAATGTCTTCAATAAAATGTCCTGTAAATACTATACTTTGCTTTTCATCTAGGTAAATAAAAAAAAAAACTTTTTTTGTACTACGGATTGATACAGTCATCCGATTAGTGATGCGAAACAAAACGAGTTAATACGCGGACGATCTAACATGACGTTTATTTACAGTAGATACGTGAATGCAAAATATATTTTATGTGAAAATTTATTCTGACTATAGACAGTTAATAATAGCGTAATCAATTAAAAATAGATAAATAAACATTTTTCTATTTAAATGTCATTTCAAGAGTCATTTAACTCGATTTCATACGAAGCTAATGTAATTGTTTTCCTAGAAAATAGAATTTATTTTAAGTGCAAACCGAAAGTATAACGTTTTCGAGAAGGGTATATTTTTAGAGTAAAGGAAAAACTGCTATATTGATTCATTGCGAACTCCTCGGTGCACTGTCTACGTTCATAGAAATAACAGAGAAAGAAAAATAGAAACGTCAAAATAATATTTACTTTATGCTTGAACTTTTTGAAGATTTGAATAACTAGCACGGAAAAGACTTGCTCGAATCCTTTTTATTTGGGAAATAATAAACCAATTTTTATGGCTGTCTATCGAGTATAAAGTTCATTCGTTGTCCTAATTAAGACTATAATGGTATCTCGCGGCGAAGTATTATTCATAAATTTATAAACATAAATTCATATGAAGAAAAGAAAGTTGCCTACTTATTGGTTTCTTGGTATGCTTCTGATATTTTTATAATATTGGTAAATATTCTCATGTCAATTGTTTACTTTTACGTTGAATAATGAAAATAAGATTTGTACTAGTAGAATAAAAAATAGCTGTCAGACGCGTAGTTTATTTTTTTTTTCTTTTGAAATCTGAACTCTTGTTAGTTAGACCACGCGTAAATTAAGTAAATGAAAAGAAGCTATGCTTCTATTTTAGTTTATATCAAGGGAAATAACTAATTTTGTGATGAACATAAAATGCACTCGAAAGAAAAATAACAACGGATGAATTAGCTTTAGTAATATGTTTTGAGTAAATGAAATAGATTATGAAAATGTTTAGGTTCAAATAGTAAATTTACTTGTTTTAAATACTAAAACGAATATTCAAATTAATGGAAATATATTTACCTTTAAATATTAAAGATAATGAATGTGTCTTTTGACAGAATGCACTCGTTTATAACGCAGCTTCCTCAAAGGACATTTATGACGTCAATAGAAAGCTCGAAGTTTAGCATGTTTAGTGTCATTATATTATTATATAAGCTATGATCAAATTTCGTTGAATTTATTCACAAGATAAGCTCAGAAGAGAGAATTGTCTGCTCAATTGACTATTTAGTATTTTCATATATAAATTCAAGAATATTGAAGACAATAATATCTTTCAGTAGATCGATGTCTCTTTTATTTTGACTAAAAATATAATAGAAGAACGCAAAAGTAAACTTATGAGTCATACAGTGTCATCAAACGGCTTCATCATTTTCGATGAACAATATAAAGTAGATTACGTGAGAACATTTTCTTTGTTATCTATTCATCATAGACGTTACTCACCAATAATATTCTCTTTCTGTCCGTGTCCTATATCCAAATTTGAGCGTTTCATAGATCTAATTTTTATCTATCGAAGTGTTGTGAAATAAAAAATGTCCTTGAACACTACTATATTAACTTTCATAGGTGTGTCAAATACTATAAATAACAAAACGGCAGCTTGTTAACAATCACGTTTTAATCTACATAATTTATTTTATCTATCATTAAAACTCGTTTTTTTTTCACTTTATTTATAGACGTGTATTTTATTGATTTTATTCTATATTCTTGAATAATATAAAGCAAAAAAAACGACAGAAATATGAAATAAATAGATTATTATTTCCACATGCACACACATTGACAGACAAACACGAGAATAGTTAACTAGTTCAGAGATAAGTTTCTTCGAGATTCGTTCTATTTTGTTCATTGCCTACAAATCGAACAGATGCAACTGATTCTTTTCTGTCACCATAATTTATACTCGATGTACGCGATTGAGATAAATTCGGATTATCATGTATAATCGTTTGAATCTGTTGTATATTCGGTGATGACGAACGTTTCTGTTGTTGAATCGTATTAAAATATGTTTGTGTTGATGCTAATGATAGTGGTTTATAATTACGTGCTGTTGATATATTTGCTGTAGCTAGTCCAATAGTCGAAGTAATACTCGATTGATTGTCATTGATTAATGCTGTTGTCTCATTGATATTGTCGTCGGATGTCATTGAATCATATTGTTGATCAGTTGAGTTTGATGTTTGATTACTTGTTGTACGAATAAATTGTGCTGTTGGAGTATTTTCATCGAGTACATCGAGAATAGACTTTTGTTTTTGAAGTGTTGGTGGTGTGATGTCTGTTGGTTGTATGTCACTGGGTACCGAAACGAAATTTAAATGTTCAATTGTATCATTCGGTAGTTCATTCTCAGCAATGACTAAATATTGGCAAAAAATCGAAACGAAATTTAGAACAAATTATGCAAAAATAAATAAATTAATTAAAATGAAGAAAAAATCAAGACGCATGCAAGCAGTTATAGCTTTAGCTATGGATTTTTATAGAGTGTCTAATTATCTTTTTTTTAATGTCTATTTCTTTGTCCCTTTTCTTTAATATATTAGTTACAAACAGAAAAGTTTCGTTTTGTCTAAACAATTATTAAATTCTAAATAATTTTCATTGTTTATTCTTGTACTAGTTTATTACACGTACCCATTTCAGTTGACTGCTGTTGATGAAAGTGATGTTTATGTGAATGTTGTCGATATTTAATCGAACGTGTTGTTGTAGCCGCTCGTTTTTGTTTGACAACATCAACTGTTGGCGGTAGTTCGATCTCAATACCAATGGTATCTTGTTGTTCAGACTGTTGAATCTCGAATTCATGTAAATATCCAAGAGATTCTGTCATCTAAATTATCCAATTATGGATGACATTTAATTAATTAATTAAGAATAACAAGAGATGATGAAAAGATGAAAATATCCTTACTAAAATTACATCGGCATACATTTCATATTCAGCACGATGTTTCAATAAACGCATGCATTCTGATACTGTTTTATCTGTTGAATTAGCTCTTGAAAAGTATAATTGAGATTTATTTTTATCTTCTAATTGAATTCTACTTCTTACTTGAAATAAGATAAAGTGCCTAAGATTTCTATCAGTATTCGACTTGAGACATAAATACGTCGGCCATTCGGTGGTACGAATAGATCCACTGACTTCGAGTTTGTATCGTCATCCACTGAGAAGCCTTGACTTGTTAATCTTTAAGTTTAGTAAATTCAATAGATAGAATTCTTTAGCACAAAAAAAAGAAATCATTTACTTTTTTGACATTTTAAAATAAGCTTGTCGAGAATATACATTCATCGATGACACATACGCGCCATATTGTATCAGAAGAAACCATACGATTTGTTCCCTAGAAAACAAAACGAACGACTTCATTTGTCAGATAATCGGTTAGCGAAAAACGAAAAGAATCGATTGCTCAAACAAATCTTTGCTCAGAAATTGAAAATTTTCTACTGCTAAAATTTCATCTAGAATACTCATGCAAAGAGAAATTCAGTTCTACCTTGTCGTTGCATTGACTGCATCGAATGGAAGAAATGTTTGTAAACGAATGACATCATATTTTTTATCATGTTTCGATATGGCATGTTGAGTCAATGGGATAGGTGCATAATTATCCTAAATTAAATAAAATTATAAGTTCAACTATTTGGAATTAACAAAGTTTTTCTTCTCTTTTTAATTAAATTTTTAATTTTACAACACTTTCCCTGTGGCTTCGTCTACATCATCTGCATATCCTCTTTCTTCTTCTTCTTCCTTTATCTCAGTGAATTATCAATTATCACTTTATTAGAAATTATTTCGTTTGATCGCATTGAGTCAGTAGAAAGTTTATTTATTAGTATTTTTTTTATTATTATTAATAACATTAGTTTTACTATTCAAGTTTCATTGAATGACAACGAAAAAATAGATCGAATGCCATTATTGTGATCGCATTGAATATTTTAGTTGCTGAAAATGAACTAGTTTTTATTTAGTTTTAACCATTAGTCGATTTTAGTCAGTTTTGCCAGAAGTTCAACCAAAAGACTTACAGGATTTGGTGTATGATAAACCGATGGTAATGTTAGATTTGGTATTCCTACAAAAGTCAACCATTAATTTTCATCATACATATAATTATAAACTTACGAATCTCATCCGTTTTATCATCATTGCCATCGTCAACAATGCCCTAGCAGTACACGAAAAGAAAATAGAATATTGTTCGATCTTTATTTCGAAAAACTATTTGTTAATTAAAATCGATGTTAGTGACATATGTTGACTATTCAGTAGTAGAGCTACTGATACAGATTAGTAAAAGGCAACTGTTATCAATAGCTAACTACCGATTAGACAATGTCGTTTTTTTGTTTTCTTAGATTTAAAATATTAAGTGTGAACTTACTAGATTGTAGATGCCAACAAGGAACGTATCAATTGTTGAAAAAACATCCTACAAGCAGAAAGTAGGACATCGAATATGATGATGAAGAAAAGAATAATGAGACGACGTGCTCAGTCTTTCTTTCTTTTTTTTTTAATAATGATAATAAAACGGTAAGAAGGAAGAGGAGATAGAGTGAATGAGAGAAAGAGAGAAGAAAGAAACGGCAAGAGAGAGAGAGAGAGGGAGAGAAAAATGAGAAGCTGAAAAGAAAGCCGCTCATCTCTACTAGAGGAGTTAGATTATTCACGCTAGGATGCTGTCAAAAAAAAAAGAAAGACAATGATGATGATAATGATGTTGATGCTGCTGTTACTACTGGTGTCGACTTCAGGCAAAGACGCATTATGAATTTATTCGATGAATATGTGCTCATAATGATAATGAAAAGCAAAATTAGCTTTGTTTGACATGTTTCAAATTTTACTAACTGTGTTACTACTTTTCCCTTTCCTTCATCTTCTACTTTTTTTACCTTACTATCTTTCTTTTCAAACGACAAGAAGAAGAAAAAAGGAAAGTTCTTTTCCGGATACTATCAACATTTAATGGCTCTATGATTATTCCTAGCTGAAGTTCAGTCGTTCTGTTGTTTCTAAAATAAAAGATAAATGAAAACAGGTTTTAATTAGAGTTAAATCATGACAGTTCTATATCCTAGGACAAAAAGGAAAATCTCTGCTCGAGGCTGACACATCGAATTTATTCTTAATGAGAAGATAAAAAAAGAAAAGATATCGTCTTTCAGACTTTGTCTAGTATTTTTTTTTTCAAAAAATATCTTTGTTACATACTTGTAAATGAGTTTTATCTATCTGACTAACATTCTTCTCATTTCTATACTCTCAATTTATGTAAAAGGTTTCCTGTTTTTTTTTCTTTTCTCCTCTCTTTCATAAATATATTGTTTGAGAGGTTGTATATACATACATATTATCCGATCATTAGTAGCTATGCAGACGATTATAATGAGCAAGTATCACAGCACACATACACTCTCATTTTACCTTAATGGTAGCGTCAACTGACTCCGGATGATGGTAAAGGAGATCATAATAAGCTATGACAAATGATGGAAGAAACTGAAGAACAAATGGTCGATATTGTACATCACGATATAATGTGAAGAAATATTCACAAAGTGATGATGCATACTAAAAAATGAAATTGATTGACAGACAGATAGATATGTGTTTGTATTGAAGAAATATAAATACTTGTGATGGATCTGTGATAATGGTTAGATGAATTTCAGCATGAAGTTTTGAATTGTCATTTGATGTTGCTGATGCTTTTTGATCCTGACGAAGTCGTAAGATAGAAGAAAAAAAAAGAAAAAGAAAGATGAATAAAGCTCAGATTTTTTCCCCCGTTTTTTTCTCTTCTCTTTTGACTTCCGATGCATTCTCTTTATTCAAAGGCAGGTATATATATACGTAAATGATAAGAAAAATGAGGAAAAAGGGTGAAATCTAGTCGTGCGAACAGATTCTCTTTTCTCTTTCATTTTGTTTTATTCTTTCAGTTGCCATCACCTGTCAATAAGCGTATATGCGCTCGAGCATAATCTCTCGCCTAGCTCGACATGTCTTTCTCGTTTAAGTTTTAATCTTTTGACTCACAATGGATAAGCTTTCTTTCATCTAATACACTAGATGCTCAACAGGAGAGAAAAAAAAAGAAATTTTTTTCCTATAAAAAACACTTTGATGAATTCTATTCTATTCGACACGAATAAAAACGAATAAATAAATAAATAATTAAAAGCAAATGAATAGATGTTGAAGTATGCATGCATATCTTTCATAATTAATTCGAAATGTTCATGGGAAAATAAAAAACGAGAGAGAGAGAGAACAAGAAGGTTGAGATGTGCAATCAACTAAAGAATGGAAATATTTAATTATTATGGCATAAGTAGATGGACGACTGTCAACTATTACAAATTTCTTTTTCTTTTCGAAACAAAAAGAATGACAGAAGATTTAGGGCAAATGAAAAAAAAGATCAACTCTTGCTTTCAACGATTTTAGTGATTAATTCTTCGAGATACGTATGCCACAGAAGGAAAAAAATGACTTTCCTCTAGTGCTATTTGGATGGTGCTGTCAAAAGCAGAACATCGGAAGAGATTATATATCACACACACGCACACACATCCACCCTCCCTGTATGCATATACTGACTTTGACTGCTAACACGCGATGCGCTCTTTTTTTTGTTCATGAGCAACTCATCAAACAGTACCTTACAATTTAGGCATATTATATTCATTAGCACCTTATTTATTTTTAGAGAAGAGGAACAAGAAATGAACTTCGACACGTTCAATTATCATTAGAGAAATCGGGCGTTCTTTTTTTTTTATACATAGGCAGATGAGACAAAGTTAATCATACCTTTAATGATGCAATCAGATCATCGACGGGTGGTAAATCAATAGAAAAAGATTCTTTTGAATAAAGACTGTCACTAGTTTGGCTAGTTACTGACATTGTATTGCTCGAGTAGATCTATTTGAATGAAGAAAATAAAATAAATTTCGATATAATTCTTTCGTTTTTTTTTCGCCCTACATTCAATAATCAGTTTAATTTGAAAGATAAGTTTTTCATTCTATATTGGAGATCTTTTACGATAATCTAGAATTAAAAAAAAAAGATTAGCAATACTTTTAACAATCGATTTTCCCCGAACAACATTATTGATATTTTCAATTGAAGTATTCAAAAATCTTGTAAAATAAATCCTTCTTTACATAATTAAATCTTTAATCATCTTTTTTTTCGAATTACTACACGGAAATTCATGATAACGCTTGAACAAGTGGATTCAAGTAAAGGAACAAGTAGTATTGTGGTGTTGTTGACAATTATTTTTTGATTGGTGAAAATCATTGCCAAAGATTTAGTTGTCATGTACCTCTTCATTGATGCTACAAAACTTTCCCAAGAGGTCGCAATCAGATGAAGAGATGATTTGATTGCGTAAACTCTTTTACTTTTCAGATTATTATAAATATGAATTTATTTGATAATTTCCTGTCTGATTACTCGTAATGAACTCTAAATCTAGGTCAAAATATTAGCTTATTAAAATGATTTACCCGTAATATGTTCTATAAATACACCGGAAAACATACAAATAGTTGTTTGTTAAATATTGGTCAATCAACAGTTTTACTCTAATCCAAAAATAGAAAGAATTCGTACATATTTGAAGTTATATGTAAAAAAAATATGTTTAACTTTGCTCATTAATATTGATTGAAGAATAATCATATTCTTTTTTTTTCTCTTTTGTACTGAACAGATGTATATTTCTTTCTATCTGTCTGATATTCTTGTTTTATTATCATTTCAAATATCAAATGGATTAGCATCTAATCATTCTTCGTTTTTGTTATTTAAAAAGGGTCTCAATAAGCTTTTTTTAGATGATAGAACTAGTTTGAATAGTACATTGAAAAATCTTTTGATATTTACTTATTAATTTAAAAAAAAAGTTTGTGAACACAATTTAATTTACTATTCATATATGATTTGGTTTTTCAGTTAAGAAAAGCCGACTAATAGATATTTACTCAGGAGATTGCCGACGACTGTTGACTGAAAACTAAGGTGGTATTGTTATTGTTGTTTTTGCTCCTTTTTTTTTGTTTGTCGAACAAAAGTGCACTTAATTCACAGTATTCTACGTGCCACATCTCCTAAGAAAAACATTCTCGATCGAACTAATTGTTGATTTACTCTATTTGAGTATCGGTAAGTTTCATTTTTTCTTATTTGATTATCATTATTCATTCATTCATTCATTGTTTTGCTTTACTTTAACATTAAAAACAAGTTTTTCTCAAGAGGTAAAAGACAAAAAAAAAACCGAAAAAAAAAAGATTATCGTTCACCGGGATTACGATGTTACATAAAAAGCATCGCCTCACACACACACACGCAGATACATACGGCATACACACAG
>ERZ778020.3420-NODE-3420-length-10382-cov-3.697492_pt1 | contig 10382 bp, 11 predicted proteins | sample MGYA00375750_ERZ778020 | MGnify/ENA primary metagenome ERZ778020 (study PRJEB29350, sample SAMN05389818) | bioreactor metagenome | isolation source: Ammonium sulfate bioreactor | place: South Africa: University of Cape Town | collected 2014-03-17 ...
CCATGAACGCAGCAATTAAATCTGGACAATAGAGATTTTCTGCTGGTTGCTAAATGAAAACGATGAATCCTAGAAAATGAAAAATATAATCTCGTTTTTACCCAAGTATTTTCACTATCGGAAAAGCCTTTCCATTTGAGTAGATCTGAATTTTAAAAAAATGGGTTTTTTCTTTTCAAATAAAACCGAATCGATCGACTTACAAAGAACTTTGCCTTTTTTCGTTGTACGCATTTTTAAGATTTTCTCCACAATGAATTCTTCTTCATCGAGATCCGATGTCGAATCAGAATCTGATTGTTTTGCTATTGATTCATTTTTATTTTTATCGTCGGTATCAACGCTGATGTTTCGGCCCATGATCTCTTAGCCTTTCGTTTTGTCTTTTCGAAAAACAATGAAAATCTAAAATAAAAAAAAAAAACGTACAAATTTCTCGGTGTTTTTTTTGTCTTCAAATCGAATAGAATAACTGACGACTGAACGTGAAATAAAAGAACAAAGGAAGTATTCATTCATTATTGGCATGACAAGATAACCAATGATGGTATGACCTAAGAAAAGAAGATTTGTTAATCTAGCGACATCGATGTATTTTTAATTCAAACAAAGAACGAAAAGAAAAATATCAATCCATATGAAAAACTAATTGAAGAGAATGTGTAACCGGTGATTTGTCATCGTTTGTTTCCATAAGATCAGCCATGTATGCCCACCAACGTTTCATAATTTCATTTTCTCGGAGTTTAACATTCGATGAATTTGTTGTCGATGAAACTTTTTGAACAGCAAATAGAGTTAACGAAGGTTCATCGAGAAATATCGAATAATCTGATATACCATTCTCACGAATTAAATTAACAAGTTCGGGCCAAATTTCGTCATGTCTTCGTTTGTATTCATCGATCACATTGGGCTTAAGTTTCATCGTAAATGCAACTTTATCCGTCATGATTTTGTTTCGAATGTAAAAGAAAAAAAGAATGCCTATGCTGATACGCCAATACAATAAAATGACGTGTCCTTGTTTTAGAGGTACGAGATAAAAAAATGTCGAGAAAAAAGGTTTTATTTTATTTATTACACTAATTTATCTGAATTTTGTGGGCAGAATAAAAAAAAAAGATTATTCAATGACTGTGTACACTTCGATTTCATTGACTAGAAAATATTTTGTGTTCGAAAATGTTCTTTGTCCTTTGCCATTTTCTGTTAAATCATCGAAACAATAGGGAAATCTTATTGAATTCAAATTGTTTTCATTGGCACGATGACAAATATGAATGTCGTCGAGACCGAAAACAGGTCCCGCAGTTAAATAATGTGACACGGCAATATCATCTTTCGAATGAATATTAAAACGAGTTAGTTTATCTTGAGTAAGTTGAAATAGAAATGCTTGAGGATCACGATGAAAACCGTATTGAGACGACCAAGGAACTGTTGTATAACCACCGAAAATGAACTTTCGATTTTTCATCAAGAATCGATTACGTGATTGAATCAATGTCAATGTTGGACCACGATTATTGCACAAACGATGAAAATCTCCTGAAGCAAAACCATCTTGTGAACCTTTATAAATTAATAACCATCGCTTTTCAGTAGAAAATAATTTATTGATTGCAATCTTTTGGTTATTACTTAGCAAAGTACCATCACCAGTGAAAGATGTCAACGCTTTTGGAAGAGTTGAAGTGAGATTTGTTGATGAGGATGTTGTTCGATATTGATCGGCTAATTGTTTAACTAAACGATTGCTTTTTAAATCTTTGATTTTAATCGATTGACGAGTCAATGGACTTGTGTCATTATGATATTTTATCCATTCAACAATGGCTGAACGTTCGTATGTGTATCCATCAGAAGCTAGAACTGGATCAACAAATAATTCCAATGTTATTGGACATGTGAGAGCATTGAGTACAGCGGAATCAGACTGATTTTCTATAGACATGTTTTGTTTGTAAAAAAAGAAAGTAATTCGCAAGTATTTATATACGAAACAGAAAAAAAAACACCTTGGTCATGATGAGAAGACGTAGAGTACGCGTTCGAACAGATCGATCAAGCAAGACTATCGTAAATGCGCAACGTCATCCGTGTCCTCAAGTAACACGAAGTTTATTTAGGAATATGACGTCAACGTACAGAATTATATTAGTGCGAAAAGAACAGTTGAAATTTTATGATCTTTTTTTTTTATTATTATTATTAAATTTAATGAAGAATATGCTTCAAAAGTTCAATTAATTAGAAAGCAAGAGAAAATGTGTGTCCGATTGAGTTTATATTTAAAAAGAAACTCCATTTACTGAATCGTAATAAGTTCGTTCATTATCATCGTCCGATTTTTGATCTTCGGGTTTATTTAAAATACGTTTGAGTTGTTCGAAAAAATCATGAAATGATTGACGTTTCACAATGTTTCGTGTAAGTTTTTCGCAATGTGCACCATAACGATCCGATGGACATTGGCAATAGTAAGTTGTTAATAACGAAATACATTCTCCTTCCCCGCAGATATTCGGTTGACAAAATCGATTCCAATTCGAATATCCTGATTTTCCTGTGTTTTTACCAAAAATCTGGAAGCGTTTCATAGGTTCAAATTCATTGCTATCATCATCTTGAACTAGAACACAAACATCTTGAATCGAAAAACCTTTTCATTTTACTTACAACGATAAACTCGAGCAGATACTTGAAGAATAAAAATGCTTCCAATGCAAATCAGCAAATAAATATTTCTATGTACCATACTTTTCGTTTATCTAAACTGAAATAAAATTGCCTTTAGCTATATTTCGACGAAAGAATTTATTGTAATAGATATTCCGTATGTCGACTCGGAGGAGTAACTAAATTACTAATTTGCTTTTAACGTAATAGACCTGACAGAACTTGATTGACTAGTTGAGAGAAGTACTCATAAAGGAAAAGAAAGCAATTAATGCAGATGATGTGTTGCCTACGTTCGAGAAAGATGTGTCTTTTTAGACAGTGTTTAATTCTAATTGAATGATGTCATGTACGTTTGTTTCTAAACAGACATATTTGAATAGGATCTGGAGTTTATTCATAAACAGAAAAACAAACAGTGTAATATTATATTCTGTGAAATAGACTGAATGGCTTTTTTCTTCTGACACATCAAAATAAATCAACCTAAGCTTTATTGAAGATCAGAAAATCAAATAATTCATTGTCTGGGGAAATCACAGAGCAAATAGCTACTGTTCTTTGTCTCCAACTCTTTAGAATAGCTAACCATTATACCATCTTTAATAAATAGAAAAAAATTAGCAAATTAGTATAAGATGAAATTTGATGAGTTCGTTTTTTTTAAATATTTTTATAGTTGTTTGTGTGAACCATCTTGTTTTCTATTCTATTGCGACTAAAACAATAGATCATTATCTTAGTTCAATATTGACACGAATGTCTCGTTTATCCTAGTTTCGAATAATATTGACCTTAGAAAATACATTCGTTCTCTATCGCATTCAAACCAATAAAAATTGTATTTTCTATATTTAGAATTTCATTTAAAAAGATGAAAAAAGAAAACACGATTGAAGAAAAACAGAACGTTGTCGTTTTTGTATATAGAAAAAAAGTTTTTTTTTTCTGAATATCTCGACGACAAAAACCACTTACATACAAATAGACATAGAAAAACACACGCACACGATGGAGAAAATATACAATAGATTAATGAGAAAGAAAGCAACACTGTCGTAGAAAAGAAAACAAAAAGCGCATGAAAATAATTCAAATAAGAGAAAGAGAGAGAGAGAGAAATTGAAAAATGGCCATTTGTGCCAATAGATAATATGATTAAAAGCTACGAACTTACAATATATAGATCTTCCACTGAGAAATAGAATAAAAACAAACAAAAAAAAAGAAAGAAAATGAAGAAATTATTAGAATCGTCATTCGCACAAACAAGAAAAACATTGGTGTAGAGTTTTTGTTTTAATTTCGTCGATAGAGAGGAAATCTGTCTGAACGGATTGTAGACGTGGAATATTGGCCGGATAACATACGTTGAGAATTAGGTGTATGCAAATGTTTATTGGAGCCTAACTCGAGTGAGATTGTGCTCAGTTTGCTGCTGATTGGATGATCGTCTAAAAGAAAAAGGACAAACGATTTAAATTTGTTCTTTGTTAAGCGGATTTCAATGCGAGGAAAACAATAGCAAAAGCGTACACACATAGCATTATATGTGAATTAAAAGCATGCCGTTAAAAAGCAAAAGCAAATAGGGAATAGGAAATAGCATTATTTATTCCACGTACGGGAATGTTTGTTGTTCATGTTCAGGTGCATAGCCAACATAGTAATCAATGCCGGCATTTTCTGATGGTCCACTTCGTTTTCTTGTCGAAATCGGATATTCATTCTGTCGATTATATTCGGGAAGTGTTGCCGATGTCGTAACATCGCCCGGTCTTATTTGTCTTTGACTCGGTATAAGTGGAGCTGTGTCATCGCCCAGACTTCCACCAGTACGACGAGGCAAACTGTTATCACGTGTGGTTGGTTGTGGTGCCGGTACACGAATATTACCACGGCGTGGTACGGGTACAGCTGTTGCTTGTTGAGACTGATGATGTATTGGTTCATCGACGTATTGTAATGATGTACGAGACGTACCTTTCGGATCTTCACGTGTGTCTACATGGCAGATAACAAGACAAAGTTTTAGATCGATCTACGCCCTAGTCGTTTCGTTCCTTTCATAGCTCGTCATTTTTTTTTAAAAAGAACTTGTTACAACAACTCGAAACTAGTTTGTCCTACCTGCTGGTCTATAAGATCCGCTGTGCATAGAACCTTGATCATTATTTCGAAACAATGCAACCAATTCCATGCCGAAAAGAATCAAAACAAGAAAACCCATGTAAATAAACCAAATAATCCAAACAGCTAATGGTAGAACAGCAAGAAAAACGCCTAATGAGATATTTGTCAAACCAAGTGCAACGATCAATGCGCCTAGAATTCGATGGCCGATACGCCATGCATTTTCACCGCCCCAAGTTTCATTAAACGAAGGTTCACGGAGTTTTCCACCTGCTTCACGGTATTCACCCTTGGAGCTCGAGCCTTTGCCAGAAAAAGCTGCGCCGATTCTTTTTTTTTTCGTTAAAAAAATGAAGAAGAAATATAAACTTCTGATCGTACACTTCAAATTCGAATACTTACAATCCAACGAAAAATTGAATAACCGTGAGAATGAATGTAATTATACCGATGATTGCGTGTGCATGTCGAAAATGAAGCCAGGCAGGTGCACGAACCGAGTGAACACCGAATGCAAAGCCACAAATTGATAACACAACGCCAAAAAGCTACGAAGGCAAAAGAAAAATAGAAATAAATCAATGTTTGGCGTTTGTTTCTTTTAAATACTTGTAAGCCAAGGTGAATTGGTCGTTGAGCATTTAGGTTTCTGCCGTGTCGACCAACCAAATAACCAAATGGAAAGAAAATACCATAGGTAAAGAATTGAAAGATACCATGAAGATGGTAGTACGAAAACGGGTAGATACAACTACGAGAATATGGCGAATTCAATGCATCTTGTGGACCGGCACGTAAAAACCAAAGATCAGAAAGTAAACGGCTATCACTAGAAGATGAATTGATCAATGACAAATCGATGTTTCTTTGTTTTTGTTGTTGAAAAGATAATCAAAACTTACTAAACACTTCGGCCACCGAAAACGAACATGCCAGGTGAACCTTGAAAGCAACCAGCAACATAAGCAGCACCTTCACGTTGAATTGGATAGCCACCATCCTGAAATATTCAGTTTTTTTCTATCTGTACTTCAATTTATTTCGTCGAAAATTACCGATGATGGACTTGAACGTTTTAGATACCATCGCTTTTGACTTAAACTAAACACTGCAACTTCTTCACGTGGACTTAAATAACTCTGAATTATAATTAAATAGAAAAACAAAAAAATTTCAGAATATCAAAATAACTCACTCGAATTGATGATCGAGTAAATTCTCGGCCACCCCAGAGGACTGCAACTGGTTGTTCCATGCCCATACCAGCTCCTCCACTATAAATTCCTTGACCCATCGAAGCACATGTGCTGTATGATGGAAGCGTGACCATGGCTGCGCCCGTTTTTGTTGTTGGACATTCCCAGAGACGTTCCCAATGTCCACGATCGAGATGTAATAACCATGAATCAGATGATGGACAAGGACCGCCTTTGCCATAACCACTGAAAAACAACAAATCAATTAATCATTTTGTTTTCGAATGAGTCATCGATAAAAAACGGCAAACACTTTTGAAAATGAGTCAAATCGTTGACTAATTCTTGTTTTTTTACCTTAAACAACCTCCATAAAGTAACAGATGATTATCGGTGAGTAATGTTGTTGAATGTCCATAACGAGCATGTGGATACGCTGGACTGTACGACGATAAATCGTACATAACTAAAAACAACATAAGACGAAAATCGGTTCTTTCGATGGAGAACTTACTAATTGCAGATTGTCCGCCACTGTATTGATTGTAACCAGATGTAATCTGTCCCACGGTTTCGACAGTTGAATACATCCAATCTCGAGATTTACCCATACTGTAGATAATTCTCGGTAAACCACTGGTATATGGCGAAACAGCTGCTGAACCTAAACCTCTCGCGTACTGAGTTGTTTGAGTTTGTTGCCAACTTTTAGTTCTGAATTGCAAACAAAAAGAAATCAATCGATCGATCGATCGATGAACAAAGTCACAAATTCTCTTACAAATAACTAAGATACCAAGTATCTCCTAACGGATAGTAATTCTCATCGATACGATCGTCATTATAATTATAATTATTATATCCAGTTGGATTATTCATTTGATTGTAATTGAAATTTTGTCGTGCAGACACTGCACGTTTCTGTTTCGTCGGTGTTTCCGAGCCTTTTTTCGGTGAACCAGCAGGATTTGCTCGATAACTCGACATACCTGCTGAATTATACGATCCATAAGCCATATACGGATTCGTATATGGTGTTGAACCTTGCATACCAAAACCACCGAATATATATAAACCATTGCCTAGTGAACTTGCTGATGCCATGCCGTATCGAGCTGATGGCGTATTAGCAAAGTTCAATGGTTCCCAAATGCCTGAAATTGAACACAAAACATGCAAATAAAGTCATTGAGAATGAATATTAACCTTGAAGAATATTGAACGCATAAGTATCTTGATGAGGCATGCCTGATTGATCTCTTCCACCGTAAAGAATTAAAAATGTCGAATCAAAGCCAAGTGCAGCATCTCGACGGGGCATTGGTGCATCACCGACTGAACCGTCACTTAATAAAATCCATTGCATTTGTTGAGCATAGATAGATGAAAATAACATCGAAAATAAATGAAAATAGATCAACATTTTCGACATTATCTAAAAAGAATATCGGACTAATTTGTTTGTCAATAATGAAAATGAAACAATCCCGATCGAGCGTAAATTTCAAGTGACGAGATATGTTTATTTTTCTTCTCGGTCGTGTCGAAAAGAGAAATTCTAAAATCAATAGTTTTCGTTCTCTTGCACTTTTCTTCTCTGTCTCCCTATCTCTCTCACCTGTATAAATTTTCAATTCGATTTAGTTTTTTCGTCACACGTTAACTCGATGAAAGAAAAAGAAAAAAAGAGAAAGAAACGAATTTGTTATTTTATCAATGATATGAATCAATTATTACGAGAGCGAGAAAAAAAAGACGAGATCTTCACATAACAAGTTCTCTCTTCTTCAACAAAAAAAAAATTATATGTATATATATATACTTTCGAAGGTCTGGTTACATGCGCCGCATTATACAGTTTTCGATTACTCGAGTTCTTCTTTTTTTACGAAAAAAAAGAAAAGAACGAAAAGTTCTATAGAATCAACGAAAAAAGAAGAGAGAGAGAGACACAGACATGTAGGTGACAGTCTACCTGGTTGTATTCTTCTTTCTCTTTCAACGAATGCCGTTGACAGTATCTTGACTATATAAAATTTTTTCTTTCTTTCTTTCTTTCTTTCTCTTTTCTCTCCTTTTTTCTAACATAAAGGTAGTAGAGATCGAAAAATATATATATATATGCCACACGCGTTGTCTATGTTCGCTTACTGCTAACGGGCCGACCAACCGCAAGAAGTTTAATTTGCCCGTAAGAAGTAAAATGAAAGAGAGAATATGAACTTTCTTCCTTAGCCTCCGTTCGGCCTCGTATTGTCGCACGGATGCAAATAGAAGAACAAAAAAAAGAACAGAAAGGACAAAAAAAAGTTCAACTTTCTTTACTCTCTCTCTCTTTCTGTTCCTCTTGCGTTCATTCATGTTCCAAGTTTTGATTTGTGACACGCCTGAAATTTAGTCATCACCACTCTACGTATGCATAAACATAGAATAATGTTAATAGAAAAAGAGAAAGAAAAATAACAACGAAAAGTTCGTTTATCGTCTCTTTCTCTCTCTCTCTCGAAGAGAAAGAAGAAAAAAAATGAGAACATTGAAAATGATTCATTCAGCAGTATCTATACTAAAAAAGAAATGCCGATATACGCGAAATAAAAGAAAAAAGGCCAAGGACACGTACACATGGCGCATTCTATTCAATAGAAAGAAGCTAATTTTGATATTTTTAAATACAAGAAAATTCAATTTTTTCAAGGACATGTTTAGTTTTCATTTGGAATAGAACGAGAATTTGTTTTGCTTCATTTTAATGATTTACATCAATGTCAAAATTTCTTAAGGCAATAAAAAAAAGGAGAAAAAAACACTTGCTTTTATCTGAATAGGCACATGTCGAAAACCAATCGAGCTAATCTGATAAAAGAAAAACGAGATTTCAACTTCCTTAGTTTTTATTTCGAATAATCTTAATGAATCATTTCCTAACAAACTTACCTAACAAATATTGACACGCAATTTAGCATAAAATCAAAGATTTAAATAAAACTGTCAATTTCGTTAAATCGAGAGTTTTTTTTCCTACATTAATCCCCTTTGAAAATCGCACGTTAAGTAAGGTGTTAATACAGCACATTTCGATACATATTACGGCCTTGTTAATGTACATTTGAACTTCAATGGATGAAAATGTTCATCGTGTTCGTTCGATTCTGGCAACTAATTTCAAAAGTCTATTACGTGATTGCATCTGCATAAATTTTTTTTTATTATATATTGACATTGATCAAAGCATTTTCGATGCCGTTTCGTTTGGCATAAAGAGAGGAAAAAGAAAACGTGATTAGATTTTACCTGTGCATTTGAAGGACAAACATTGGTGTAATGATGGAGTTTGGCATCGAATGAAAAAGACAAACAGAAGAGAGAACGAGAGAGTAATAAACAGTACTTGCAATGCGTTAAACTTTTCGTTGTGACACTTTATTTGATACAAAGAATAATCGTCGTTGTCATCTATTTGCTTAACTTACGCGTGTAGCAAAGAAATAAAAGGAAAAAAAAACACACACAGACTTGAAATGTAATAAATTATCTTCTGGTTGAGTCATTTTGTCCAACTGAAATTAGTCATCGAGTAGCTCGTTAAAAAATGATTCAGACTCATTTCTATTAAATGACAAATTACAGAAATAGATCTTAAGAGACCAAACGAAAGAAAAAGTTCTTTTGATTGTATTTAAGATAAGATTAAAGTTAATTTTTTTTCCCGCATTTATCAGTGACCTTTTTCGAAGAAAAACATTTGTCAATAGTTAAATGAATTATTCATTTTTTTTCTTCAGCTGAAATTCAAATTGGAAAATGTCAATTCACTTGACATTAATTTCTCGATCTGATTATTACACTTGAGTACTGTTACCGAATTCTGATAACCTTTGCTAACCAACATGAAAAAAATAATAAAATAAAATACAACATTCATCGATGAATATTAAATGAATAGGTGACAGTTCGATGTGAGAAATCAAAGGATTCGGTCATTTACAAAAATTGTGTAATCAAATCGGACAACAAGAAAAAAGAAAACTGTGTCATGTATTCAATCGAAATATATATATTATAATCATTGTGCAATTCAACAAACATTTAGTAAATTATATAACACGTGTAACTGTGTGTTTATTTTTTTTTCTTTGGTTCAGAAATAAACTGATATTTACAAGAAAAATTTTGATTGTTAAGATAATAGAACAGAAGCAGAGGAAAGAAAATAAAGCATAAATGATTTTGCTAAATAATAAAAAAAAGATCGAAGATATGACTTATTTATTTTTGACGACGTACGAGCTTCGCTGTAGCCGCAGCTATCTATAAATAAACGAAAACAAACCAAAGCTATTCGACGAACAAAAGCATTAGACAACCAATTGA
>ERZ778020.3435-NODE-3435-length-10343-cov-3.865280_pt1 | contig 10343 bp, 10 predicted proteins | sample MGYA00375750_ERZ778020 | MGnify/ENA primary metagenome ERZ778020 (study PRJEB29350, sample SAMN05389818) | bioreactor metagenome | isolation source: Ammonium sulfate bioreactor | place: South Africa: University of Cape Town | collected 2014-03-17 ...
GTCGATTATAAAAGTATTGCTCATCGATACTGTTGTCTCGGTATACTCTATTGGAAACGAGGTGATTATGAAACATCACTGACTTGGAATCAAAAAGGCGTTAGTTTGATCGATAAAATCGATCAATTATTAATTGCACATTTTTATAATAATATCATTCTTGTTTATATTGATCAAGGAAAATATTCTGAAGCTTTGCAAACATCGAAAAAAGCACTCGACATCTATGTTAAATATCTGTCAAATGATCATCCTGATTTCGGTAATATTTATGATAACATCGGTCTTATACATCGTTGTCGTGGGCATTTTAATGTCGCTTTAATTCATCATAAAAAATCGCTTGAAATTCGATTGAAAACACTTCCATCGAATCATTCATTGATTGCACTTACCTACCGACATATCGGTCTCGTTTACGAGCAACTTCGACAGTCGAATAAAGCATTAGAATATTTACAACAATCATTGGATATCTTCAGTCAATCATTCGGAACTCATCATCCTGACGTACAAAAAGTCGTTCAAGATATCGAACGTATAGACATTTGATTATCAACATATTCATTCATGTTTATCAAAGAACAAAACCTTGTTTTTCACTGTAAATAAACAAAGACAGAGAGAGAGGGAGAAAGAGAAAGAGAGTTAATCGTATACAAAAAAGAAATCCAATGACAATGATGGGTAAATATACAAGTGGAAATAAATAGAAACATCTACTACATAAAGTATGTGTAGTTGAAATCAACATGTAAAACCATGTGAATTACAGAGTGCCGACTCTCTACGACGATTTGTCGAGTGCTTTGTACATTAATGACGACCGTTTCAAATGTTTATCTGTTTTCATAACCGATATTAAATCTTGTAAATGAGCTCGACAATGTCGTTTAATCGGCCTCTAGAAAAATCAATTTTATTTGTTTTTCTTTTTGAACAAAAGATTCTTTCGAAAAACAAACCAATCGCTTCAATTGTTGCCAAGTGTCTTCATTTGATTTTCTCTTTCGAGTATTCGTCGATTTCAATTCATCGTCATCACCTTCATCGTTTTTTTCCTGTACTACTAAATTCGAAATCGTTTCTCGATGATGAGCAGCTGAATGAATTCGTTCGATTAAACATTTCAATCGTTGTTCAGTTGCGTAAGATACAATCGCCGAGATTTTCTCATCATGAATCAGCATATTTCCACCTTCCCATCGTTTTCCTTTGACTGAAAAAGAAAATGAAATTCAATGAAAAGAAAACGATCGAATTTACTTAGTTGATCTAAACGTCGACGTAATGCCAACGAAGGCAAGAGCGAATCGTCCATAGATATATGTCGTGCATCGGTTGTTGTTAGAAGACCGTTCGTAGTCGGAACGTCATTCGATGAATCGTCTTCGTTTCTTGACGAGAAAAACAGAAAAAAAAACTTCGAGATTATCGAGTTCGAATTTCAACGAACCTGATAATTGCTCGTTGTTGGATTTGAATAAGCGATGGTTGTTGACTAGTTTTAATCGATTGATGATTAACCGTGATGATTTGCGGTTGTTGAACGCTTGTGTTTGTTGTTGGCGAGAGAAATGTTCGTTGAAGAAGCGAATCGGATGATTGAATGAGTGTTTGTGTGATCGGTTGGATCGATTGTTGACCGGTGAGAAGATTCGTGCTAGTCGATGGTGAAACTGTTGTGAGTATTGGACGAATACCGGTGATACTCTGAAAAAAGAAAGTGAATTTAAAATGAAGAGAAAAACAAAATCGAACGAACGATCTGTGCACGAGCTTGTTGTTGTTGTTGCTGTTGTTGACCGAGTAAGGACGTTGTCGAGCCGATCAATGTCGATTGAGGTGTTTGTTGGAGAAGATTGATCTTCTGTTGTGGTTGAACTGTGGTGTATAGTAACGATTGTTGACCTAATGAAGACGATTGTTGAGTAAGAAGAGAAGGATTGACCACGACACGAGATGGTGCCGTCGTTGTTGGAGCTGTTGGATTGGTTTTACTGGTTGGGAGATTGAGTTTTTCGAGTAATTCGATGGTAATTGGTTGGCCGAATGTTTGTTGAACCATTCGTCGCATGTGAGGTAACGCTAACTGGAAAAAAAAAGAAACAATGAATCAATGATTTTATTCTTGTTTTTGTTAGTATTTACTTTGAAAAAAGGAACTAAGGAAGTATGAGGTTGAGATTTGTAGAGTGTATGCAATCGTTGAGTGAATAGTTCGGGATCGATTTTTTCGCTGAGAAGATCTTGAATACAAGCTCGTACCATGGGTAATTTCTCCGGTGCTTGTTTTTCTGCGAGTTTAAGAAGAGTCGTGAGAAATGTTCGACATTTACCAACGAAATCATTGATTTGTGCTTCGGTAAAACGTTGTGCTGTTGCTGTTGGAGCTTGAACTGTCTGACGAACGACAGGTTGTGCGACTATTTTGGCTGTTGTTGGTTCGGTTTTAATTGTTGGCGAATATTGCGATGAATTACTTGTCCAAACTGTTGTCGGTGATGAATATTGATTTGGTTGATTAAGTCGAACGATACTTGTTGGTGTCGATTGAATGTATGTTGTGTTTGGAGATGAATTGATATTGGTTGATGTTGGTGTGAATACTAATGTTGTCTAGAGAAATAATAATTTTCATATTTGAAGAAAAAAAAAAGAAGAAGCGATTATTCAACTTACAGAATTGGGCAAAACTTGAAGTTTACCAGCATTCGAAAATGGAGATGGTGATGATGTCATAGTGAATTGAAAGTTTCTTTGCTTTTGGGAAAGACTAAATATGAATTATTTTCAAAGTAAAGGTTGTTTGAAGACAACCATGAAATGAATGTATGTGTATGTGTGTGTGACGACAATGGATGAAGTTCGACAGCGAATCATAAGATCAAATTCGATAGATGTCGATAGGCGACATAACAAACCATTTGCATGTCAGACTTTCATGATTTTCTTCAATTTTGATAGTTAAAAGGAATTATTCAAAACAGATAATCATTTCAATGTTGACGTTAATGAACGTAGGATCAATTCTATATTCAGATCTTTATTTGAGAGCCAACATAGAGAGCATAGTATAGAATGTTTTCAATTGAAACGTTCAATTTGATTTCTCAACAATTGAATATCTATATCGGTATTATTCTTTTCATATTCGGTATTCTCGGAAATCTGATGAATATTGTTATTTTTCAACATCGATCCCTTCGTTCAAATTCATCATGTATCTACATGTTTACTAGTTCTCTTGCGAGTATCGTTCAGATTTGTTTTGGTTTAATACCACGTATTGTAACCGAAGGTTTTTATTATGATTGGACATTGATCAATATGGTTTGGTGTAAAATTCGTAATTATGTTACATCATGTGCATCACTAACAGCACTTACATGTTTTATTTGGCTTTCAATCGATAGATTTTGTTCTACATGTCGTCAACTAAAATGGCGTTATTTAAATTCGGCTTTTCTTGCTAAACAAATTTGCATTTTGACATTAATTAGTTGGATGATAGTTAATTTTCCTATATTGATTTATGTACAACTAGATTATACTCTGCACAGTTGTCGAGCTACATCAATAATTTGGTCGAAGATTTCAGTTTATTTTATTAGTCTTTTTTGTTACGGCATATTTCCTTGGTTTTTCATGAGTCTATTTGGTTTATTAACACTGAAAAATCTTCGTCGACGAATCAATCCTCTCTCACGAATTGTTGTTACTCGTATAACTCGGCTCAATACTCAATTAACTTCAATGTTGTTTCTTCAGATTCTTCTTGCTGTCCTATCATCGATTCCCTATTGCGTACAAAGTATCTACAATAATTTAACGCAATCGATCGAGAAAACTCCACTTCGACAAGCACAAGAAAAACTTTTTCTTGAAATTGTTCGTCTAGCTTTCTACTTGAACTATGCGGGAACATTCTATGTTAATTATTTATCATCGAAAATCTTTCGCCATTTAACAAAATTAATTCTCATTCACCTGTGTACGAATAAACGAGATGCATCAGGAGAAATAACAATTATAAATCATCATTATTCAAGGTCAAGACGAAGACGAAACGGAACAACAGTTATTTCAACACCAATCATTTGACTGCTGTTGTCGTTTTTTTTTTCTTTTTGAATAAATGAATTTCAAATATAACTTTGCCTAGTCACGACTGCATTACAAAGTTGATAGCGTAGCGTCAGTGATGAGTTCCATCTATCGTCATAAGCTTGTGAATAAAAAAAAGAGAGAAAAGAACTAGAGAATGAGAAAAAAAATGTAAGACTCAAATCCGTATCGCACGGCTTAAACGATGACGCATTTTACTACTTACTCATATACTGAGTAATAAACTTTGACAAATACAAAAAAAAAGAAAGAACAGTATTTAGGCATTACTCTTTTTCTTTCTCGTTCTTTTTTTTCTTTCGTGCGTTTTTTTTCTCTTCGTATCTATACCATTTGATTTCCTTTCACAAGCTCTCAATCTGTTTTTCTTCTCATCTATGTTGTCTTTCGGAAGTCAAAGCAATACTATTTTCAATATTGCACTACATCTATTTTGTTATATTCTTATTTTGGGATGGATACTTCTGGCATTATTCCATATAATTGGTTTAGTCTACGGGTAAGATAATCAAAAATAGAAACAAAAAAGAAATCGTTCGAAAGGATTCATTAATGGATGACTGTCAACCTTCATCCATCGAAAATGATTCACATACAAGATGAATACTTTCAATATCATATTAACAACCGATATGTGGGATTTTGACATGCCAGACGAATTTTTTGTGCTTCATTTTTTCCCTTCTCCCTCTCGTTAGTTCCTTTTTTTTCTTTTCATTCTGTGCAACTATAATCATTGATGAAAAAAAAAACAAAAAAAAACATAGTTCAGCCGTGGTGACGTTAAAGCAGAAGGAAAAAGAAAAATAACAAAAAAAACCGACAGTCGTCATGACCAAAGTCTGTCGGCTCAGTTTGTTTCTCTACACAACACAGACATTGTTAATATTGCATTAGTTCTTTCCTTTCTGTCGTTTAACAACTAAAAAAAAAGAATCGTTACTTTTTCTTCCTTGACAGCATTTTTTTTTGCTCAATTTTTACTTGCCATCTTACAGTCACCAAACAATCATTCACTTTCATCTTGTTCTTCTACTCTTGAGAAAAAAAAATATATATAAAACGCCTGCCAACTAGTAACAATCGACGCAAAACAACAGTCGGAGAAAAAGAATAAGAAAGGAATGAAGTATCAATGAAAGACTTGCATCCGGCTACAAACTATTCGTATTTCACTTGGTCATGTCCGTTTTACATATTGTCTACGTATTTTTCCTCTCTGTTAGTCTCGTACTGGCAGTCATAGTTCTTGCTTTGGTTTGGACATTTCATATCAGCGGAATGAGCTATGGGTGAGCACAAAATAAACAAACCACATCAGTTTTTTTCTTCCTCGCACACACACACATCATCGAAATTTACCTAGCAACTAATTGTGATTTTTTTTTTAATTTTATAGTTTCTACAAATTTCATCGAAAAACTACATCAAATACTTTCAAAGAATTACCAGGCATATCAATCATCAAACCGTTAACGTGTAAAGATGCGAATTTATACGAGAATCTCAAGACATTTTTTACAATGAACTATCCACGCGTATGTTTGACAAAAAAAAAGAAATATTCAGTCGAAGATATCTTCTTTTTAGTTTGAAATACTTTTCTGTGTTCAAGATCATAACAGTGAGTTAATTGATATGATCGAAGAACTTCGTTCGAAATATCCACATATTGACTCGCAATTATTCGTCGGTATGTTCTCTCGTAGAATCAAGATATATTTTTTATTTTGTTGAACATTCGAATATTATTATAGGACCACGAGTAGTTGAACAAAAACAAGAAAATGAGATCAACGAAGAGAATATCAATTATGCATTGACAACGCGACGAAAACCTGTTTCGAGATGGAGACGAATTTTCTGTTGTGGTACTTGACACATAATTTTCTTTTTCCATTCTCTCTTTCTCTCTTGTCTAGGTTCACAAAAAACAGCTCCTTCAGATGAATTACTCAAAACCAAATCCAATGAAATAAAAAATCCAAAAATTTTTAACATGTTAAATGCTTATGAAAAAGCTCAATATCCATTTATACTAATCTCAGATAGTGGCTTGATGATGCACGAAGAAACCCTCTATGACATGGCTTTATCAATGACCGATGACGTTGGCCTTGTACATCAAATGCCATTTACACGTGATCGAACAGGTTTTGCTGGTTCAGTGGAAAAAGTTTATTTCGGCACTCAACATGCTCGAATGTATATGACAATCAATCTCATTGGCATTAATTGCGTGACAGGAATGTCTTGTTTAATACGAAAAGAATGTCTCGATCGTGCCGGTGGTTTGAAAGCATTCGGTCATTATATAGCCGAAGATTACTATATTGCTTATGAAATAGCTAAACAAGGCTGGAAAATGCGTGTTGCATCGAAACCTGCTCAACAGAATTCAGGTGACTATTCCATATCGACATGGACGGACCGAATGATTCGTTGGTGTAAATTGCGTATGCGTTTGAGTCCATTAGCGTATATTGAACCGTTGCAAGAATGTCTTTCATCAGCAATTCTAGCTGGAATTGTAACGAATTATTTGTTCGAATGGAATGCACTTGTTATTGCTGCATGTCATATATTGGTGTGGTTTATTTGTGATTATTTAATGTTGAGAATAACTCAAGTAAGAATAGAAGAAAAAGAAAAGAAAAGAAAGTAATAGAATCGATGATTTCTTTTTCAGGGTGGACCGTTACCATTCTCGAAATTTGAATTTGCTATTGCTTGGCTCGTACGAGAACTCTCATCGTTTTACATCTATTTCAAAGCTTTTACAGGCTCATCGATCATTAAGTGGCGTGGCAGAAAATATCGTCTTGGTTCGGGTACACGAGCTGAAGAAGTCATTACGTCGAATTCATCGTTATCATCAGCAACCGTACCATCGATTATTGTTGATTCATCATCATCTTCGACATCATCATCGAATTCGAACGTATCCGTGACGAATTCACATCTTTTCTCTCCATTGATTTCATCCAAATAACGACGTGCTGGTCGCGTAAAAGTCGAGATTTGAGAATAGAAGAGTTTGATTTATTATTACTATGTGTGTGTAAATGATCTTTTTTTCTTTTGTTCTTCTGCGTTTATTTTTAATAGTTCGAATTGTTTTGATCTTTTTTTCTTTGTCTTTTTTTTCTGGTGATCAATGAAATCATGTTTGTTTTTTCTATGGATATTTTTATTTATGAAATAAGAAAACGGTTGCACGTATTTTTCGAAGAATGTGTGATCAAGGACGTTGGCTTCTTTTCTCTGAATTTATTTAAGCAAAAACAGTTAACAGAACGAAAATGACGACAAAAGAAAGAATGATTGTTTTTTGTTTATTAGAAAAGTTTCTTGTTGTTTGATTAACAATGATTGAATTCAATCTTCAAGTATCTGAAAAACACAAGCATGGCATTCATGTTGACCCCTCTTGTTCTTGCTCATGCTCTTGCTCTTTTTCTTGTTGATAGATTGCTCCTAACGACTCTTCGAGAATTTCATTTTGTTGATCTTCATCAATAGATGCTGGAAAATTCGTGTAACAAAATTCAGGTGATATAATTCCACGTCGAATGCAAGCTTCACGAAATTCCAATACATCTTTACTTGCCATTTCTGAATGACTGGCTGTATAACTTTGAGCATCATACGGAAAACTATTCGATACAGATTGATTGACAACATGTTTGATGCATGACGTTGATGTTGATAATGAACCGGGTCTATAAATCTCTGTTCCTGTACTTTTATCGAACCGAAGATCTAAGGATTTTTGACGTCCATATTTATTCGATTTTTTCTCTTGCTTACGGTCCAATGTAACTATGCCATCGATAGGTTGATTTGATGTACTACTGTATAATTCTTTCTTTTGTCCATTGACTTGACGTGTGATGGTGAATCTTTTTGATTTGCCTACTTGTGCGCCCATCTGTTTTATATATTGGTGTTTAAATAATAAACAGAGAAAAACAATTCGAGTGATTATATAGACTATCTTTGAGAATCAAGTTTTGCAAAGAATGAGTAGGCCATCGAAGATAACAATGGAATGTCTTCATGTATATGTGACTAACAACAGGCAAAGCGAACTGTACTGATATGCATTGCGTAGTATATTTACGTGAAACAATGTTTTATGTGCAGCACTCTATCGGCAGAAGAATGAGAGAAAATTTTTAGTAAGATTGACATTTTCATTGTAGAAGTTTACTCATGTATCCCTGTTGGTTTCAAAGAGAAAAAAAGAACAGTTTTTATGTATCGGATTGTTTGTCTTTTTCATGCTGTACTTGATTTATTCATGGGTGTATTCATGATATTGAATATTAATACTCTATCACGTTTAGCTCATGATGTTGATTATTATCTGTATTTTGTCTTTAAAATTCTTTTCGAAAGGTTGCATTTTAATCCATATTCGTCTAGCAACATGGCGAATATTTGTTGAATATCATGTTGAAATCCTACGAAAAGATATTCCAGGACAAATTTTAACTGATTTAATTTTTGCCAGTAGTTGGCTTGCAGTTTTATTTTTCACTCGAAAATGTCAAACAAAAAATATTTAATCCTGATATTCTTCGTATTCGGGCCATCGACTGTTGGTTTGCGTGCCTAGAACAATTCGCATTTCGAATATTTTTCTTTGAAGAACAAAAATATTTTATTTACCATAGTTTTCATCCCACCATGCCAAATCTGCATCAGGATCGTGCAATGTTAACGCACTTCGATATTCTCCATTCATATTTGCTAATGTTTGACTAGAAAAAAAACAGAATGTTTTGTAAAATTCAAATAAATTATTAGAAATTATAGAATTTACTTATTCGTAGTTGCAGTTTCGAGTAATTGAGCATAATTATCGAATGTTTCTTTGAAGAAATTCAAACGTTTCCGTTCGAAATCTTGTGTTCGTTGAAAAACTTGTTTCATAGCCTGTTCATAGTTCGGTCGTTGTTCACGTGCTTCACTTATTGCTTGTTCATATTTGGTCTTGGTAAAACCGATTTCACGCCGAGCAACATCGGCTTTATCTGCAAGTTTTTTTCGTTGTTCTTCGGACGCATTTCGTTCGGCAGCATCAGCTAATTTCGATGTCTTACACGCACTATAATACGCCGATTTACAATCAGCTATTTTCTCTAATAGTTTACTCCAAGATTTTTGTGCATCGAGAAAGTCTCTTTCGAATTCTTTCGTCTGTTTATAATGTAGACGAGATTTTTCATAATGTTCTTTTCGCCATTGTCGAAGATTAGGAATCAATGTTTCAGTTAATGATGTTGATAATGTCGAATGAACATTAGCTAATTGTTCACCAGTTGTTACTGTTTCATCCCACACTTTCTTATTCGTACCATAATCTTGTGATTTGGCAAGTTCAGTATGCCATTTACGAGACCAATTTCGTAATTGATTAGCATAATTCAATTCGAGTTGAGCACGTTCGTCAAACATTTCAGCTAGGTGTTGAGCTAAATCATGGCCATTTTCGCAACGTTTTAATGCAACTGAATAGGCACCAAGTTCAAAGAAACCTCGGCCATATGCTGAATTATTAGCGAATGCTTCTGGTCCTGATAGTCGACGATGTAGTGGGTTAGGAGAAGGTGGTTGAAGAACGCTTTTTCGATTGAATAAATTCATAGTGAAATGTTACACGATACAACTTATCGACACAGTATAAATGGGTAGAAAAAAATCAATGAATCAGATTTCAAATACGAAAATAAGCAAAGAAAAAACAAAAACGCTTATGTATTTTTTCTTCTTTCGTTTTTTTCTCTCGTTTAGTCATCCAATTTTTGTGATTCATTCATTGTAAACTACCTTCTTAAGGTTATGCGTGGGCGAGACTGTAACAGCGAAGAACGATCGAAAGACACAGAAAAAAAAGAACATTATTATTATTACTGTAAATTTCAAACAATGTTTGTCAAGATAAAAGACAATATATCACATATCATGTTTATGATACGTGTAAAAATAGAACTAAATGAGAATTATACTTGTTTACACCAAAGTAGACAAATTGAGAAATGTTTTCAGGAAAAAAAGATGTTTTTTTGTAATGACATGAAATCATATTCTTTTTTGACAGTTCAAGTTATTCTCAGATGAGACGTTTGTCAAATGTTGATATTTGATTTACGTGGGAGGTGGGATTTCTAATGTTGACTTGATACACTTGAAGTTTAATTAACTATCAA
>ERZ778020.3437-NODE-3437-length-10338-cov-3.877176_pt1 | contig 10338 bp, 8 predicted proteins | sample MGYA00375750_ERZ778020 | MGnify/ENA primary metagenome ERZ778020 (study PRJEB29350, sample SAMN05389818) | bioreactor metagenome | isolation source: Ammonium sulfate bioreactor | place: South Africa: University of Cape Town | collected 2014-03-17 ...
TATTATGTTTGATACATGTTTCTTTTGCTTCTTGTTCGGTCTGTTCTGGCATTCATCACTTGGCAAGAGTTGGCTCAACATTTCATCGTCTGTTCGCATTAGATCATATCTACATTCTGCTAATCGACATAGCAAAGAAGTACATAGGAAAAAAAATAACAATACATGTCTTGAATCAAACTGGACATGAAAAAAGCTCGAAGAAAGATGGTTATCAAAAAATATGCAAAGAAAAACGGAAAGAAAACATTAGCGAAAAAGCAATATTATTCTTGAGATGTTTACAAATACAATCGACCAATAGAAACAGTTGATCTTGACATTTTTATTAAAAACTCATATGAAACAATAATATAAACTATTGATAATTTCGCCTCTAAATCCAAAGGAAACATATTCTGATTATTTAAACATCTCAAATTACTATTTTACATCGTAATTAATTCAATAAACAGAAGGAAAAAAAGCGGGGGAGAGAAAATCCTTGTCATTATTAAAACATACTGACACCGTAAACAGATTTATCTGTTGGGCGTAGTTTTTATTTGACAATTTATTTGTTGGCCAATCAATCGATATACTTGTCGACTTGTACCTCGTTGTTTTTTAATGTTTATTTTGCCTTGTATCTCTATCTACTTAAACCATCATCATCGATGTTCGATGTATGTATATTGATGTATATGCTAACAAGCTCATATACAACGAGGAATTAGTCGTATGTTATTTCGTATGTACACTATTGATTCTTATTTCCCTGCTGTTGCTTCATATACATCATCATCATTTGTAAACGAATAACACACGCCCATTTCCTTATTCGATGTGTTTATTTATTAGTCAAAAAGATTAGCAGATAGTTAGTTTTCTTTTTTCTCTTTCTCCTTATCATGCGCTTATTAGAGATTGTTGATGTTTTAATTTAGCTTGTTCTCAATCTCATTAATGTTAATGCAAGACGCATACGGTCAATTTCGTTTGTTATGTAGTGCTTCAGCCTTTCTTTTTTTTCTTCTTCTTATTCTTATTCTCTGTCAAAAGAGTTTGATTGAATTGAATATTTTAGTCGATGTTTTCTTATGAATTCACATCTAGTGGGTAGCATGTTGTCGTTTGCGTGAAAAGCACTCGAACACATCGATTTTCTTTTTTACTTTACACTGTTGATAAGACATCGACAAGAATAAAAATAACACAAGCATACGTTTCGAACCACTTGATTGATTATTTAGTTTTGCTCTTTTTCTTGACATTCGTTTGCATTTGAATTGCATTTCAATTTTTCTCCCTCTCTCTCTCTCTCTCTTCGACGATGTTCGTTTATTTGTCTTCATCGAATATATATACACACAAAAAAAAACTGATGATTAGTCCTTTCTATTTGTTCAGAAAAAGTAATCATCAAAAGATTACAATCTTATGCAATTTTTCAATACACAGAGGAGGAATAGGAATTAATCAAATCTATATACATATGTTGACAATTGATACTCATTTGCTTGTAGTTCAAAATTTCGAGATTCTCTTCTCTTTGAACAATAAATGAGAGTTTCTTTTTTCAAGTGATACAGAAGTCAAATTGTTCGTATGATTATGTTGTTGAGTATCGAGCGGATCTAACGTTTTCTATAAACACAGCAGGAGATTGACTCGTTGTCACACACAATTGAAATGTTGTTCATTAGTTATTAGAAAAAAAAATTTTTTTTGCCGACTGGTCTCTCCCCGTGGGTGCAGATGATTACATTGACCAAAAAAAAACGAGAAGAAAATGTTTGATCTTATTTGACTTGCTCATGGCAATTGATATTCGTTTCTCATTTTACAATTCGACGATATGTATATACGTGTGTGTGTGTGTATCTTTCTAAATCCAAATCGACTGTTTCAATACAATCTGCTATTTGATTATTTGAACAATGAACAAACTCGATATGTAAATTTCAATTTAACTATTGAAAATGAAATTAAATCTACTAGACTCTATTGAAAGGCGAACAAGCTGACGACAATCAAACAACGATTGAAGCTGATAATGATGCACCAAACGGACTCATAGTGTATATACATTGATAATATTCTGTTTCTTTCTGTGTGTGTATTGGCTTATTGTATTCATAGGAAAACATAAATGACGACAAATTAGGAACGACTAATGTCAAATGTATGTTTATACGATGTATGCGACAGCTGGATTGAATGATGAAAGAGAGAAGTCTATGTGTCCTTTGCTGCTCGTTTTTATTTCTTTCAGTGATAGTACAAACAACTTTCATATCGAATTAAAAATCTTTTATTTGCATCAGCTTGATAAATTTATTATTATGATTTTTTTTGTTTCGAAGACGAAAAAGAAAAAGAAGATCAAAATTCAAGAAGAATATGTGTTTTTTTTGATAAATCAAGAAAAGAAAATAAGGGTAAAAAAACGAAAGAATTAAAAAACAAACAAACACGAAAAACAAAAGGAAAAAAGATAGATCTCATCTTCTCCCTCGTCTATCTCACACATACATGTATATATTTATATATGATACTGGAAAAGAAAAAGAGACACAAACAAAACGAAGAATCGATATTTGAGAGAATATTTATAATGAAGAATAATGATGATAGAAATAGCATTGATAATGTTACGACACAGACCTCGTTTTAGTTGGCGATAGTGAACTCGTCGATAGTAAATGTTCGGCAAGAATCGAACGATTTGTCGGCATTTGATGATGTCTTAATGCTTCAGCTGCTGCCAATGCATAATTTGTTGAATGATGTGAATGAGAATTTAAAACATTGAGAAATTGTTGTTGCTGTTGACATGTATTATTTGTTACTGCTGCCGATGATGATGATGATGCTGACCACATTGCAGCAGCAGCGGCCGACGCATAAACAGCAGCTGAATACGGCCATGGATTGGCGTGTGAATGTGGCGAGAGAAATGTTGGATTGAGAAATGGATTTGGATGTGTAAGAGCTGAACGTTTGAATGCAGCTAAACGATGATTTCGAGATGTTGATGTTCGACGTCGAAGTTTGCCCGTTGTGGCACCAATGAAAACATCGTCAGCTGATGGATCAAGCATCCAATAGTTGCCTTTACCTTCAAAAAAAAAAGAAAAATTCAGTTGAAATCGACAAGAAAGAAAAAGACGAAATCAATGCCTACCGGGATCATCGTAATGTCTTGGCACTTTGACAAAACATTTATTCAATGATAAATTATGTCGAATGGAATTTTGCCAGCCTTGTTTATTTTCACGATAGTACGGAAACGTTTTCATTATGTACTCGTAAATACCATTTAATGTTAAACGTTCGTGCGTTGACGAACGTATAGCCATCATAATCAATGCATTATAGGAATAGGCTGGTTTAACGCCGTATTTATTTCTTGGTGCTGGTGCTGCTGGCGTACTAGTTGCGTTTGTATTGGCTGTTGGGGATGTTGTTGATGATGATGATGAAACTTGTTTTTGATCCTTGGTATTCAAATTTCCGCTATCGATTCCATCAGAACCTGAGACTTGACTCGACGACGATTCACTTGATATTGATGATGAAGATTTTTTTGTTAAACTTTTTAAATGTATATTTGATTCTTCGGTTTCAATTCCATCTTCTTCATCGGCCTCATCATCATCGTCATCATCATAATCAGAATTTGTTATCGGAGGTGATGTACTACCGATGTCGATATCTTCTTCACGATGATCATCTTCAGACTCATTTGTATTGGATGAAACACGTTTTTTTCGTGGGATTTCATGATCATTTTCATCGTTATCATCGTCACGTAGACGTTTCAATGGATTACTTGTTTGAATGGATGTATAAAAAGAAACTGTTTTCGATAGTTTTTCAATATTTGTTTTCTAAAAAATAAAGAAATAAGAGTAATTATTTTAGTTTCTGCTTGTCTCTGTTGTTGTTGTTGTTGTTTTGTTGATTAACTTACTATATCATCTTCGCCTAACACACTTCGAATAGAAAACGAACTGTGGAAAACACGCTGTTGTTTTTGTTGTTGATCGTTATCGTTTGTCATCGCTTTACGATTTCGTCTTTTTTATGTTCTGAAAATAAAAAAAAGTGCGAATGGTAATGTTGTATTATTATTATTATTATTATTTCTTCTTCGTCTCCCTATGACGACGTGTCAGAAGTAGAAGCCTGTTTGATCAACAAAAGACGATGCGCATCTCTTCTCTCCTCTCCTCTGCTCTGCTCTCGAATATACTTTTTCTTCTTCTTCTTCTTCTATTTGCATACAGAAGGAGGTGTTCGTGTTCATTATTTTTCTTCCTTTTTTTGGACCAATGTTGATGCAGCTTACTATTAACATGGTTGGCCGGAACGCAAGAAGAAAATTGATTCTCGTTTTTTTTCTTCTTTCCTTCTTTCTTCGAACAGCCAATGTTTGTAAAACAGAACTTCTCTATTTTCACCAATAGAAAGAAAAAAAAAATTGACCTTTTTGTTTTTTGCTGCTGCTTCGTTCTTTTTTTTTCTAAATATATTTCATTGATATTTATAAATCTTCAAAAGATGTTTACGTTTCTATTGTCATCCTAATTGGCATCAATCTTTAACGAACGACAACTGTCATTGATTTAATCCAGATCGAATGCCGTTTTTTTCCTATATGCGTGTGTGTGTGTGTGTGTGTCTCTTTCTCTTTTTCTTGTTTATAGTTTTTGTATAACTATATTGATTGATCATTGTCGTTGAAGAGAAATGACGAGTCTATTTGAAAGAGAAAAGATAATCTAACGTGTATGATCTATGCAAATTTCTTTATAAGTGTTTATATGCCAGATAGACTCTGCTGTTATAAACTGATAATCATCCATTCTTCCAATGATGATGATGATGATGATGATGTTATTGTTGCTTATATGATGATGTAGTGCGTTTATCATAGGAGTCGATCGAGTTCGCTTCCGTTACTCGCAAACAAACAAATAGACATTCATAGGGGAAAAGAAAGAGAGAGAGGGAGAAAAAAAGGTTCCGACACCAGAAACGGAAGACAGACATATACACATCGGTAAACGTATCATAAAAAAAAACAACGAACAATTATAGGATAGAAGAAAAAAACGCTAGCGAACTACGCATGTTCCGGAAATGAAATTGAGAAGCGAAAGAAAAAAAGAGAATCTATATCATTATTACACTCGTCATCTCTAATTAGTCCGGTTGAAAATGCGCACCTGCACTTTCAAATATTAGATTTAATTTGACTATAAACTCACTTCTAAACTAAGTTAATGACTATGAAAAGATACGCATGTATATATATATACACGTGAAATCGACAACCCTTTCTAGCACGGCGATGTTTACGCAGTTTGGAATGTTGTATGTGTAAAGTCGAAAAAAAAACGAGAAAGTAACGAGAGTAAGAAGACAACGTCAATCATTCTGACAGTTTATTGTTATAAGACAATCTATGATGAAAAGAGAAAACTTCGGTGCCTTGAATATATAAAAAAAAAATGAGTCGATTCGTTTGAAAATGTATACGTGCAGAATTGCATTGCTACCCTGACGAGGATGATGACAAGGGAAGTGCAAAGAATGAGAGAATAGATAACGATAATTCAGTAAACGTTTTCTTTTCAAAACTTTGCTTGTTTGTTATTTCGAATCGTGTTTTTTTTTGACTCATATGACTGTGAAAGAAAAAATGTACGTCGTATTACGTCATTTTATTAATAAACAAATTCGACACATTTGAAACCTTGAAAATAAGCATTTCAAACGAAAAAAAAACGAAAGAAAAACAACATTATTAACACAAATTCATCATTGGCATGCATATTGTTATGATTATTATTATTAAATCGTGCTGTGTAAAATGACCATGAATGAGTTTTTTGAGAGTATGTCAACGACACGACATGCTACATTAATTTTCGATAGAAAATCTGCTGACAGTCATTTGGCAATGTTGTGATTAGCTTGAGAGTGTCGACAAGCACACATCTTTTAGAAAGAAGATAATGATGAACATTTTTTTCCCTCCTTCTCTCTCTATCTCTCTTGTATTCTTTTGCTTCAATGATTAGAAAAGCAACACAGACACATATCGCGAAGAACCCCATACCGAGAAAAGATTTGTTCATTCGACCATTGACTGTCTGTTGTTCTTGACATAATTTGCTCAATTTTTACTCTTGTTCAATGGACAATTGTCGACGTGAACGCGTGTCCATTTTTTGTCGACATGTTCACACATCAGAAAGAGCGATTAGTGAAACAACTCGTTTACCTTTTGATCTAACCTCGATTTGACATGATCATAATGGATGGTGTTTGTTGGATACTTCACAAACAGAAAAGAAGAAAGTAAAAAAAGAAACGAAACACAAGAGATATTCATTTTCGCTTCATCAAATTTCAATAGTTAACTGACATTTTCATCTGACAAATTGTTCAAACATAAGAGATTAAGTACAAGCAAGCACACAAGGACATAATAATCATAATTGAATAGTTGTTGAAATTAGAACTAATCAACATTTGTATATAGATACACAACATACACTGATCTCTTTATTTAATGACAAGCTCAAATCATCTTCATATACCGCTTACACTTTGTTCTTAGTTTAAAAAAAGAAAGAACAAAAAAAAAACGAACGATAATTATTTGCTTTTTTGAAATACATCAATCTTATTGCGCAGATGTTATTCTTATCCTTCCTCCTCTTTCGACATATACAAACGAAAATTTCGATACAACATTTTTATTAATGATTGTCGGCACCAGATTTTATCGATGATGAATGCTAGATAAAGAAGTGAATAGAAATAGCTTCTGATGGACATATTTAGTTATCAAATGAGCAAATTTGATTACATCAGTCAATTAAATCTTGAATAACATCATACAATTGTATAACATCCAAAAAGAAACACAACTAAGAAAGTCATATGAATTCATTCAACTGAAATTGAAATTCTATAATAAAGTTTAGTTCGTTTCTCAAAATATCATTGATATAAATATATTTAGATCATCTAATTAAAAACTAGTTGTATGTAATGTACTCATTAATTAATATAAATTCAAGTCAGTGTTTCGAGTAAATTTTTAATTAAAGATCTATCGATGCGGTCTCGTTTGTTTTCACGTTATTTACATAGAATTGATCAGCAAAGTAGGAAATTTCACATAATGCAGCGTCATCTGTCATTAAAGCTTATTCATAGGTTTTTAATGAAAAAAACCAATGTTGAAAATTGACTGATTATCAATCTTGACTTGATTTTATATGTAAATTAGTTAGATGGCTGCTCAGAATTCAGTAGAATTTCCTCATATAGGTAAATTCGAAGATTACAATGATGTAAAACAAATTGGTAGTGGTATGTTTGGGTAAAGTTGATTTGGATTTTTTAAATCGAAGACTTGACTTTTATTTTTAGTACTGTTTATAAGGCACATTGTTCACATATGAATCAATTTGTTGCATTAAAAGAAATCTTAATTTGTGATAATATCCAAGGCATTCCGATTAGTTCATTGATGGAAATCAAAGTTTTATTTAGTAGTTCACATGAAAATGTCGTCAAACTTTTAGATATTTGTCGATCACCACGTAATTCGATCTAATAGTTTATTATTTTCCAAAGAATTATACGTATTTCTTTTACTAATCAAAGGAAACAATTCTTCTCGAAGTCGATTTTATCTTGTCTTGGAATATTGTGATTTTGTTCTCGATAAACTAATCAATACTCCTAAAATACACTATGATGAAATACATATAAAATATATTATGATTCAAATTCTTGACGGTAGAATATTTGTTTTGTTTTCTTCAACTCGAAATTTACGATGTTCGATTTATTTCTAGGAATTCATTTTCTTCATAATGCTGGCATTCTTCATCGGTATGTTTTTTTGTTCGTTGTCGAAAGTTACATTTTATAAATCAATTTCTTTTTAAAAGTGATTTAAAACCAGCAAATATATTAATCACAAAGGATGGTATTGTCAAACTTGCCGATTTTGGTCTATCGAAAATCTTAACATCACCGACAGGTAAACATCGATTTTCTTTGAAATATGAAAAATCAAAATATTCAAACAGAGAATCATGTACAAAGATCGCAAGGACATAAATATGTCAGTTTATGGTAAATGAATGTCTAAATGAAATCTATTGAATGTGTTCATTTTCTAGGTATCGTGCGCCAGAATTGCTGAATGATAGTCAAAGATACAGCAAAGCTATTGATATGTGGAGTAAGTCGAACGAATATTTCGATCTATTGATTATTGAAGAATCATCTTCTTAGGGATTGGTTGTATATTCGGTGAATTATTTATTCGAAGTCCTGTTTTACCCGGTAAACTACTTATTCCAATAAAAAAAAGAAAGAAATTATTTTTTTTGTGTCAAGGAGACAAAGAAGATCATCAAAAAGAATTAATTCAAGCTTTATCTAATAGTATAGGACGATCGAGAGCTAATCAGATTCCGTTGGTTATACACATTGTTCGAAATATCACAAATCTATTCCTGAAAACTATCGAGTTGATTTCATTGATAGACTATTAGAAGTCAACTATGAACAACGTTTAACAAGTGAACAAGCAATACAATCGGTTGTATTAAAACCAATTCCACCAATCGAAACATTTAAAGAATTTCTTGCTACTTGTTCATTCGAATGATGAATATTCTTTTTATTTATTATTCAGAAGAAGAAAAATACTGTGATAAGTAAAATAGTATTAAAATTATGGCGATTAAACGGAAGCTAAGAAGAAGAAGAAGAAGACGAGAAAAAAAAGAAAGAAGGAAAACTGTTCGAATGATCATCATGTGCTTTGTTTATCACAAATGTTCGTGGATATTTTGTTTTCTTATCAGTTGTGTATTTAACTATCAAAAAATCGTAGAAATTCGTATAAATTGATTTTGCCTTCGCTGTTAGTTGTACATTCGGCAACCATCTAGAGCACAAGATGATTTATTATGACTTTTGTTTTTTGTTTTGTATCTTACCGCATCGATTAAATCATTTTCTAATGGTAAATTTATTTGTCGAAATATATCTTGAATATTTTCTCTTGAAATAAAACCATTTCGATCTTTATCATAACGTAAGAACATTTCGCGAATTTGTTCGTGATTTGTTATACGCATATGTTTGATTTTACTTCGAACTTCAGCATATAAACGAATGAAATCGCCCGGTTTACGTTGTATATGTACATTTGTACTTAAACGAGCATTTGTACGACCTGATTCATTACTTAAATGATCTCGTAATGATTGTAGAACTTGTGGTGGAAATTGTTCGGGATGTTCTTCGGCATATTTAAGAACAAATAAATCTGCTGAACGAATGATAAAACGTTGACGAAATACTTCAATCTTGGCGCCAATATAGAAATCAGCGGGACCATAATACTGTGGATGTTCGAGTGTTGAATCTACACCAAAGAAAAAGCTTTTCCTTGTCGAAAACAAAAACGTTCATATGAATAGAAAATACTTGGTTTAGCAACACGTGTTCGTTCGAGATAACGTCCACCGATAATTCCTGTATTGCGTTGTGGTGGTTCTTGAATGCTGATTGTATCATCGCCAAGACGATAGCTAATAACAAATTTACGTAGTTTATCATCTTCACGAGCACTATCCTAGATAAACAAAGATTTACAGTTGAATAATTCGCTGAAAATCTATTTGCATACGAGAACAGCTTCATAACGAAGAATCAAATGATCGTTTTCCATTAGTTTAACGTAGTCTTTCTTCGGTCGTTCAGGTTGAAGTTTCAAACAATTCTGTAATGAATCTTCCAATGAACCAAAGCCATTGTATGGCGGAATTTCCTAAACGAAAACATCAATCAACGGTTTGTTGTCATTTGAAAATTTACCATTTTAGGATTTTCATTCGATCGCGTTTCGACATTGCTCGCTTCGAAATTGTTGACGCCGAAGTTTTTCGCATAGAATGTTTTGGTAAATAAATCACAATCGTAAATGAAAAAATTTCGTCCGTAGATATTCACGCTTTTGCCAATCATGAGATCCGATGGTTTCAAATAATCAGCCACTTCACTCTCAGTTAATTCGAGAAAAACATGAGGAAATGTGCCTGCAAAGAGACGAATTTTAAACAAAAAATGAAATTGATTCGAATCACAAAATTAACCTTTGACATTGTAACGATCTTTTGGTATTTTATGACGAGTTATGAGAATAGGAAATGGATCTCGGCCATCGTTTGCTTTATGAACTTCGCGAATTTCAATCGTATCATTGACAAGATAATATTGAATGATAAATTCTCGTTGTTCACCGAACAT
>ERZ778020.3446-NODE-3446-length-10316-cov-3.547900_pt1 | contig 10316 bp, 8 predicted proteins | sample MGYA00375750_ERZ778020 | MGnify/ENA primary metagenome ERZ778020 (study PRJEB29350, sample SAMN05389818) | bioreactor metagenome | isolation source: Ammonium sulfate bioreactor | place: South Africa: University of Cape Town | collected 2014-03-17 ...
TAGATTTATGTATACATATATATATATATATATATATGTCTAATTTCCTACATTTTCAGATACGAAAACACAAAAACAATAAAAATGAAGTTACTATGAATGAATAATTGAAGATATCTATGAATAAATATCATTTTATTTGGTTTAAATTAAACCGGCACGAAACAACATGATTGATCAATTAAGTAAAACAGTTTATTCAAATGATCTTTTTGGAGATCAAGTAAAAAAATATTCATGAATAGAATTTTTCAAATTGAATGACTTTGTTTTCTTTTAAGGCTCAAAAGAAACTTGTCGAAGAAACACTTGTATTCACACCGGAATTATTTCAACGTGTCATAACAGCTGTTCTTTGCTCATTCAATCCATCGACAAGTAACAATGAAAAACACTATGCTTTAACATATCTCGAAGATTTAAAAGAAAATCATCCATTGATTTGTCTAACTATTGCTTTCGAATTACTTAAACAACAACAAGAATTCTCGAATCAATCATATTTACATCACTATGGCATACATTTAATCGAATCAATCATTAAACATAAATGGACATTGTTAAAATCCGATGAGAAAAATCTTGTTAAAGAACAATTATTTCTTTTAATCAAAAGTTCATGTTTAAATCAAACGTTTATGGATCCAATTTATATTCGAAATGCACTTGCACGATGTATTATTGAAATAATAAAACGTGATTGTTTTGATAAGACGAATACAGCTCTCGAAGAAATCATTTCAATGACACAAACAATGGGTCAAATTCAAGAGACAAATTGTTTACAATTAGAATTAGTTCTCCTTGTCTATCGATTTTTGAACGAAGAATTAACAATCTATTCACAATCGATACAAATTCATCGTCGACGACAATTACTAAATCAATTACAAAAACGTTTAACTGACATTTTACCTTGTCTCATACGTATTTCAAATGATTTAGTTAATTTCATTGAACAGTACGAACGTTTAACACAAACATGTCTATTAGCTGTCAATAGTTTTCTTCAATGGGTCGAATACAATCATTTCGAACAATATGAATTGTTTCTTTGTGAATTATTTTTAAAATTTTTTCAATCGAATTCTGTTAAATTACGTCATGCATCATTCGAATGTTTATTAAGTTTAGTTAATAAACGTTTAGCACGTAAACAATTGCAACAACAACAACAACAACGAAATAAACGTATTGCTCTCTCGCCATCGGCTGCATTGAATTGTCAACAAGAAAAATTCTTTCTCAATTGTTTTCTCAGTGATAATACATTGGAAATTTTCTTACGACTTCTTTTAACACCCACGGATTCTATTGAACAACTTCGAACGATTGTTACCAATGATCATATTAATTGTTTGAAAATGCTCGGACAATTATTAGTTAAACTAGCTAATTATTTACTTCATTTATTTCAACAATTAGCAACAAAATCGATTGATGATGATCAATTTTTAAGTTTCGTTAACGAACGAACACGTTCATTCCTACGATTTCTTCTTCTATTAAATCAACATCCATTTCATTTACTATCATTGAATTCTTATCAAGCATTGAATGCGTTCATTTGTCGTCAACCAACATTGTTATCCAACGAACAATTTTGTTTACAATTAGTTGAAAATCTTAAACAATCATTACATCGTGTACATTTTTCAACATCGAATGAAAATCTAACTGAAATCGATAATGATATACTAAAAAAACAATATCAACATAATCAACAATGTTATGTTTATGCGTTGTATGAGTACGATAGTGAAGAACAGTTTTTCTCGAAATTTTTTTCACAATATCGAACTGAATTACAGAAAGTCATCAAATCATTTATTGGCATGTTTTTTCCTGATGAAAATGTGCTCGTTGAAACGAATATGTCGTGTTTAAAATCGATTCTTCAACATCTACTCGTCTTTCTTGAAACACTCGTACAACGAACACCCAATCAAACCGATCATTCACTTGCATCAAACTATTTAATTATTGAATGGGAAGCATTTTATCTTCTACTCGATCATGTTCTTTTTGTTGTTCGAAAAGAATTATTCTCTTCATCAACATTAACAATACAATCTCAACAGAAAATGGAACAACTTCTCATGACATCGACAATGACCGAACAATTTCTTCGAACATTACGATTTCTTTTGCAATTTACACCCAATCTAAGCGAACATATACACGGTCATGTACTTAATCTTCTTTCGATTATGTTTTTCATAACACAACATGAGCCAACATTAGCCATTCAAATCATTCAACGTTTATTAACAACATTTCAATTGTATCAACAACAATCGATCGCTGGTACAGGCTCGAATGAATGTGAAATTTTGCAAACACAAGCATCGAATGCATTCTTGTATTTATGCAAGAATTTCACGGTGAAAATGATCGGTTATTATTCAGAATTATTTCCATTTCTTTGTCAATTATATAAAGATGAATTTCAATTAACTCAAAATCCACTTTCAATCGCCATCGATGAATCGACATGTTCAACATTGAAATTACTCGATGCTATACAAACATTACTCTTCTATCAAATGAGTCAACAACCCAATGATCCAGCACATTTCGATGAATTTGTCGAACTTGTCAAACCAATTTATGAAACATTATTGAATTCATTAAATATCGATTCAGTCGTTTCATTTATTCAATATCTAGATTTATGTTCAAATACAAATCTTGATTTCAATCTCATCCGTTGTCGTCGACGAAATTTCATGCTTGCTTTACATTGTCTTTGTCTATTGATTCGAAATTCCAAACAGCAACAACAAAAACTAACGATTGATCTTCGAACAAAGATTGCCGTTTGTTTACGACCTATTTTCTTTGATTATATTATGAAACTCACTCAATTTTGTAATCAACTCTACGATCGACAGACAAATCCATTCTATGAAAATCTCAAAATGAATTTAACTTACAGTGAAACAGAAAAACAATTGTATCTTGGCACATATGAAAGTAATAATACGGCTAAAACAACGATAACATCATCGACAATGACAACATCATCGAGTCAACCTGTAAGTTTTGTTCGTTTTCAATCGACATCCATCGGCACCATCATCGATGATCAACGTTTACGCGATTATCTTCATCGATTATTCGATATTTGCTATCAAATCAATGGCATGTTTTTTGCACATGATATTGATTTGTATCATTTGAAAATCAATGATAATTATTTTCTAACAACATTTCTACAAAAAATACTTTTCGAAAATTTTCAAACATTACCATCATTTCGTTTACGTATTGTTCTACGACATTTATGTCGATCGTTTGTTGAACATTATTGTTCGTCGGTAACAATCGATAAAGAAACAATCAATGAATTATTTTTGACATTTTTGGATGTTTTTCTTCCGTATATTCAACAACGTTTGACAACAATGTGGACAAATCTGTTAACAACAACGATCGATTATCAGCAAGGTGAATGTTCCGATGAAGTTATTGAAGAATGTGTTTGTGTTCTATTAACACGAGATTTTGTTGATATAATTCGGTTTTTTATCTATAAAGCAACGCATACAAATCCAACAAATGTCAATTCAAAATCGAAAAAAGCTAAAATTGTCAATGGTCGTACGCAAACAGAAAGTATGTGCGAAGAAACGGATGCAATTGATGAATGGGATGATCAATGTCTCAATGTGAATATAAGTAATAAATTATTAAATGGTACACAAGAGAAAATGGACTACAGTGATTTATTTACGTATATGATAAAAATGGCTCGACAAAATTCACCACTTGCATTACGTTTATTTTCTTATGTGATCAAGATTTTATTTGAATGTTTAACATTTCCTGATGCTTATTGTGTCAATCGTTTTCTTCCTTTAATTCTTCCATTAACGAAATTATATACGGATATAATTGATAAACATGTGAATTCATCGGAATTGTTCGATGTTAAATTTCTTTTTCAATGTTTATTGAAAGGTCTCGAACGACACAATGAAAACGAAGGTGTCAACACGAATATGATCTCATTAATAGGTCATATCTATGAATTGTGGTATAATCAATATCAAAATCAACTCGATCTTGTACTTCATCAAACAATTCCACAGTTAAATTTAGAATTACTAAATACATTCAAATCACGTTTAGTATCAAATAATAATGCTCTCAATGAACAGCAACGTAAATCTCAGCAATTAACTGAACGTGAACGACGTGATACAATTAAGAATTTGCTCAATCCAATTCTAATATCACCATTAACAAGTAGTAATAAAAAAGAAGGGTTCAATTCCAAAGGTCCGACAATCATTACAACAATTTAACCAAAGAAAAAGATAAATAAATAAAACTGAAGTTTTTCTTTCGCAGGGCGCGTGTAACAGTTGTATGTTTTTCTTTTCTCTTCTTTTCTTTCTTTTTTTGATCTAGTCGTCTCAGGCAGTAACAGCAATTGTTTCTGTTTCCTATTGAAAAAAGAAAAGAACTGGGATCTATTCCGCAAGCTTTCGTTTTCTTTTGTATTTTAGCTAACTGAAGCTATTATCACTATTGAGTTGATTTGTTTATTTTCTTTCGTTTTGTTTTTTTTCTCTCTCTCTCTTGTTTTCACACTTTTTGTTTTGTTTTGTTTTGTTTTTCTCTTTTTGTTCGTTGTTATTATTTCTGTTATTGCTTGTTTTTGTTTCTCCTTTTCTTTTCTCTATAACACATACGCATATATTTATATGTTAAATAAAACTTTTGAAGAGGTTCTAAGTTATATACAGAAAATGAGACATTTATTGAAATGAAAATAATCACTTCCAGTTAAATTTCAATTGACTATCAGCATCATGCGTATCCGGTTTTGTTTTAGGATTTTGTTTTGTTGAAAAAATTAGAACTTGATATTGTTCTTGTTGAATTTCGGCATAGTGTTGACTGTCATCAACTGAGAAACCAAATTTCTGGTTTTCACCAATGATAATATGAAAATGATCGTCAACATAATATTTTGCAAGTTCTTTATGCATATAGTCAATAACATCAGCATACGTGCCCATCATCGAAGGAAACGATTGACTTGTTCGAAAAGCAATATTAACTAATCGTTCGCAATCATTGCCAAATTTCATTTCACTTGCAGTTATAAGTACCGCTCGAGGAGTTTTATCTGATGTCAATTGTTCAAATGAACGTCCTTTTGGCTTTGCACTCTTATTTTTCTTAGTTCTTGAAATACCACCTGCAATTTCAACACCTGCTTGTATTAAATACAAAATACCGATTATGCCATATGCAATTAAATCACCAGCGTCACCAGCCATTCTTTTTTTTATGTTTTTATGAATTCAATGAAAGAAAAAAAGCAGCAACACATTTTATATTTGTTTCGAAGGCCTTTTATCAGCTTGTGGTTATAGTGACTCATGTACACAAGGCGAATGTCATGAAGATTGATACGACAGTATAAATCATGAGTCATGCTTTGATTGTACATGTAACATTTAGTTCATTCTCTTTCTTTTCCTATCGCATACGAATGCAAAAGAGGACGTACTACTTTCTTTTTTTTATGATTCAAGGAATTCAGCTGGACTTTGACACAAGTTTTTTTTTCTATTCTTCCAATATATTTAGTTGAACGATAGTTTAAACGTACTTGTCGCATACCATATGATTACAACCTAAAGATTCTTCTTATCATCGCATTGTTCTTATCAATTCTCTTGCATCTCACATGTTTTATTTAATATAAATCGAAATAAAATAAATAGTTGTCAAGTCTTTTTTTTGTTCTTGCTTGTTGTTAATGACATCGAATACATCATCAAAACGATGGGCACAAAATGTTTGTTTCATACTGATCGCTATTATGAATCTAAGTGCATGGATTGATTTGCAAGGTCTATTCGTTGAAATTCCTCTTATCGTTCCTTTTACGCCTGAACGATGGACTCTACCATCGATTGCAGCTATCTTTGTCTGTGCAGCTAATATTATACCAATAATAGTTGTTGTTCTACGTTGGCATAAAGGAAATCGTTTCTCTGAAATTCCTTATATCTATTTAATTATTATCGTTGGTGTTGTTGCTTGTTTTGTTCTAGCACTTTTTTGGAATAAGACTGTATTTATATTTGGTAGCCAACGAAGTTTATGGTTACTATTGAGTATCTTTGTTCTTTCGATGCTTGATTGTACATCATCATTAGTTTTCTTCGATTATATGAAACGATTTCGTGCTCGATATTTAAATGCTGCTTTTCTAGGTGAAGCATTAACATCTGTTATTCCGACGATGCTCATTCTTTTGCAAGGTGTTGCAGGTGAAACAATATGTATTCCAACGAATAATGGTACAACGTTCGAACCTCATTATACAGAACCACGTTTTAGTGTACGAATGTTTATGTTTTGCATCGGTGGTATTATCGTTTCATCATTGATTGCATTTGTTCTTTTACGTTGGACAAATATCATCGAGTTAGCTGATGCAGCCGAACAAGTCGAAAATCTATCCGATGATATTCGGGACAAACGATTAACATTGCACGCAATTTGTGAAGAGAATATACCAATGGTAGAACAAATTATATCACAAGCACCGGCAAAATCTACTTCTTCAATGTCTCGATCGACTTTTATTTGTTTTCTAACGGTTAATACAATTAATTCAATCATTTCATTCGGTTGTTTACCATCGTTAAGTACTTATGCTTTACTACCATTCGGTCAGAAAGCATTCTACTATTGGAGTGTTTTAATACCTCTAGCATATCCAATTTCATTACTCATCAGTCTTCGATGGAAATCTCCATCGAATCGAATGATTGCGTTGAAATCGATCTTGAATTGGATTCTATCCGGATTTATCTTTCAAATTGCGATGCAAAGTCCATGTCCATGGTTAGCTGATTCAATTCAAGGTGCTTGTATGATCATTTCAGTTTGGTTTATCATGTCAGTTATTAGTGGTCTTCTACGAATTTCTATCGGCAATCGTATTAAACGAGAATGGAATGGTGATGAAGGCATGTTCTATTTCGGTGGTACTGTTCAATTAGGTCTCTTTCTTGGCACAATACCGACCTATCTATTGATAAATGTATTCGGCCTTTTTGTCGATCGAAAACCATGTCAAACCTATTGTTAGCAAAAAATATTAAATATATAGATGTCGCTCATAAACATTGTCGTACATATGTGTATGTAAACTATTTTGAAGTCTTATGTTCGTTTCTAATGGTAAACTACTCCAATCTATGTGTAGTGAAAAGCTTTTTTATTAGTACAAACTTGTGTTGTTGCGTTTATTTTTCCTTTGATTTCAAACGATGAACAAACTTCTTCTAACAGCACGTTTGATTCATCCTCAAATCTATCAACAACAACAAACATATTTTTCTACAACACCAATTCTTCATAGTTGGTTCGTTAAATTAACTAATGTAACACAAGTCAATACCGAAGCCGGTGTGCCAAAACATACACGAAAACGAAACTATCCATTGACTTGTACGAACGAACTTCTCATTTTCGAATGACATAAAACTAACTCTATTCAGATTAGATGAACAACGACAATTTCCCAAACTAATCGGTCATACAAAATCATGGAATACATTCAATACATCGAATTTACGCGATGGTAAACGTAAAGCTGAGATCGTATCCGATGATCTATTTATTCGTCAGTTTATCTATGGTACATGGCATTCATTGTTTGCATCGGAAGTTATCATCAAACGTCGACATAACATGATCATTCTCAGTGGACTCGTTACGCGGACGATTCATCCACGTCGAATGTACTTTTTAATCGGTTATACCGAGGAAATTCTTTCAGCTCTTTTGAAAACACCCGTCAAAATGGAAATACAAACGATAGAGAATAAAGATGATGTCATTTTTACTTATTGGTAGAAAAAGAAAACTACTTTGTTTAGCACTTTGTTTTTTGTTTTTTTTCTACTTCGAAATAGGATTAAAAAAAATAAAACGATGTTTGTTTACTTGTTATTTCAGATATGGCCATGCAATTCTGTAATAAACGTGTCACACAAGTGACAACGAATTTACTTAGACAATTGGCTAAACCCGTACCGATGGTAGTCGAAGATGATCATCATGGTGGCGATGATGCACATATTGCCGTACCAAAAACAGCAACACCTTTGACAGTTACATCGATGAATAAGTTCTTGTTGAAAGGAAATGCATCGATTACAACAGGTCTCAACAGTACGTGTAGAACAAACAAACAAACAAAAAAAGAAGCGAGACTTTTCTTTCTTATCTATTTCGTTTTTTCAGCTACAACGAGTGTTCGTCATGCTCATACGGATATTCAAGTACCGAATTTCGATTATTATCGTCGAAAAGGACGTCTCGATCCCTCGAAATCCTATCGAGAATCGGCCGATGCGACATCACCCTACTCATACTTAGCACCATTAGGTAAAACTTGACTTTCAACAATCCTATAGAAAACTTTGTCCATTGAAGGTATGGCGGTAACATCGGCTTATATGGCAAAATATATCGTTCGTGATATAGCTGCGTATGTCGGTCCAGCTAAAGACGTTATGTCACTTGCCAAAGTTGAAATCAGTCTCGATAATGTTCCTGAAGGCAAGAACGCCGTTTTCGAATGGCGTAACAAGCCGATCTTTGTTCGACATCGAACACCCGACGAAATCGCTCGAGAAGAAGGCGTCAATGTTAGTCAACTACGTCATCCTCAAAGTGATTCCGAACGTGTGAAAAAACCCGAATGGTTAATTGTCATTGGCATTTGTACACATCTTGGCTGTATTCCGATTGCCAATGCTGGTGATTTCGGAGGCTATTATTGTCCATGTCACGGTTCACATTATGATGCATCCGGACGTGTACGTAAAGGTCCGGCACCACTTAATCTTGATGTTCCTCAATATGTATTCAAAGATGACAGTACTATTGTCATTGGTTAGAAAATAAAACAAACATAGACTCACACACACACTATTCTTCAAAACCCGTTCCTTCTACGATTTTCTTTTCTTGATGGACTTTAGTTTATTACATCAGTTTTTTGATTTTTTCTTTCTTCTTTTTGTTTGCATTCATACAAAGATAAAATCAATTTTTTTTATTTCTTTGTTCTTCTTATTATATTTTCATTTTGAATTAACAGAAAAAAGATATAAGGAAGAAGAGAGAGAGAGTGAGAGATGTTTAACCGTAGTAAAGAATACCATTTAGATTTTGTTTAAGTACAAGAACGAGACCTTCTTGATTGATATCATATTTCCATAGAACATATTCATGATTTTTTCTCGCAATCTGAACATAATGATTAACTGCACGAAATAGTTCTTTTAATTTCGGATCATCAGCAGCTTCGGCTAATTCTTTAAGTGTAAGTAGTTTTTCATTTGTAACTAACGAGAAACTACCATTCGGTAGTAGTTCATCATCAGATCGCTTGTATTGTTCGATATCATCGTTGATTACAGGTGTGCCAAATAGACAGGCAATATGTGCAGTTAAAACCAAAGTTGTAAAAACAAAAATTAAATTCTACGAAAGACAAAAAAAGAACATCCTCTATACCTATTTTATGACTTAATGAACTTACACGCATCGTTTGTCTTAAACAGATCTATGTATATAAAAGAATGCAAACGGGGAGTAATGAAAATGATTCTGCGATGTTCAGTCTAGATTTATATACACATAAATTTGACCTACTTGGAAGTTAATTATTTCTTTGCAAAGACGTCACTAGTGAAATGAAAGAAGATAACGCCCTCTCTTTTAGTTACTTCTATCATATGTCAGAAACATATTTATAGATTAAACATAATCTGTAGGTATCGGTTCGTTGTGAAGCATCCAAGTATGTTTTATATTTAGTTACTATCAAATGACTTTATGTTCAGTTTCATTGAGTATAAAATAATAACGAGATGTCCTATTGTATCAAACAAGATAAACCGTACCTTTGGAAAGTTTATCTCTTAAAGATAAAGAAAAAAAAGCGACATTCATTTCTCGATGAAATTACATTGTGAACTTGTCGTATTTTTAACTTCTCTGTTCATTCATGATTCTTGTGAAACAGTTTTGAGCATATCTGTTGATGATTACGGTGCCTATCCGAATGATAATCTTGATGATACGCATGCTATTCAATCTGCTATTAATCATGCACGATTAAATTCCGTAGTTACATTTGGTTTTGGTACATACAATCTTTCATCAGCCGTAAACATTGACAATGCTCAGAATTTAATCATCACAGGACAGGGAATTGATAAAACTTTTCTAATTGGAAATGTACCGACATCGATTTTTTCGATTCA